>ENA-UOWG01000172-UOWG01000172.1-activated-sludge-metagenome-genome-assembly--contig:-NODE-172-length-100477-cov-6.464520_pt1 | contig 100477 bp, 98 predicted proteins | sample MGYA00238147_ERZ761563 | MGnify/ENA primary metagenome ERZ761563 (study PRJEB28884, sample SAMN05720216) | anaerobic digester metagenome | isolation source: active sludge of municipal...
GGGCTTTGACGGTGTCCCTCCTGGCCCTTGCGGGTAATGCCTCCTGCCTGTACCTGCTTCAAAGATCAAGGAGCCGGGAGGTTCACATGCAGGCGAGCGTGATCTTCACGTCCATGGATGTCATCGCGAACATCGGTGTCATTGCGGCGGGCGCGCTGGTGTATGTTACCGGGTCGAAGGCCCCCGATCTGGCAGTGGGAACGGTTGTGTTCGCGCTGGTGAGCAGGGGAGCGTACAGGATCCTTCAACTGTCGAAATGATAATGGCCGCTTTTTCCTGCCCACCTGGGGAAGGGGGCGCGCGGGGAGAGTATTAAGATTATCTGAAATAGACACGGGAGGTTATGGCCCATGCACGGAAAGATAATGATCGCATTGCTTTTATTCATTGCCGGATGCACGGGGATACCCGAAAACATCGAACCGGTAAAAGGGTTCGATGTGAACCGCTATCTGGGGACGTGGTACGAGATAGCGAGGCTGGACCACTCATTTGAGAGGGGTCTCACCATGGTTACTGCCGAGTACAGCCTGCGGGATGACGGCGGTATCGATGTTGTGAACCGGGGGTTCGATCCTCGGAGGAAGACATGGAAAAAGGCTTTTGGAAAGGCATATCTTGTCGCAGGTCCCGGCACCGGCAGGTTGAAGGTGTCCTTCTTCTGGCCTTTTTATGGCGGTTATAATATCATCGACCTCGATAAGGACAAATATTCTTACGCCCTCGTGTGCGGCCCCGGGAAAAACTACCTGTGGCTGCTTGCAAGGCAGCCGAAGATGGAGGAGTCCACGAAGGCCCGCTTGATCATGAAGGCCAAAGTCCTGGGATTTGATACGGACAGGCTGATCTTCGTGGAACATTAAGGTTCCTGTCCACGCTCTGAAAATCCTCCAAACCTGTCTTAAGCGGTTTTGGCCCGCGCTGCTCTTTGATTTTTTGACCGGTTATGTTATGTTGATGCGCATGGAGCCAAGGATCGTTCCCCGGAAAGAGCACCGCATTTCACGAAAGCAGATGAGCCCAAATGCCCTGCGCACGCTTTACCGGCTCCATTCACGCGGATTTATCGCCTATCTGGTGGGCGGGTGTGTCCGTGATCTGCTCCTGGGGCGGCAGCCAAAGGACTTCGACATAGGCACGAACGCCACGCCCGGCCAGATCAAAAGGCTTTTTCGCAACTGCCGCCTCATAGGCCGCCGTTTCAGGTTGGCCCACCTGCGTTTTCAGGACGAGATCGTGGAAGTGTCCACATTCAGACGGGCCGCAGTTCCTTCCGACAATGCGGACATTGAAGATGAAGACCAGAACAAACGACGTCCTTACCATGTCAAGGATGAGAACGGAATGGTTCTCATTGACAACATATTCGGAACACCCGAGGAGGACGCTCTCCGCCGCGACTTCACCATTAACGCACTTGCCTACAACATAGCGGATGCTTCGGTCATCGATTACAGCACCGGCCTTTCCGACCTCAGGCAGCGGCTGATCCGCTCTATCGGCGACCCGCGTGTCAGGTTCACGGAAGATCCAGTGCGGATGCTGCGTGCCGTCCGCTTTGCCGCATCCCACGGTTTTGAAATAGAGAACGATGCCTGGGAAAATATTTGCGAGCTCTCTTCCACTATCTCGCGTGTTTCACCATCAAGGCTTTATGAGGAGATACAGAAGCTGTTTCTCCTTGGCTCTGCCGGGCCGGCCTTCATTCTTCTGGACAAGAGCGGGCTTCTTGCCGCGCTTTTCCCCGGTCTGGCTGCCTGGATCCGGGAAGATGATCGCCGCTTTCAATTGCTGGCCGATAACCTGGAATGTCTCGACCAGTTGTATCGGAGAGGCACACCTTCGTCACCCGCATTCTTCCTGTCGGCGCTTTTCGGCCCCGGCATAGAGGAGGATGCGTTCAAGCGCCACCGTGATGGCATCCCGCATCGGCAGGCTATGGATGAAATGTGCGCAAATTTTATGAAAGAGATCTCCGGGACCGCGCACATCCCGGGGAAAGTAGGCGGTCGTTTGTGCGCCATCCTGACCCTCCAGAGTTCCCTGCACAGAATGCCGCCGCGGAAGCCCGCTTCCATAGCCGGCAGGCCAGAGTTCATGGACGCCCTGGCGTATCTGCGTATGGCGGCGCAGGCGAAGAACGAATATCGAACCCCCCTGGAGTGGTGGGAGACGTACCTCCTTGAGACCCCTCCCGCCGGGTCTACAGACTTGCCAACCGATGAAGCCCCGGAAAAAAAACGAAAAAGGAGACGGCGCAAACCCCGCCGGGCCCGCAAGACCGAGAATCCGTAAAGCGTAAGGTGTAAAGCGTAAGGCGTAAGGTGTAAAGCGTAAGGCGTAAGGCGTAAAGTGTAAGGCGTGGTATGATCCGGACACATGGATTACACTTCACGCTTTACGGCCTTTCCTTACTGTTTTTGTTTTACTCCTGCATGGGAGGCTCTTCGCTTTTTGTTTTTTCGACAGGGAGCGCACCTTTGGTGAGATCGTCTGCCTTACCGACCCAGCCGCCGCCCATCGCCTTGTATATATTGACGATGGCTATGAAAGTGGCGGCGCGCGTGGTCACCGCGCTCAATTCGGCGGGGAAAAGTTGCTGCTGCGCGTTCAACACCGTGAGGTAAGGCGTGTAGCCGCCCTTGTACTGCAGGTCTGCCAGCCTCGCGTATTCCTTGAAGGAGGCCACTTTTTTCTGCTCGGCGGCCAGCTGCTGCTGAACCTTCTGGTGCGTGACAAGTGCGTTCTCCGTATCGGCGAAAGCTGCCTGTATCGTCTGCTCATAAGTGAAGAGCGCGGCCTGCTGCTGGGCGTTTGCCTGCTTGACCTGGCCCAGGATATTGCCTGCCGTGAAGATCGGCCCCGTGACGGTGCCTACGTAATTCCATGTGAAGCTTGGTCCGAGGAAGAGGTTCGAAAGGTCTTCGCTTGAGCCCCCTGCCGCACCGGTCAGGGAGATGCTGGGAAAGAACAGTGCCCTGGCAGCACCGATCTGGGCGTTTGCCGCGATGAGGTTATACTCGGCCTGCAGGATGTCAGGCCGCCGTGCGAGGAGGTCGGAAGGCAAACCTGCCGGGACGGGCGGCAGACCGAGTTCGGCAAGCTTTTTACCCCGCGGTATAGACCCGGGGTTGCGGCCGAGGAGCATGCAAATGGCATTTTCCGTCTGGGCGATCTGGACCTCGATCTGCGGGATCTGCGCAGCGGCAGTTTCATATTGTGAGCGTGCCTGCTCGACGGTCATCCCGGACACCTGGCCGTATTTGTGCTGCAGCTCGAAGATCCTGACGGATTCCGCATAGGTCTTCAGGGTATCACCGGCGATCACAAGCTGCTCGTCGAGCGCGCGCAATTGGATGTAAGAATTCGCCACCTCGGCGGTGAGGGAGAGGACCACGCCCCGCCTGGCCTCTACGCTTGCCAGCATATTTGCCTGAGCTGCCTCAGTCAGGCGCCTTAAGCGGCCCCATAGATCGATCTCCCAGCTGGCGCCTCCCAGGGCCTGAAAATTATTGTATGGATTTGTCGACGGTGTCATCGTCACGTTGTTCTTGGATATTTGATACCTGCCCGAACTTCCGCTGTAACTGAGCTGGGGGAAGAGGGCCGAGCGTGTCGACATCAGGAGCCCGGCGGCCCGATCGACGTTCGCGGCGGCGACCCTGACGCTTTTGTTGTTGGAAAGCGCTGCGGCAACAAGCTGATCAAGGACTGGGTCGTCGAACTGCTTCCACCATTCGCTGTCGGCGGCCTCGCGTTTCCCGCCGGCTTCCTCGTATCGGTATGCCTGTGGGACATCGATGACGGGGCGCTTGTAATCAGGGCCGACGGCACATCCGGAGATAAGGAAGACGATTGAAAGAAGGAGCAGCCTTTTGCACATGTCAGTTCCCCTCCTTGTTCGGCGCCGCTTCTTCCACGGGTGCATCGGGAGGCTTCTTCTCCGGCGGCTCTTTCTTTTTCTTTTTCCCTGAACGTTCGGCCAGTCCGTCAAAGATATAGAAGAACAGCGGGACAAAGAGCATCGCCAGCGTTGTTTCGCCGATCATGCCCCCGATGATGCCCGTGCCGATGGAGTGGCGCGCGTTGGCACCCGCGCCGGTGGCGATGGCAAGGGGCAGCACACCGAAGATGAAGGCGAGAGAGGTCATGATGATCGGACGCAGGCGTTCTTCGCCTGCCTGGATCGTGGCGTCCATGATGGACAGTCCCTGTTTGCGCAGATCCGATGCGAAGGCGACGCGGAGCACGGCGTTCTTTGCCCCCAGGCCGATGAGCACCAGCAGGCCTATCTGGAAATAAACGTCATTTTCGAGGCCGCGCATCCAGTTGAAGAACAGGGCGCCAAGGATGCCGAAGGGCACGGCAGTCATGACGGAGCCGGGCATGACCCACGATTCGAACTGGGCCGCGAGGATGAGAAAAACGATGACAAGGCCGAAGATGAAGGCGGACGAAGATGTCCCTCCCGATTGCTTTTCCTGGAATGCCATGCCGGACCAGGCGAAACCATATCCCTGGGGAAGCACCTCGTTGGCCACTTCCTCCATCGCCTTTATGGCCTCGCCCGAGCTCTTGCCGGCCGCGGCGTTGCCGGTGATCTGGGCTGCCGGGAAGCCGTTGAAGCGCGGCATCAGGTCGGGTCCCATCGTGTAGTGGGTCGTTACCACGGAAGAGAGAGGCACCATTTCTTCGTTTCTCGATCTGGTGTAAAGCTTGGTGATGTCCTCGGGGCCTCGCCTGTAAGGCGAATCGGACTGGAGGGTGACGTTCCAGACCCGGCTGTACTGATTGAACTGGCTTACCACAATGGAGCCGAACTGTGCCTGCAGGGCGCTGTAGATATCCTGAACGGGCACATTGAGGAGCATCGCCTTGGACCGGTCCACGTCGGCCCTGATCTGCTGTGATGAAGCCCTGAAGGTCGAATTGAGGCCGCTGAGATCCGGCCGCGTGCGGGCCTTTGCAAGAAATTGCTGGGTGACTTCATAAAGGCGTCCCGGATCTCCTGCAACCTTGTCCTGGATCCAGAACTCGAACCCTCCTGTTGTGCCGATCCCGGGTATCGCCGGAGGTGCTATGGGTATGACGACCCCCGTTTCTATCTTTGCCGCCTCACGGGCTACTGCCATGATGACGGCCTTCGCGTTCTCCTCTTTGGCGCGTTTCAATGATGAATAGCGTTCCTTGAAGTCCTTGAGCGTGACGAAGAACGTGGCCGCGTTCGGTTTGTACTGGCTGTCGATGAGGCTGAAGCCGTTAACGATGGTCCTGTCGGCCACCGCGGGATGTTTCGCGAATATCTGGTCCACGAGGTCCGAGGTCTGTGAGGTCCGCTTCAGGCTGGCCGCGTCGGGCATGATGATCGTTGCCATCAGGTAGCCCTGGTCTTCATTGGGTACGAAGCTTGTCGGTATCGCGTGGAAGAGGTAAAGGAGAACCCCGATGAGAAAGGCCAGGACACCGAAGGCGATGGTCATCCGTTTTATCATGAGCACCACGGCCTCACCGAAGCCGACGGTGAAACGGTCAAAGCCGTGGTTGAACCAGGCGAAGAAGCGGTTCAAATAACGGAAGATGCCCCTCTGGGGTGGAGAAGTGTGTTTCAGCATTATGGCACACATTGCCGGTGTGAGGGTGAGGGCCACAAACCCGGAGAGGGCGACGGAGATGACGATGGTTATCGCGAACTGCTTGTAGAGCTGCCCCGTGGTGCCGGGGAGAAATGCCGCGGGGATGAAGACCGAGGCCATGACCAGCACGACCGCGATGAGCGAGGTGCCGATCTCTTCCATGGCCTTGATCGTGGCCTCTTTCGGGGGCAGACCTTTCTTGACCATGTTGCGCTCCACGTTCTCCACGACGACGATGGCGTCATCCACGACCATCCCGATGGCAAGAACGACACCGAAAAGGGTCAGCAGGTTGATAGAGAACCCGAGAGCGAGCATGCCGCAGAATGTGCCTATAAGGGAAACGAATATGGCGACGGTGCAGATGATCGTGGGGCGGAAGCTCTGGAGAAAGAGATAGACGACGAAAATGACCAGCAGGACCGCCTCGAAGAGGGTATGGACGACCTCCTCGATGGAGATACGGACAAAATCTGTAGTGTCCAGGGAGATCTTGTAGTCCATGCCGTCGGGCATCGATTTTTTCAGCTCCTCCATGGTCTTTCGGACGGCCTTGGAGACATCGAGCCCGTTGACCCCGGGCTGCTGGTAAACCCCGATGGGGGTTGCGCTGATCCCGTTTATCTTATTGTCGTCTATATATTGCTTGCGGCCCACTTCGGCGCGGGCCACGTCCCCGATCTTGACAATGGCGCTGCCGTCCCGGCTTGCCCTGAGTATGATGTCCTCATACTGTTTGGGGGTCATGAAGGGCGCCTGGGTTACCACGGGCAGGGTCAGCTGCACCTTGTCATCGCTCGGCTGCTGGCCTACCTGTCCCGCTCCCCAGAGCGCGTTCTGCTTGGCCACCGCCTGCTGGATATCGCTTGTGGTGATCCCGAGGGAAGCCATCCTGTCGGGGTTCATCCAGATGCGCATGGCCTGGTCGGGCACGCCGAAGATCTGTGCCTGGCCGGCACCTTCGACCCTCTTGATCGCGTCCAGTACGTAGACGTTGGCGTAATTGTTGACGTAGTCCGCGCTGTAGCGGCCGTCTTTATTGAAGACCGACAGGATCATCAGTACATTGGAGGCCTTTTTCTGTACCGAGACCCCATATTGCTGCACCGCGTCGGGAAGCTGCGGCGTTGCGAGATTGACCCTGTTCTGCACCTGGACCTGGGCGATGTCGGGGTCGGTGTCCAGGGTGAAATAGACCGTCAGGGTCATCTGGCCGGTGTTGGAACTTGTCGATGTCATGTAGAGCATGTTGTCGACGCCGTTGACCTGGGCCTCTATGGGGGCGGCGACGGAATCGCTCACGGTCTTCGAGTCGGCCCCGGGATAGGTGGTTGTCACCTGGATCTGCACCGGTGTGATGGTGGGATACTGGGACACGGGCAGGGATTTCATCGACACAAGGCCGGCAATGACGATGATGATTGCCACAACTGTCGCAAAAATGGGCCTCTCGATGAAGAACCTGGAGAACATGCCCTACCTCCCCTGCTTGTCGCTGCCAGGTTTGCCGGGCTGTCCCGGTTTCGCGGCAGGTGCCGGGGGTGTCACGGGAGCCTTGCCGCCCGTTGCCTTGTCCGATACGGTAGGTTTCGCGGCAGGCGTGGGGGGTGTTGCCGTGGTCTTGCTGCTTTCCGTCTTGTCTGGCCCGGCTGGTTTTGTATCCGCCGCCGGGGGAGTCGCGGCAGGCTTGTCCCCTGAGGCCGAGTCCGCTCCGGAAGGTTTTTCACCGGCAGCAGGCGGCGCCGCGCCGGCTGAGGATCTTATCTTTACCGGTTCACCCTGACGGATACGCAGGGTCCCGTCTACGACCACCTGTTCGCCTGGGCGCAGACCGCTGTCGATGAAAACATCGTTGCCAAACCAGTCACCCACTGTCACCGGGCGGAACTCGGCTTTTCCGTCAGGGGTTATCACCCACATAAAGTGTCCCTTGGCCCCCTGCTGTACCGCGCGTTGGGGGACAAGTATGGCGTTTCGCCGGACAGCGCCTTTCAGGCGGGCACGGACATACTGGTTCGGGCGCAGCACACCTTTCTCGTTCTTGACGCTGGAACGGATAAGGAAAGTGCCGGTCTTCGCGTTATAGGACGGGGCCGCGAAGGTGATCCTGCCTTTTTCGGAAAAGATGGAGCCGTCGACGAGGACTATCTCGACCTCATAGTCATCATTTTTTGGGGGGACTATCTGGCCGCTTGCGATCTTGTCGCCGTACCTCTTCATATCGTTCTCGGAAATGCTGAAGTTCACCCACATGGGTGAAAGGACGGAAACGGTGGTAAGCTGGTTGTTCACCTGGCTGACGTACGCGCCGTCCTGCACCAGGGCGGAGCTTGTGATGCCGTTTATGGGAGATGTTATGGTGCAGTAGGACAGGTTGAGCCGGGCCATTTCAAGCTGGGCCTTTGCCTGTTCCACTGCCGCCGCCGTGGACTCATAAGAGCCCTTGGCGTCGTCAAGGTCCTTTTGCGACAGGGCGTTCTGCTCCGCCAGGGGTTTTACACGCTCCAGGTTCATACGGGCAACCTCGTGGGCGGACTTTTGCCTGGCAAGAGCCGCAACGGCGGAATCCAGCTGGGCCTGGAATGGTTTCTTGTCCATGACGAACAGGACGCTTCCCTTTTTTACAACGGTCCCTTCCGTGTAGACCCTCTTTTCAAGGAAGCCATTGACCCGTGCCCTTATCTCCACTTCGTGCGAGCTCTGGGTCTGGGCCACAAACTCAGCGACGACCGGAGTATCGGCGGGCACGATCTTCATGGCCGTGACCTCCACCTCCCCGCCCTGGGGCGGTGCTTTCTTTTTACAGCCTCCAGGAGAAGACAGAACGATCAAAATGGCCGCAAGCATGAAGACCGCCCGGACCATGTGGTTTGAAAGGAGGGATTTAAGGGATTTTACATTGATCATTAAAAGATACCCCTTTTTCTTATGGATGGGCATAGTGCCGTAAGCCCTTAAGAATTAACTGCTTAGTATACCCTTTAGTATTTTATTAAGGCAAGTAGCTTTTTGTAAAGGGTTAAACGATCCATGGCCGCGATGAAGATGAAAGAAGCGGACCTCTTTGTCAATCTTGCCGTCCATGGCCGCGAGCTCTTAGCCCGCACCGTTTCAGCGCGCGCCCGCGCCCGGTGGGGAAAGGAAAGATGGCCCCCTGGTATGAGAATGGCTTGAATACCGGTGCCCTTTGAACATATAAATGAAATAGATCAAAAAGGGGAGGAGGGATAGAATATGATATTTCGATGCCTTGTTATTTTTCTGGTCCAATTGACCGTTGTGTCTGCAGTTGCCGGGCAGGCCCGCGCGGTCAAGTGCGACCCTGCGGGAAACCAGCAGGAAATGAACGTGTGTGCCGAAGATGAGTTCAAGAAAGTCGATAAAGAGTTGAACAGGGTATATAATGCCCTGTTGCAAAAGGAAAAGGGCGACCCGCTGTTCATCAGGAAACTTCGTGAATCCCAGCAGGCATGGATAAAGTTCAGGGACGCCGAACTGGCTGCTACATATACCTGCGAAGGTTCTGAATCAATGTGCTGGGGCAGCATGTATCCGTTGTGTTACTACGGGTACAAGGCAAGGCTGACCAGGGAACGCACGAAAAGGTTGAACAAATACCTGGCGGACGGAAGGCCCGCGGACGATTGTCATTGAACCAAAAAGCCACAGCAAAGCGGTTTCTTTTGCGCGCGTTCATCTGCGGCAGAAGAAAAGAACGGTTCAGGCAATCGAGACCGTTTTCAAGACATCTTTCGTGATCTTCTGTATCTCAGAAACGGCGAGAAATGAGTCCTTCAATAATTGTTTCTGCCTGGTGTGAAGGTTTGCCGGGTTGATGCTGTTGCTGAAGTCCCGGCCCTGGTCCAGGTTGTTAAGGTTGTTGTGGATCTTGATGGCCAGGAAGGTCTCAAAGGCCTGTTCGATGAATTCCGACCGGTCGGCGGGGATGACACCCTTTTCCGCCAGCTTCCTGATCCTCTCGAGGGTGTTGACCTCGGCGATCTCGGCGTGGAAAGCGAGGAGCTTCACGCAGGTGGTCAGCGGCAGGAGCCCGTGTGTCTTGATATTAACCGTATTCTTGTACTTGCCGTTCTTCTCGACGAGAAAATTCTTGAAAAAGCCGAGGGGAACCGGGATGTCGACGATGGGCTGGGCGAGCATTCTCAGGGCGGCCGTATTGCTCCGGAATTCGCCAATGACGTGGGACCTGAGGGTTTCCACGAGCGGTTCGCTGCCGTGGACTGCCCTGAAATCGAGGAAGGTGTAAATGTCGACGAGATCTTCCCCTTTTTCCGCGCTCACTTGTATCCAGCCTCTCGTTTTGCCCTTCCACGATGCAAGGTCGCCGAAATACCGGGGGTTCGTGGCCATGATGTTCCCCTTGCACAGGGGGAAGCCGCACAGGTTGAGCCCGTTCACGATCATCTCCGACAGGGCCTTGAAGTATTCCTGTGTTGCCGACCCGTCGTTGCCGCCCGCGGGTGTTTCGAAGAGGATGGCGTTGTCCTGGTCGGTGAGCAGGGTCTGCTCTTTCCTCCCTTCGCTGCCCAGGCCGAGCCAGGCGAAGGGAACGGGCGATTCCCCCATTGCCCCCTCCGAGAGCCTGATGACCTTTTTAACCATCCTGTCGTTGAGCTCGCTGACGATCTTGCATGCGTGCGAGGCGACGGCACCGTCCACAATGAGCACCCTCAGCACGTTCTCCACATCCTGCCGCAACAGGTTGAGTTCGTCAAAAGTTTTTGCGTCCTCTATGTTCCGTATGAGGGAAAGCACCTCCCTTCCCCGGAATTTGAGAAGGTCCAGGCTTGTCAGGACTCCCTCGATCCTTCCCGCGCTCATTACGATGAGGGTTTCCCTGCCGCGTTTCATCATTTCATGGAGGGCGTCAAAAAAATACTTGTCGCCTTCGATGATGCTGCAGTCTCTTTTTATAGCGGCTCCGATGGTCTGCCCGGGACTTTCGTGCCTGATGAGGGAGGCCTCGACCAGTTCCTTCAGGCCAAGGGTCCCCAGCAGCCCCCCGTTGCCATCGACGACCACGGCCGTTCTGATGCCTCCGCCGATGAGCTTGCGGGCGGCCTCCTCCATGGAATCACCCGGTGAAAAGAAAAACTGCACGGGAGAGATAAGGTCTTTCACCCGCCTGGTATAGAGGAAGGGTTCCACCTGGGCGATCGTCCCGGTACCGGCGGCAAGGAGCCTGGTGAATATCTTTTTGGACTGGCGGATGATCAGTTCATTGAAATAGGCGGCGAGCCGGGGATGCATCTGTGTCATCGCGGCGAAGGCGTTTTTGTCCTGGGCCAGGCAAAGTGTCTGCTCGATGGCGACCACGGTGGAAGGATGGATGCCGTCGGACAGGAGGGCTGTGGCGCCGCAGAAATCCCCTTCGCCGAGAAAACCGATGACCTTTTCTTCGCCGTCCTTTTCCATGAAGATCCGGGCCAGACCGTTTTTGAGGATGTAAAAGCACTCTCCCGACGTCCCTTCCTTCTGGATCGTTTCTCCCGCTGCAAACTGTTTCCATTCCATGGTCTCGCAGATCTCCCCGCGGCCGGCGCCGTCAAGACCGCTGAACGGTTCGATGTTTTCCAGGAAAACGGCCTTGTCTGAGAAACGCTCCGATTCGAGGTCGGATTGGAGGTCCAGCGCTCCTTTGAGGTCAGCGTCCTCCACCGCGCCGATCTCCAGGAGGATCTCACCTATAGGTTTGCCGCTGCCGGCCTGGATCTTCAGCGCCTTTTCGATGTGCTCCTCCTCGACGCAGCCCTGTTTTTTCAGAATGTCACACACTTTCATAATGGCCCTCTTCTCACTCGCCCGCCTCTATTTTAAAGGATATTCCACTTTTTGCATTCTCCTTTAATTCCGAAGAACATTCAACAATATTCTCTTTGAAGCCTTGAACTGCTGAAGCGGCGCCTGATCGTTCAAACCTCATCTTTGCTGTTCAGACGCTTGAAGTATTCAAGACATTTTTCCATTGACGCCGACATGGATTGAGAAGAAAATGAAAGCTATGGATATAACGCGCGTGCATGCGGAGATGGTCATTGCGGTACTTACTGGTATAGGATTGAGCGCGGCGTGCGGCTTCAGGATATTTCTTCCTCTTCTTGCACTTAACCTTGCTTCCATGTACGGATATGTCAATCTCGCCCCCGGATTCGAGTGGATCGGGGGATATCAGGTCACGATAGCCTTTTCTCTGGCGACGGCCCTGGAGATCATCGCGTACTATGTTCCCTGGCTCGATAACGTGATGGACACTATCGCCTCACCCGTCAGCATCATTGCGGGTACCATAGTGACGGCATCGCTGGTGACCGACCTGCCGCCTTCACTGAAGTGGACCATATCGATCATCGCGGGCGGCGGGATCGCCGGCCTCCTGCAGGGGGCCACCGTCGCGCTGCGGACGAAATCGTCATTGTTCACCGGCGGTTTGGGAAATGTCATCGTTGCCAGCTTTGAACTTGCGGGATCGCTGATCGTGTCGCTTCTCGCCATTGTCATTCCCGTTGCCGCAATCGTTGCCGCCATATTATTTGTCGTCTATTGTCTGTTGCTGGCCCGCCGTGTTTTCCTCGGAAAGAAAAGTAAAGGGTGATTCAAAAGAATGGTCTGAATCACTTGAATGCTTCTTTTGTCTTTAGCGCTCAGCAGCCTGACAGCGGTTCAGGTATTCAAGCTGCTGCAGCCGTCTTTTTGCTTTAATCCCTGAAAACCCTGACTGAGCTTATGCTGTCATTCCACCAGGTCCCGCCGAGTTTTTTCTGTGTCAGTGAATCGCTGGATTTATTTTATACAGGCACTTTTTCCGCCGAAATTTATATGCTGATAGTATCTGGATGTTGTCTTGTGTCCGACAACTATGCAGGAAATACTGTCGTTGAGTCCGCTGCCGCCAGGCCATTCTTTGATAAGGACAATCATAGAATATAAGCGATGCGGGGTCAACGTCCGGGACATGATCCGGTCGTTCCAAAGAATCATGAATACCCGTTATAAAGTATAATATACTTGACAACATGTTCAGTAAAATATACAATAAGAAATATAAATTATACATCTGGTGGTGAGTATGGGCAAATCAGCGGCGCCGTTAAAGATCGTCAACCGATTGCATGTCTTCCGGGCGGAACACCATTTGACCCAGGAAAGGCTCGCGAAAGAGATCGGGGTAACACGGGCGACAATCGTCGCGATCGAGAAAGGTGATTATAATCCCTCCCTGGGACTTGCCTTTCGTATCGCCCGGTATTTCAACACCGACATTAATGCCATTTTCACAGTTGAGGAGGAGAACAAATGAAACGGCTGGATGTGATTATTTTGCGGATATTCTTGTGCGGACTCCCCGTCCTGGCCGGGATTGCCGTGTTTAACCATTTTTCCGGCGTCAGGGCGCTGTACAATATGAGCGGTTTTCTGTTTGCCATATGGATGATCCTTTCCGTTTACCTGGGGATCCGCCTGGTGGTGTCCGGGGATTTTCGTGACAGGGTGCTGGTCAGATTGACATTTATAAGGGAGAGGGATGAACGCGAGGTGCTTTTGACGGGAAAAGCAACAAAAACGGCATTGATGACCTCAATGGCAGTCCTTATCCTGCTGTTCTGCCTCTCGTGTTTCCAGGTGTCCTTTTTTAAACTGCCTGCAGATAAGGCCATCGACGGGAAAACCCGCGGTTTTTCACTGGGACTGAATTTCTCGTTGTTCAATGATCAAGGGAAAAAAATATCCGAAGAAGTTTCGGACCGGTACAATGTGTTTTCCTATAACGGATTGCCGTTGTCCAGCTCAACGGTGATCCTTCTTTTGATCGCATGGCAGATCATTTCCTATAATTGTGTAATGAAGCGCCTGACGCGATAAAAGTTTGTACAGTATTTATGTCAACCTGGTGTGAAATATTTCGATGAAGATCGGCTATTATGGTTTACATGCATTGATTGTGTCCATAATAATATATTTATGAATAATTGCCAATCATTAGTGATTTATAAAAAATTAATTACATCATCATATAATGTGCTATAATAATACCCAAAGAATTATTTCATAGAATGGGGTGATCGATGGCCATTATAGCGTATCTTTTTGAATTGCAGGATGAAAAGGACACAGTCAGCCAGAGGGCCGCTATTGACGAACACGCCGGAAAGATGAATCTTCGTGTAGACAGCCATATTACTGTCAAGGTTCCCGCACGCAAGGGCGAAAGGAAACGTTGGACGGAGGGGCTGTTTGCGAATATGAACAACTGGGACGGGGTGATCGTGGCAGACCTCTGCCTGACCGGATCCAGTGTTGCCGAGGTTGTCGATATTGTCAGCACCCTGTCCGGCAGAGGAATACGGCTCATTGCCGTCAGACAGGGCATGGACCTTGGCGGGTCCGCTGATGCTCGTTCGAAGGCCATGGCATCTGTATTCGAGATGCTTTCCAGGCTTGAAAAAGAGTTTATTTCTGCACGGATCAAGGGAGCCCTTGCAGGCAGGAAAAAGGCCGGGACAGTGCTGGGAAGGCCAAAGGGGAGTATCTCTGCTTCAAAACTGGACGATAAAAAGGATATTATCATCGAATATCTGTCGAAAGGGGTCAGTAAGGCATCCCTTGCGCGTATACTTGAGACCTCACCTTCGAACCTGTTGAGTTATTTGAGGACAAGAAAGATCGAGACGACAAGGAAGGTCAGACAGCGAAAGCCGTCTGAGCCGGCAGTGAGAACAGGCGGTCTGTCCGAAAGTAATGCGGAAAAAAAGAGTTCAGGGAATGACGGGGCACCGTATCCTGCAGGACAGCAGCGCGTACCGGCGAGAGGCATCGAGGAAACCCATGATGTCGTTCTCTGCAGGCACTGCGGCAAGAACATCCTTGACCCCAGGACAACAAGCTGTGCCGGCGGGTATGTCGACTACCAGGACAATGAATCCCATCCCCGCGTCCCTTATCCAAAGGATGAGAAAGAGCGTTGTCCCAGGTGCGGCGTCGAACCCGGGGGATACCATCATGACGGGTGCTACATGGAGCGTTGTCCCAGGTGCGGCGAAAGGCTTGTTTCCTGTGCGTGCAAAAAGGTCTGATCTTTCAGGGCGGCTGTTTTTTTAAAAAGTGCTGGCACTCGATCCCGGAGCTCAGGTAGACCTCCCGAGAGGGAATGAGCCGGGATTTAAAGCCCATTGCCTTGCATCCATAAGGGAAACTCTGTTCATAGGTGATGTAGAAATGACCGCACGAAAAGCAGTTGATGCCTGATTTCCCGCTCTTTTTACCCGTATCGGAAGGGTTTTTCATATTCATGATTTCTTCGAGTAAAAAAGCAGTTTTTTGATTATTGCCTTGAGCGTTCAAACGATTCGAGCAGTTCGAGCGGTTTTAACGCTTTTTTTCGCTTCAATCCGCTTTTTCGTATCGTTACTTGAGATAACCCTGGTCGTAAGTCTTAAAAGGTTTGGACCTGTTGTGTGCATTGTACATGAGTTGGTCCGCCGAGTACCACTTGCCGGTTTTTTTGTCAAAAAGCAACAGTACACAACTCCAGTCGGTCGCGTCGGCCGGGTTTGCCCCTGATGCAGCGTTAAACCTGATTACGGCCGTTCCGACACAGGTGCCGTTGATGATGGGAAGGTCTTTTTCGCCGTAGCCGACAGGCGGGGCGTGCTGTCCAGTTTTCGTGTTCTGGGAACCGGTCTTGCTGGTGCACTGGCACCGTGTTTTAGCCAAAGAGTATTGGGCGGGCATATTGTAGAGCGCGATGGGCACGTTGAAGGTGAAGTCCTCGGCGAAACACAGCCCGGTGCTGCCAAGCATCAGGATGCAAACAAGAACGTAATGTTTTATATGCGTGATTTCTTTAAGCATAGATCCTCCTTATGCTCATTTGACCCCGGTTATGGTGAGCGTTTGAGTGTTGACCGTTACCGGTGAGAACTTTCCCGGAGCGGCGGCGCCTGTTATCGTGAGGGCCGCGGTGTTGACCGTTACCGGCGAGAACGGCTGGGTGGCGGAGGGCGCACCGGTTATGGTAAATGTCTGTGTATTGATGACCCTGCCGGCAGAAGGGACGGCCGCGGACCGGGTAGTCCCCGGGTTTGCGGGATTCTTCGCGGCGGGCGCTGATGACCTGGTGGTCAACTGAGCGCCGCATTCGAGCGAGGCAAACAAAAGCACCGCTGATAACAAAAGGACCGGTCGAAACTTCATCTCACCTTCAAGGTCACTGGACTTGGAACAGACACATTATTTACATACAATTCTGTTTAATTTGCAAGAGGTTTTAAGTGGTCCGTTTCCGGTAGAATCCCATCAGTTCGAGGTATTGCTCTCTGATATCGCGGATCAGCAGTATGTCCCTTTCCTCAATGGTGCGTATGACCCTGGCCGGGGTCCCGACAGCAAGCGACCGAGGGGGGATGATACTTCCCGGGCTCACCACGGATCCCGCACCGACAATAGATCCTTCGCCGACCTGTGCGCCGTCAAGGACGACGGCGCCAATACCTATGAGGGCGCCTTTTTTAATCCGGCAACCGTGGGCGACCACGCGGTGACCCAGTACCGCGTCGTCCTCAAGAACCACGGGATGACGGTCTTTCACCACGTGGAGCACGCAGGCATCCTGAATGTTGCACCGCGCGCCGATGCGGATGAAATTGGTGTCACCCCGGATGATGCTCTGGAACCAGATGTTCGCTCCGGGCCCGATCTCAACGTCGCCGATAATCGTGGCATTGTCGACGATGAATGCCGCCGGGTCGATCTTCGGATGTTTTCCGTTGAAATCAAGTATCATGGGTCTTCTCACCTTTTTCCTTTCCGCTGTGTTCTTTTCCCCAGTCCTTGAGTCCCTTGATGATCCTGCCCAGTGTCCTGCCCCGCTGGGTCAGTGAATACTCAACCTTCGGCGGCACTTCCGGGTAGACCTTCCTTTCTACAATACCTTCCTGTTCAAGAAATTTAAGCCGCGCGGACAGGGTCCTGGGGCTGATCCCTGCGAGGGATTTTCGAAGTTCGCCGAAACGCCTGGTGCCGGAGAAAAGATCTCTCAGTATGAGCATGGTCCAGCGCCCGCCGATGATGTTGAGCGTTGTTGTCACGGGACAAGTCTTTTCATCCATACGTTTCACCTGTTGGTATATTTAGTATAACTATATATCAATAATGTAACTACTTGTTTTAGTAAACTATATCGTGATACTGTCTGTCAATGGGGTACAGGAACCGTGAAGCGTAAAGCGTTAGGCGTAAGGTGATCCGTACAGATACGTGACACTATTTATATCATTCATAGATTCAGGGGAGGTTTTATGGGAACAGAAAAAGAATTTCCATTGAAAGGCTACTCGCTTCCAATGAGCCCGCAGGGTAAGTCGGCAGTGATCGATCCGCCGCCGTGGCATTACGGGGGAGATGTGCTTCACCTCACCTTCAGGGCCGACGAAAAGAAGATGCGCGGACTTATACCGCCGCCGCTCGAGGCCGGGCCGAACCCGGGGGAAGGCGTTGTGTGGTTCACCGAATGGGTCTCGGCGAGCGAAGATCGCCCTGACCTCAGTTTTGTCAATCCCGAACGCTCACAGTACAAGGAATGCATAGTCATGGTCAGCTGCCAGTTCCGCGGAGTGCCCGGCTACTATGTTCCGTACATATGGGTGGACAACGATTTTACCCTTGTCAGGGGGCTTTTCCAGGGGTTCCCGAAGAAGCTCGGCAATATCTATATGACCAGGCTTCACGATATGACCCCCAGGGTGGGAGGCAAAAAACCGGGCGCGAAGGTCAAAGGCATATGCGTGTCACACGCGGAGAGGATAGTGGAAGGATCGATGGTGTTCAAGAGGAAGGCGGAGCCTTCCGAGGCACCTCCCGTGAAATTCTATCTCAGACGCCATTTTCCCGGGATCGAGGATATCACCAGGCCCGACATACACGAGATCACCTCCAGTAAGGTCGTTGACCCGAAGGTCGCCGATGTTTGGGTCGGGGACGGGGACGTGAAGTTCTATGGGTCCGAGTTCGAGGAGGTTGCGGACCTGGGTCCCGTGGAGGTGACGGGGGCCTTCTATTTCGGCCTTGGGATAACCATAATCGGCGGAGAGATACTTCATAGATATAAATGATGCAACATGCCAGAGGCAAACCCCGGGTATTGGAAGAGCAGGGGCTTGCCTCTCATGCAAGGTCTGAGAAAGAACCGTCCTCCCGTTCTTACCCGCATTTGCTTACGGCGGAGGTACCTTTATCGGTTTCAGGTTGGGCCTGGGTCTCACAACTTTGATCTTGCCGTTGCGGATGAGGTTCTGGACCGGGGGTGTCGACAGTTCGGAGTTGGTTATGCTCGCAGTCGCTCCGGGAGCCAGATCGAGCCTGTTGTTGCCCGGAAAGGGTATCAGGAGCCTCTGGCCCGATACGTTCTTGATCATGACCCTGTTGGAGGACTTGTCCTGGGGTGATACGACCTTGATCTTGCCGTTGCGGATGAGGTTCTGGACCGGGGGTGTCGCAAGCTCGGCGTCTGTGATGTCCGCGGTCGCGCCGGGTACGAGGTCGAGCGTTTTGTTTCCCGGGAAAGGGATCAGGAGCCTCTGGTCCGACATGTTCTTGATCATGACCGCATCGGCAAAGGCCGAGAGCATAAACACGCCGACAAGGACCATCGCAAAACAGAACAATGTTTTTCTGATCATATGTTCCTCCTTCTGTGTTATGCAGGGCGGGGCCGTTAAGTTAAAAGCGCCCCTATCCCTTATATTCCAATTTTATCCGCGATTTCTAAATATTCAACTTTATTTATTGAATATGCGATCGTGACCGATGGACATTGCGGCGGCTGTGCGGTCTCACCCGGCTCCACCCGGGCGCATCCCGTGGCCGGTCTGTCTTCGCTTCAGGCGGCCGCGCGGCCCAACGACAGTCTTGAACGCCGGAACTGATGGAAGTTAATAAACAATCAACAGCATTGTGCTTTCATTGACAGCGCGTATGGTGTATAAAAAGGAGACCAGCATACTGACAGAATAAGGCGTAAAGTGCGTGAATACATACCTTGACATAAGAACGCTTGTTTTCATTTCCGGCGTGTTGAGCCTCGTTCTCTGGTTTGCCATGTTCTATATCTATCTGGCACGCAAGACATATCCCGGCTTCGGGCAATGGCTCTACGGTACGTTGTTCAACGCCGCGGGCATGCTGCTCATATGCCTGAGGGACTTTGTCCCCGACTTCTTTTCCATCGTGGGCGCCAATATATTCATTATTCTTTATCTCGTGTTCCTGACAAGCGGCATCAATGCCTTCCTTGGCGGCAGGCAAAGGATATGGCCGCATGTCTTGCCGGTGGTTTTCCTGACCATCACAGCGATCTATTTCACTTACGTTGCACCAAGTCTGAGTGCCCGTATCATCATCATCTCAAGTCTGCTGATCTTATACGGTGTTTATTTCGGTGTGCTGGTCGAGCGGAAGGTCCCATTGCTGCTTGGCGGAAGGAACTGGTTTTTGACCACAACCATTTATGCCTTCGTGTGCTGGCTGATCGTGCGTATTATTTTGACAATTATCCTGGAAAGACACTCTGCAGGTTTCATGTCCGCCTCGGCAATCCAGGGAGCGAGCTTTGTTATTTTCGCAGTGCTGAATGTGGCAGTCACCATAGGCTTGATCACACTCAATTTCCAGAGGGTTGAACTTGACCTGCGGAAGTCTGCGGAAGAGATCAGCACGTTGAAGGGTATTATCCCCATATGCGCTAACTGCAAAAAGATCAGGGATGACCAGGGTTATTGGAACCACCTCGAAAAATATATCAGGGAACACGCGGACGTTGAATTCAGCCATGGCATTTGTCCGGAGTGCAGGGAAAAGCTTTACCCCGGGTTTAAATAGCGCGATGCGGATATGCTGAATTTACCAGGATCCTGCCAACACGCCCGGTGTATGCCTGCGGTGCATGCAAGGTAAACGCAGGCATTGCGGGATAGGCCCGGTTCTATTCCCATCCCCATTTTTGAAAGATCCCGCGGGCCCTGTCGGACTTGAGGAAACCGATGAAGGCCTCCGCCCCGCCCCGGCTCTTAGACGAGACGGTGATCGCGACGGGTGTTGCCCGGAATAGCCTGTCATCCTGCGGAAACCGGACGAAATCGGAAGAATCCTTTAATTTGACATGCCAGGACCTGTAAGTGATCCAGGCGTCTATCTGCGTCTCCAGCGGCCACGCTTCGAATGCCTCCTTGCCGGTCAGGACCGAAAGGGATATGTTCTCCCTGATGCCAGCCGCCTTGTCTTGAAGCGCTTCCATTTTTTCGAGCTCAACGTTGAGAACACGGATGCCCTTTCGTCCGAGGTCGGTGAGCGCACTGATGCCGGCCGGATTTCCCTTCCTCACTATGATGCCCACCTCCCTCGTATAGAGGTTTGTCACCGTGGTTTCATCCACGATGCCGGGATAGGCGGCGACGAAGTCGCTCATCATGTACTCGGCGCCGCCGTAAATAAGATCGCCGCTTTCCCGTGCCCGGTCTATCCATTGGCCGGGAGTTCCCATGGTGACAACGGCCTCGATGCCGACTGTCTCCTGGAAGGCGTGCGCGCATTCCATCATTGGCGTGTAAGGGCCTCCAGGCCCGAAGATATGAAGCGGCATTTTTCAGGTCTCCTTCCGTGATCGATCTGTCTGTCATATCATAACAACAAGATAATTTACAAGGATGATCAAGCCTTATCTTGACTTGGGCTGATGATGGCAGGTATATTTGGCCGTACTATTTAATCATCCCGTTTTTTTTGGAGGTTTACTTTGAGTGACTTCGATCAGGAACGTAAGAATGAAATTCTGGACGAGATTATCATGTCCCGCCGGACGGTGCGAAATTTTGCACCCGATGCGCCGGCACGGGAACTTGTCCTGCAGGTCATTCAGGCCGGTCTTTACGCGCCGTACGCAAGGGCAGCGGTGGAGAGCTTTGAGGATGGATATTTTCGCCGCTTCTTTATCGTGTGCAATGGCACCGGGAATATGTCGGCGATATCATCGATGATGAACAGAATGGCCTGCGAGAAATATGCGCAGCTTGAAAGGCAAAGAAGCGGCGACCCGTCATTTAAAGAGCGCAGTCGATCATGGGCCCAGCGGCTCAAGTGGTTTAAGGACCTGGGCCATGTCCCGGGAGTGACGACGTCGCCGTACTATATCCTCATCGCCGAACACAGGGGCATACCCGACCTGGGGCAGCGCTCCCTTGCCCATTGCCTTGAAAATATGTGGTTGAAGGCTACGGCTCTCGGCCTTGCCTTTCAGATCACAACAATGGCCTCGGATATGGGAGATGACGAAGAATTCTGCGGTCTGCTCAAACTTGAACCGGGCGAATGGGACCTCATGGGCTGTGCGCTGGGTTACGCCAGGAAAACACCCGGCCCGTCAAAGCGTCCGCCCGTGGATGAAGTGACCACGTGGCTATAACGGTGAAAATAGTCAATAGTTGATTAAAATTTCTTTGTTTTCCACTGAGGAACCGAAACTCCTTGACTATCTTAATCCGTGACGATGTTTTTCAGCCTTTCCATGTCGAAGACCTCTATCATGTGCCGCTTTTTCCTATCGGTGAGATCGATCTCAATCCGGTCAAGGGCTGCGAAGAGCGCCTGCATGCTGTGGATGCAAGGATCATCATGGATGTGTCAGTCCCCTGACCGTTTTAAAAAAAGAAGGACCAGCCCCGAGCAAACGGGATTGGCCCTTCTTCGAAGCTCATTATCACTTCTACAGCTTGAAGAGAAGGTCTGAGTAGGTCGGGACAGGCCACATGTCCCTGGGGATCATCATCTCCAGGCTGTCGACATCGGCGCGAAGCGCCTGCATGACCGTAAAGACGTTGTCGCGGTAACTCTCGGCCTTCTTGACCGTGTCATCGATCTGTTGCGCCTTTTTCACCGCCGTTTCGAGCTTTGCGAGGTTCTTGTATGCGGATGTAAGGGCCGCGCTCAGTTTTTTGAGCATGTCTCTGGGGGCGGCGGCCGGGACCTCGACGGACTCGAGGTCGTCGATGGAATCGGCAAGGAAGGTGGCATATTCCAGGACGGAAGGCAGGAACTGTTTCCTGGTCATGTCAATGGCCACAAGGGCCTCGATGTTGATCTGCTTTGCGTAATGCTCTACGTAGATATCGAAGCGGGAATGGAGCTCTTTACGGGAAAGGACATCATATTTTTCAAAGAGCTTATAAGCCTTTTCGGTGGTGAATGCCTTCAGTGCATCAACGGTGTTTCCCACGTTGGGGAGCCCTCTTTTATCAGCTTCCTTTACCCACTCGTCGGAATAGTTGTTCCCATTGAAGATCACCCGGTGATGTTTCTTGTAGGTGTCCTTGATGATCGCGGCAGCTTCAGCGTTCTTGTCTTTTGCTTTCTCAAGGCGGGCGGCAATCGCCTCAAGCGCCTCCGCGGCGATGGTGTTGAGGGTGACATTTGATCCAGCTATCGATTGCGCCGATCCGACCATCCTGAACTCGAATTTGTTGCCGGTGAAGGCGAATGGAGATGTCCTGTTGCGGTCAGTGTTGTCCCTTGGGATGATGGGAAGCGTATCAACACCCACGCTGACGAACTGTTCGTCCTTGGAGGAGATCTTTTCGCCTTTCGAGATCTTCTCGAGTATTTCCGTCAGTTCTTCACCCATAAAAATTGAAATGATGGCCGGGGGTGCTTCGTTGGCACCCAGGCGATGATCATTGCCTGCTGTAGCACAGGTGGCCCTGAGGATATCGGCATGGGTGTCGACGGCCTTGATCATCGCGCTCAGGAACAAGAGGAACTGAACGTTTTCACTGGGTGTGCTTCCCGGTTCCAGCAGATTTGCGCCGTCATTTGTGGAAAGGGACCAGTTGTTGTGCTTTCCGGACCCGTTGATGCCGGCGTAGGGCTTTTCGTGAAGCAGGCATACAAGGTCGTTGCGGAAGGCAACCTTCTGCATGGTCTCCATGACGAGCTGATTATGGTCCGTGGCGATGTTCGTGGTATCAAATATAGGTGCCATCTCATATTGCGCCGGTGCGACCTCGTTATGTTTCGTCTTTGACGTGATGCCCATCTTCCAGAGTTCGATATCAAGGTCGTGCATGTAGTCGGAGACCCGGTCCTTGATGGCGCCGAAATATTGATCCTCAAGCTCCTGGCCTTTGGGCGCAGGCGCCCCGAATATGGTCCGGCCGGCCAGCAGCAGGTCGAGGCGCTCCATGTAGAATTTCTTGTCAACCAGGAAATACTCCTGTTCGGGGCCGACAGTGGCTGTGACCTGCGTAGAGGTTGTGTTGCCGAGCGCCTTTAAGACGCGAAGCGCCTGTTTGCTCAAGGCCTTCATGGACCGCAGCAAAGGTGTTTTTTTGTCGAGGGCCTCGCCACGGTAGGAGTAAAATGCCGTGGGGATCGTGAGTGTCACGTTGCCGCTTTCGTCCTCCTTCAGGAAGGCGGGTGATGTACAATCCCAGGCCGTGTAGCCGCGCGCCTCGAAGGTTACCCTCAGGCCGCCGCTCGGAAAGGACGACGCGTCCGGTTCGCCCTGGACCAGCTGTTTGCCGGAAAACTCCATGATTATAGAGCCGTCGGGGGCGGGCGAGATGAATGAATCGTGTTTTTCTGCCGTAATGCCGGTTAGCGGTTGGAACCAGTGGGTGTAATGGGTCGCGCCTTTTTCAATGGCCCAGTCCTTCATGGCGTTTGCCACCACGTCAGCAACGTCGGGGCGAAGAGGGGTACCCTGCTCGATCGTTTTCTTCAGGGCCTTGTATACCTCCTTCGGCAAACGTTGTTTCATGACCTTATCGTTAAAGACATTAGAACCAAATATTTCTGTTAATTCCATGATATCCTCCTTATACAAGTTTCTAACCGGACAAAGCCGATGTATTATCACACCTTCCATCAGATCGGGAAAGGTTCATTCAGTCCAAAACCCTGACGTTTAAGTGAACTTCTTTGTTCGGTAAGCTTGTAATTTCCTCGAGGCCGTTGAGGGGAGATACACATCAATGTGTATAACCATTATAATGTACTGCTGTCGGAGATACAAGTAAAATTTCAGAACCGTCGGTAACGGGCACGTTAAACGCGAAGCACCGCCGGTTACGGTCTTGTTTATTCTGTTCATGCCGGCCTTCTTTTCTTCCTTCAGCGCCGTTCCCAGCCTGTCGGCCTGAACCAGCCGGGTGTCAATGGTCAGGCGGCGAAGGGCGTCAACCTGCTGCGGGTCATGGGCAACGACATATTCAAATGTCTGCCTGTTCTGTGCCGTCGGGGCGTATCTGCCCGCCTTTTTCAGCATATCCTGCCCCGCATTATGAGCGTTTTGCACGGGATCTATCAATAGTACGGAAGCTGTTCGTCAAAACGCTGTTTGCCGTTTCGGTACCATGCGGCGACGTGCTTGATGGCCTCGACGGCCTTCGTCCGTGCCGCGATATCCGAATTAAAGGCCTGATGGGGTTGGACATAGATGTTGGAAGAACGGTCGATGGAACGCTCGACCAGTGTTTTTGCCGCCAGCAGGTCCGATCCGGTTACGGGCTCACCGTTGAGGAGGCGCGCGAATTCCGATTCGCCGGTGAAAACGTCAAGGCCGATCCCGGTTATCTTTCCCGACCGGTATAGCTCAAGAAGGCCGGATTCCGGGGCGATCTCTCCCCGCGTCACGTTGATGAAGATGAGTTTTTTGGCCGCCTTTGACAGGTACTGCCTGGAAAAGTATCCGACGTTGTAGAACCTGCTCCGTTCGTTTTTTGTCAGGTTCATCGCGTTGACGATTATATCGCTTGAAACGATAGCATCCTGTTTCGAAACGAAACGCACCGATCCGCCGTAGATGCAGTCGAGTTCTTCCTGTCTGATATCCACACCCTGAACGGTGAGCCCGTTCGCCTCGGCAAGCTCATAGACCCTTTTGCCTATCTTGCCGACACCGAAGACGGTGAGAACCCTGCGGTCGTCGAGTTCCATGAAGGCCCTGGAATCCTTTCTTTCGAATGTCACAGTGTTGTTTGTGTAATGGTTGAGCTCGCCCGCCGCTGCGTAAAGGAACTTGATCGCCGTCTGAGCTACGGAGTTCACGCAGTACTCGCGCAGGGATGCGATGTTCGCCTTATCTGCAAGGTCTTCGAAATGGTCGTACCCGGCGCTTCTCGTTATAATACTTTTTTTACCCTTCGCAAGGTAACTGTCAGGAAGGATGGAATGTGTTTTTGTGGTTATGATCTCCGGCAGGACCTCTTCGGGATTGTCCCTCAAAAAGTCCTGCACGTTTTTCGGTGTGATAAGGCAGGTATGGTTTTCAGGGATATCCCCCGAGCGTTTTGCCTTTTCGATCTCTTCCTCGAGGTGCTTTGCCTCCGGGCCGAGGGCCTCAAAGTGTACGATGTCATACTGAACGGCGCTCTCTGACAGGGTTTTTTCCATATCTTTCTCTATTTCTCCGATATTGTGTCGTATATTAACCGCACCGTTTTGGGTGCATCGGGTCAGCGATCATTTTTTTATTTATTTTCCCGCAATCCCTGCACCTTTTCAACTTAATTCTCTCCACGTGAGGTCGTTTTTTTTCTTTCTGTCAATTTGTTAATCCAGTATATTACTGACAGTTCACAATGACCGGAGAAAAAAAATGAAGACCATCGCCCTTCTCACTGTTTCCAATGTTTTCATGACATTTGCCTGGTACGGGCACCTCAGGTTTAAAGATTCCTCCCTGTGGAAGGTGATCCTGGCAAGCTGGCTCATCGCCTTCGCAGAGTATTGTTTCCAGGTTCCGGCGAACCGGATAGGGCATTACCAGTACTCGGCGGCACAACTGAAGATCATCCAGGAGGTCATAACCCTTGTCATCTTCGCGGTCTTTTCCGTGCTGTACCTGAAGGAAGAGTTCAGGTGGAATTACCTCGTCTCTTTCCTGATGATGGCAGGAGCGGTTTTCTTCATGTTCAGGGAATAGACAAAGAAAACACAGGGTAGCAGCGAAGACCTGATTGCCGGAACATTAAAGGCAAAAACCAAAAACCCTTGCAGCACTCTTTCGCAGGGCTTCCCGGCGGTCCCGGAGCGGGACGATGGGAACATTTCAAGCAGCTGAAACGGTTCAAACAGTTCAAACCGTCTTTACGGTTGCCTGCCTTCTGTATTTATGACGACACGCCAGTAGCTGTCGTAAAAGGGAACGGTCTTCCAGAAGGCCGTTTTTTTCAGGACCTTTTCGGTTCCCGGCTGAATGTACCTGTAAGTTCCGGACCCTTCTTTTTCACTGACGATCCTTTTGCCGAGTTCCCGTAATTCATGAAACCCCTTGTATTCGGTGCTTTTGAGGACGTTGAGACGTATCTGTCCCGGGTCCGAGCAGTAGATGTTTGTTCCATCGGGCTGAAGGACATTGATGCCCAGGCCTTTTTCCGGCTTGGAACCTTTCAGCGCTTCCCCGACGACCAGTTCCGGAGAGACGAGCAGGTGTACGGAACCGACAAACTCACTTTTCTTGTTGAACACAGGATAGACGAAGACAATACCTTGATATTTTTCGATGGACGTGAAAAGCTCGCTGAAAAGGGGGCTCTTTTTTTTATAAAAACGGACCATCGCAGGCGTGTCCTTGATGTTTGTACCTTCATATCTCCTGTATTTTTCAGGTTCTATTATTTCCATGGCGCCTTTTGCGTTTACAAAGGAACAATCGATTGCATAGGTCTTTCCTGCGCAGAGGTCCCTGACGGCTTCCCTCATCCCGGTACCGGCAGCGTCCCCTTTGTCAAAACTTCCGGCAGCTTTCGAAATATCACGGTCTATGCTTTTGAGGAGGGACGAGATCCGCCTGGCAGTATCGTCAAGAAATGCTTCGGCCGGAGCGGCCGCGAAGCAGATCGTTGAAGCCGACAGCAGGAAAAATGCCGACAGAATAAAAACCACTTTTTTCATATGTCCTCCCGGTGCGAGCTGTTGTTTTTCCCTATTTTCCCGATAACAACAATGTGTTGTCAATGATTATTTCATTGGGGCAGGGGAAGGCGGAGGAAAAAGAGGCTCGCCCGGTCCGCTATCGAGGGTGACCGGATGACATTGCGCGCCACCGGCGGCATACTCTGAAATGTTAATTGATTTGTGGTATAGTTAAAAACCGAAAGCGGTACAAGAAAAAATGACCTCATTTTTATATCGTTAAAATCGAGATACCTCAAAAGGAGTGACGAATGCCTTTTACGCTCTGCCATCGTGTTATGGAAAATATTTCGAAGGTAATAGTGGGAAAGAGCCAGTCCATCGAGCTTCTCATGATCGCCGTTCTCGCGGAGGGGCACGCGCTTATCGATGATGTTCCGGGATTGGGAAAGACGCTTCTTGCCAAGTCTCTGGCGAAAAGTATCGGGGCCGGGTTCGAGCGGGTGCAGTTCACGCCCGATCTTCTCCCGTCGGATATCACCGGTTTCAACGTATATGATCAGCAGTCGGGCCGGTTTGTTTTTCAGCCGGGGCCCGTCATGACGAACGTACTGCTTGCCGACGAGATAAACCGCACTATCCCGAGGACCCAATCGAGCCTTCTGGAAAGTATGGAAGAGCGTCAGGTGACTGTGGATGGCAAGACCTATCCCCTGCCTCTTCCCTTCTTCGTAATGGCAACACAGAATCCCATCGAACTGGAGGGTACTTTCCCCCTGCCCGAGGCACAGCTTGACCGGTTCCTTCTCAAGGTCCGCCTCGGCTATCCCGAAGAGGAGGAAGAGGTGGTCATCCTGGAGCGGTTCCGGGAGGAGGATCCCCTTGCCGGATTGGAACCGGCAGCGAAAACACAGGACATCCTTGAGATGCAGAGCGCCAGGAGGAAGATCCATGTTTCCAGGCCGGTGGCGGAGTATATTACGGCAATCGTCCGGGCGACAAGGAACAATCCGGCACTGCGCCTGGGTGCAAGCCCCCGCGGTTCCCTTGCCCTTATGAGGGCGGGTCAGGCCCGCGCCGCCCTGGAAGGGCGCGATTATGTGCTGCCCGACGATATCAAATACCTTGCCCTTTACGCACTTGCCCACAGGCTTATCGTGAGTGACGAGGAGAGGCTCCGGGGCCAGACGGCGGAGCGCGTCCTGGGGGAGATACTCGGTCAGATACCGGTGCCCGCTGCCCGGGAGGTTTAGACAATGAACGGACAGGCCGCTGACAGGCCCGTACGCGGGGTGTCAAGTCTCTTCATGACCCACCCAGGCTTACTGGCCATGATGTTTTTTCTGCTTATCGCCGTGATCAACCGTCAGATAGAGCTTATCGTGCTGTGCATTCTCACGCTGGCCATAGCCGGATGCGCGAGGCTCTGGGCCGCCCTCAGCGGACGGAACATGGAGTTCAGCGCCCGTCTTTCCCCGCAAAAGACATTTCCCGAAGAAGAGGTGTCACTCGAGATCAGCTGCGAAAATAAAAAATTGTTGCCTGTGTCGGTTCGCGTCGTTGTTCCCGTCGACAAAGGGCCCGGCCCTGAAACCGGGGATGTCCTTAACGGAGAGAGCGGCCTGTTGTCCTATGAAGAGGCAAGCTTTTCCTGGCGTTTTTCGGCCGGATACAGGGGTGTCTACGACGTAGGGCCCGTGGAGAAGGTGACGGGAGACCTTTTTGGTTTTTTCGACCGCGAATTCCAGACCGGCGAAAAACTGGAACTCATCGTTTACCCCAGGATCCTCCCCGTCAGGCCGCTGGAGATATTGCGGCGTGAATTTTTCGGTGCGCCCGGCGTTAAAAGTCCCGTCAACGATCCTGTCTATATCATGGGCACAAGGGAATACCTGGGAGGCAGGCCGGCGAAATACATTCACTGGAAGGCAAGCGCCCGTCATAACAAGCTCCAGGAAAAGATATTCGAGCCGACGGAGCAGGAAAAGGTCCTTTTTCTCATAGACGCGGCCGGTTATGTCCGTGAGAATGCGAGGCCGGAGTTCGAGAAGATGCTCGAAGGGGTTGCATCGTTTGCGGCCGGACTTGACCGCCGCGGTGTTTCTTTCGGGCTTGTCGCCAATTGCCTGATGCGCCCGGCTGGGCTCCCTGTGCTGCCCGTGGCCTATAGCAGGGACCAGTTGCCGCGGCTTCTCGAAACGGCAGCGAGAATGAAGATGGAGGCGGCGAGCGGTCTTCCGGACATACTTGGCGGGATCATCCTTCCTGCAGGTATAAGCTGTGTCTTTTTTTCTCTTTACCGCGATCATCTCTGCGAGGTGTTCTCGGAACATTTCAAAGATAAAAAAGTTCCCTTTATGCCCGTAATTTCCAGGCCTGCAGGAAGCGGGGGTGCCGGTAAAGGGCCCGGCACAGTCATTGATATCAATGAGGTGTTCCTGTGAGACAGGTGGTGCCTGCAGGGCCGAAAAGACTGCTTTTCCTGATGACGGGCGTGATGGAGATGAGCTGGATATACGGCTGGGCCGTTTTCTCGGGCCTCATGCTGATACAGCGCCCGCTTCCGGTGACAGGCGGGCTTGTTGCGATGGCGCTGGCTTTTTTTCTAACCAGGATATCTGTCGGCAGGGGTTGGCGTGTCATATGGATCGTGCTGCTTCAGTGCGCGGGATTTGCATGTGCTTCTCTCGTAATGCTCCACGGAGGTTTTTTCGGGTCCCACCCTCTTTTGGATGGAAAATGGGCAGCGCTCCTTTTCCGTGAAACGAAGGACGCGTTCACATATTTTTCAATTGTCATCCACCTTCTCTGGTCCGCTCTTCTCTGGTGGGCAGGTTTGGGCCTTGCGCGCAGGCCGCTTTCATACATTTCTGTTTGCAGGCGTTTTGATGCCGGTCTGGCGGCTTTTTTCGTGCTTTTTCTATTCAAGCTCATACTGGCGGTCAAGGGCGCGGCCACACCCGCCTCATCCGTGGATATGTCCCTGGCGGCCGTTTTTCTCATTTGCGGACTTTGCGCTATAGGGTTTGCCGGAAGAGAAAGCGGCGCAAAGAAGACGTACCTGGCGGGTAGGAGACACCGCGGGATATTTATTGCCTTTGCGTGTGCCGTGGTTGTTATTGCCGGTTGTTTGGCTTCTCTCTTCCTGTCGCAGGGACAGCTCTTTTCCGAGGTGGGGCGAAAGGTGTTCTACGGGGCAGGGAACTTTATCGGCCCGATCTTCGTGAACGTTGTGCGCTTTTTCCTGATGCCCAACCGTATGCGCCGGGAACCTGCTTCGGGCGGCAAAAGTCCTTCCGGACCGGATATCCTCGGGGCCGCCGGTGAGGGCGGATGGATGGGGGCGGTGGGGCCGGTCCTTGTCTGGGTCATAACGGTGCTCTGCATACTGGCATTGCTCTTCGCCTTTTCCTGCTGCATGCTTTTTCTTTTCAGGCGTCTTGCCGCGAAGGGCAGTCTTCAAAAGCGGCCTGAGGGCGGCATCATAAAAGATCTCCTTGATCTTCTGAACAGATGGCGCCGGGCGTTTTTGGACCTTATCGGGAGGGTCCGGGGAAAAAGACGTATCCATAACGCCGGGTCTCTCTATGCAGCCCTTCTTCGGTGGGGCCGGCGCAGCGGAATGGAGCATTCCGTCTGGGAGACGCCGTCGGAGTTCGGAGCAAGGCTGAAGATGGCATTTCCCGGCCTTGCCGTCGAGATCGACGCGCTTGTCGAAGGACTGAACAGAGAGGTATACGGCGAGATCATCCTCGGCAGGGGACAGTTTGGCATGCTCAGGTCGTCCTTGAGAAGGATGGGCAGTCCCAGGTGGTGGCCACTGAGGATCAGGTCTTTCTTCACAGGCAGATGACCTGGACAGGGAAGATCCAGCCTGACGGACAGGGAAGCACCATGGCGCAAGGAACTGCCATTATCTATTGACCTTGCGGATTTCCGGGTATAAAAGAATCATTATAAGGAGGGAGAGATATGACGACAAGAACAGGCAGCTTTATTATTGTGCTTGCGGTATTCGCCCTGCTCGCCGGTTGTGCGAGCATGCCTCAGACGGCGCTGGAAGACAAAGAGGCATCCTTGAAGGTCAAGCCAAGTTCTGAATTCCATAATACGTTGATCTACGTAAGACCAGGCGTCGATGCGAACAAATACAAGAAATTCTATATTGATACCGTGCAGATCTACCGGGGTCCGGATGCCCAGTTCGGCAATGTCACTGAGGAGAAGAAACAAAAAATGGCCGGTTTTATCCGTGACGAGTTCGTAAGGGTGCTGAAGAAGGATTTCGAGGTGGTTGACAGGCCGGGGCCGGGCGTGCTGCGCATCAGGTTCATCCTGGCGGGCATCCAGGAGACAGTGCCTCCACTGGCGGCGGTGACCCATGCACTGCCTGCGGGACTGGTCATGAACCTCGGTCTGAGCGCTGCTCACATGAAGGGGTCCTTCATAGGTTCGGTGGTCTTTGGCGGGGAGTTCTTCGATGGCGAGACCGGAAAGCTTGAGGCTGCGTTCCTTACGAAGAATTCCCCCAACGCGATGGATATCACCACTGTCTTCACCGGTCTTGACGCCGCGAAACAGGCAGTGACCGACACGGCGGAAAAGTTCAGAGAGGTAATGGTGAAGATGCAGAAGGAAAAAAAGCAGGTCAGGTGAAACGTAAAGACAGTTCCAGCCGTTTCAACGGGAAAGGCAAAGGCCGTTTCAGCCGTAAGAACCCTGAAGCTTTTTTTAGTTTTTTCTGTTGAAACGGTTGAAACAGTTGAAGCGGCTGGAACTGTTTCTCTCTATCTTTTGAGCGCTTTCGCGATGTCTTCTATAAGAGGTTTTGATCCCACATAGAGGGCTGTTCTCTGATGGTGGTCCTTCGGCTTTATGCTAAGGATGGGTGTGCCGTGTTCGTCGACGGCATCCCCGCCTGCCTCCCTGCACATGAAGGCAACCACGGACGCCTCGTACATCAGGCGCAGCTTCCCGTCAGGCCTGTTCTTTTTCGGGTCGGGGTGGTTGACGATAGCGGGATACATGAACATCCCGCCCCGGGTGAGGATGCGGTGAAAGTCTCCCGCCAGGGCGCCCAGGTAGCGGAAGGTGTATTTCCGTTCATTCTTTTTTACCCATTCCTGGACCCCTTCCCTGTATGTATAGCGGTTTGTAGCGTTGAAAGAGAGCTCCCAGGTGTTTTGAGAGTCAGGGAGCATCAATCTGACGGGTTTGACATAGTTCATCGTTTCGTCGATGTGGAAGCGCCACGTCCCGGCTTCACGGAATGCAATGGTCAGGGTACCTGTGGGAATGACGAACATGCCCGCCGCTATGTATTCCCTGCCTGCTCTCAGGTGGAGGTCTTCGGGGCCTTTGAGATTGCGCTTTGCGATGCCGAAGAGAAAGCCCACCGGAAGTCCGTGAGAGACGTTCGATGAACCGTCGAGAGGGTCGAAGTAGATGAAGTAACGGCCGCCTTCCTCGTTGATGGGTATGATGTCCGCCGATTCCTCGCTGACGGCGTGAATGACGCGGCCTGTTGTCCTGAGGTAATGAATGACGATCTCATGAGCAATGACATCCATGCTCATGACATCCTCGCCCTGCACATTTATCTTGTTTGCGTAGCCGAGGTTGCCCTTGAGCGCTCCCGTGAGATAGTAGTGTTCGATGTGTTTTGCCGCACTGAGGATGGCATCCATGAGGATAAGAAAATGGTAGGTGCGGTTGTGTTTTTCCTGGTGGTGGAGGAGGAAATTCATGAAGGTCTGTTCAAATTCCATCAATGGCCTCTCTTTGAGGAGTCGGCACCGGAATGCCGTGCCTGTGAAGTATATGCGTATTAGGCGGTTGAAGTCAAATTGGGAGAACAGGACATGGGAAAGACCGCATATGGTTTCTCTGGTTTCTTTCGGTTATCTGACAAACCAGAAGCCGGTTCACCGGTTATTTTTGTTCTCCTGGTCATTGGAATTTGGTAAATTTGATATTATTTGCTGTACAAGGCATGTCATGCCAATGAAAAGAGGGGGTTTGACAGATGGTGAGGGAAAAGAGACCGTACTGCGGATCGGTTTGCATTGTATGCTCCATGCTGGTCATTGCGTTCCTGTTTGCCGCCCCGGACGCGGCCGCTCAGAGGATGAAGCTCGAAACAACCAGGGTGATGCCCAGATCGCAGGAATCGCTTAACTCAACACTTGCACCGTACCTGGAAAAATACGGCCTGCCGGCTATCGGCGCCGCGGTGGTTAAGGACGGCAGGATCATCGCCATGGGCGCGGCAGGAACAAGAAGGGCCGGACAGAATATCCCGGTGACCACAGGTGACAGGTTTCACCTGGGTTCCGATACCATGGCGATGACGGCACTGATTGCCGCCATGTACGTTGAGGAAGGCAAACTTCGCTGGGATTCCACAGTGGAGGGGATATTCCCCGAGTTGAAAAAGGTGATTACCCCGGGCATGGGCTCAATAACCATGGAACAGCTCCTTTCCCATACCAGCGGAATGCCGGGCGACGACGAACCCTTCTTCAGCCGGCTTATCGCCGAGTCCCTCAGCCGGGAGAATGACAATCTGAGCGACACGCGTTACTGGATGCTTTCGAAGTGGGTGAGCCAGCCAATTGCCGCGGCACCGCGAAAGCGATTCGCTTGTTCAGATATGGGGTACATAATGGCGGGCGCCATGCTCGAACGAATTGCCGGAAAGTCATGGGAGGAACTCGTGATAGAGAAGGTTTTTAACCCGTTGAAGCTTCGTTCCGCCGGACTCGGCCCGCAGTCAACCCTGGGCATGACCGACGCGCCCTTGCCTCACAGGGTCGTGGATGGAAAGGTGAAACCGATGCTTTCCGGTGTCTTCGCGGACAAACCTCTCGTTTTCGGACCGGCAGGTACCGCGCATATGTCGCTGCAGGACTTCACCAGGTGGGCGGCATGGAACGCAGGCAGAGGAAAACGGGGACCGCACCTTATCCGTCCCGAAACGTTCGTGAAGCTCACAACACCCGTTATCGAGGTCCCTGCAGGGAAGGGTGCTGTCCCGGGGATGCCTTTGGGCGGCCGCTACGCTCTTGGCTGGGGTGAGGCACAATTCGCCTGGGCGAATGAGCCTCTTGTTTTTCACTCAGGCTCGAACGGTATGAACCTTGCCCACATCTTCCTTCAGCACAGGAACGACTTCGCCATGGTGCTGGTGACCAACATGGCCGGTAAAAAGGCCGAAGAGGCATTTGGCGCCCTCGCGGAAGAACTCTACAGGCGGTATGGAAAATAAAAACAGGTGATGGGCCAAAGGAGAAACTGATCCCCGCGTCCTGTTGGCGTTTATCATTAAAGCATTATAAAGAGCGATAAATAATTAAGTGAGTGTTTTTTCAATAATTTTGTGGTAATATAACTCAGCTGCTTACAGCCTCTCAGCTCTTCCATGATTCAACATGCCAAAAGAGAAATGGTCGAACGCCGGGCGGACGAAGCCGCCAAATACTATGTTTTTTGGAGAGTACATGCAAGATACAACATTTTCAACATTGAACCTGTCTGCCGGGGTGCGCAGGGCGCTTGACACCATGGGTTTTGGCCAGCCGACCCCTATACAGGCGCGGTCTATACCTCTTATCCTTGATGGCAAGGATATCATAGGCCAGGCACAGACAGGTACGGGGAAGACCGCCGCCTTCGGAATTCCCATGATCGAACTTATCGAGGCCAAACAAAGGGAAACAGAGGCACTTGTTCTGTGCCCGACCCGTGAACTGGCGGTCCAGGTGGCCGGTGAACTGAAGAAGCTGGCACGTTTCAGAAAGGATGTCACGATTGTTCCCGTTTACGGAGGACAGGCGATACAGACACAGATAAAGAGCCTGAGGAGAGGTACTCATGTTGTGGTGGGAACGCCGGGACGCATGATCGATCACATGAGGCGCAAAACGATAAAGCTCGGCACCGTCACCAAGGTTGTTCTTGATGAAGCGGACGAGATGCTCAACATGGGCTTTCTCGAAGACATCGAAACTATTCTCGGAGCCACGTCTGTGAGCCGCCAGACCCTTCTTTTTTCAGCCACAATGCCCGAGAGCATCCGCAGGCTGGCAGGAAAGTATCAGAAAAATCCGTCGGTCGTCAAGGTCGTCGGAGAAGAACTGACCGTTGCCGGTGTCGAACAGGCCTATATCGAGGTCATGCAGGGTATGAAGCTCAACATGCTCTGCAAGCTTGTGGACACCTATCATTTTTCTTCATCTCTTATCTTCTGCAACACAAAGAAACGCGTCGATGAGATCGCCAGGAATCTCAAAATGATGGGCTACGAGGCTGACTGCCTGCATGGCGACATGAACCAGTCAAAACGTGACCGAGTTATGGCGGATTTTCGCAAGGGCCGTTCCGCCATCCTTGTGGCGACGGACGTTGCGGCGCGGGGAATAGACGTAAGCAGGGTCGAGGCAGTGATCAATTACGATGTCCCCCTTGATGATCAGTATTACGTGCACAGGATCGGAAGAACAGCCCGGATGGGTAAGAGCGGGCATGCATTCACCCTTGTCCTGCCCACAGAGATGGGTAAACTCAGGGGTATCCAGGCCTATGCGAAGACTGAGATAAAACGCCATGCGGCGTTTTCCATCAAGATCGGCGGTGCTGCAGCCGCAGACACGGCGGCTGTGACCGGAAAAGGAACATACCGCCGGTCCGGAATGCGCAGACCGGTCAGGAAAGGACGCTTCAAATGATGGCTCCGAGAGAGGGGGAAATATGCTGGTGGGAAAACTCGCAACCGGTATTCGTGAACGGCTTGTTGTAGAAGTACTGGATAAGTTCAAGGGTACGAGGTCTATCGATTGCAGGATCTACAAGGTTGTCACTGATGGTGAGCTCATGGCCACAACAGAGGGCGTTACCATCAGCCCCGATCAGGTCGGGAGCCTTGTAGAGCTTTTGAGAGAGGCCATGAAGAAAGCAAAAGAAAAAGAAACAAACGGCGATAACCAGTAATCCGGGCGCTCATTTCGGCCATTTTACCACGATCGGTGTTCTGCAATGTTACACTTGACGGATGGTGCATCTTTTTCTATCATTCAGTAGTACCCGTGTGAAAGCCTTGTCTTAAGTGTCTTTAGCATGGGTTACGGGATGCACCATGAGATACAAATACTGGCTTATCCTTTTTGTCCTTGTCCTCGCCGTGTGCGCAGCGCTTTTCACGCTCTTCTACAATGAAGTAAAAAAAGATGCCATCAAGAACCTCAACAACCATCAGCTTGTTATTGCCGAGCAGACAAAAAAAAGGCATCGAGGGGTTCTTCCGCTTCCATACGGACATGCTTGTCAAGAACGCGTCATACAAACATATCATCAACCTCGACAGTGAAGGTAAAAGAAATATGGAGGTCGTCTACAACGCCTTTTCAGATAATGTCGCAGGCGTGACCCGTGTGGATGAGAAAGGGCGCATCGAATATACCTTTCCCTATGACGCGAAAAGCATCGGCCGCGACATCTCCTTCCAGTCACACATCAGGGAGATCATGAAAACCCGCAGACCTGTCATGAGCGATGTCTTTACCGCGGTGCAGGGGTTCAGGGCCGTTGCGCTGCACGTTCCCGTTTTTGAAGGGACAACGTTCAGGGGGACTATCGGTTTCCTTATACGTTTTGAGAATATCGCGAGAGAGTATCTCGAGAACGTACGGATCGGCAATGACGGGTATGCGTGGCTCATCAGCAAAGAGGGGATTGAGCTATACTGCCCCGTTCCCGGGCACATCGGCCATTCGGTATTCGAGAATTGCAAAGACTTCCCTTCCATCATCGCCATGGCGCGAGAGATGACCCTGGGTAAAAAGGGCATCACGGTCTACGAGTACGATATGGTCAGGGACAGAAAGACGAAGACAAAGGTGAAGCACGCTGTGTATCTTCCCATAAATGTGGTCAACACATACTGGTCCATTGTCATTGCAACGCCGGACACTGAAGTGCTGGGGGCAGTGAGCAAATTCAGGACGAAACTTGCGGTAATCTTCGGCCTTCTCCTTCTCTTCGGTATCCCTTCTTCTTATTTCGGAGCAAGGGCCTGGAAGATCCTGGCGGAAGAAACGAAACGCAAAGAGACTGAAAGGGCGCTCAAGGAAAGCGAGGAGCGCTACAGGACGCTTTTTGATTCATCCGTTGACTCCATTATCATCATTTCGCAAGAGCTTACCCCGATCGATCTGAACCCTGCGGCATTGAAGCTGTTCGGTTTTTCAAGTAAAGACGAGTTCATGAAGCGTACCGTGGTGAGCGGTTCACCTGAATATCAACCGGATGGTGTCCCGTCTTCTGTCAAGGCAAAAGAGATGATCAATATTGCCCTCGAGAAAGGGTCGCACGTCTTCGAGTGGACCCATAAAAAAGTGGACGGGACAGAGTTTCCCGCGGTTGTCCTCCTTTCCAGAATGATCGTTGACGGCCGCGTTGCCATCCAGTCGTCAGTTCGGGATATCAGTGATCAGAAGCGTGCGGAGGAGCGGCGCCTGGAGATGGAAAAGAGGGTCCTCCATTCGCAAAAGATGGAAAGCCTCGGCGTCCTTGCCGGCGGTCTTGCCCATGTTCTCAACAATATACTCACTGTGATCCAGACAAACCTTGAGATCGCCGTGATGGAGATAAAACAGCCGTCACAGGGCTGTACCCCTTATATCAAGGGCGCAATCGACGCAACTCGCAACGCGGCCGAGCTCACGGACCAGATCCTCGCATATGCCGGGAAATCGGTGGTCCCCATGGTCCGGACGATCGATCTGAACGCGATGGTGGAAACGGGCCTGATGTTGTGCAAAGCGTCGATACCTCAAAAAATCTCCCTCGATTTTCGCAGGGATGCGCACCTGCCCCAAGTAACCGCCGATGCGGGCCAGGTCCAGCAGGCCATTGTAAATCTCGTTACGAACGCTGCAGAGGCGATCGGGCAGACGGAAGGATCGATAACTGTCAGCACCGGCATTGAGGACTATGACGCATTGCGCCTGGAAGAAAGCAGGATCAATGAAAGGCCGGATCCCGGGCGTTTCATATTTTTTGAAGTTGCCGATACAGGGTGCGGGATGGACGCATCGGGCCAGCAGCTCATGTTCGATCCTTTCTATACGACGAAGTTCACCGGCAGGGGGCTTGGCGTACCGGCTGTTCTGGGCATCATCAGGCGCCACAGGGGGGCGATATTCGTCCGGAGCGCCCCGGGGCTGGGAACGACTGTCAGGGTCCTGCTTCCCGTTGTCGAACACGGTCAGGATATGGCGGGAATTTGATGCCGGGGAGGCCCCTTCGCCGTCATCGGAAGACGGGAAGGGTTATGCACAGAAAATAAAACGTGCCCGGGTTTATCAGGGGCCTTTGATCTCCAGCCATTCCGTAAGGTTCTTATTGATGGCAAGAAAGCCGATCTGGACGTCCCTTGTGTCCGCTTCCTCAATGGCGTTGGAGAGCACGATAAAAGCCCTGTTGTCGTTGATGACATCACTGACACGTGAAAGGTTGTCCGGAACAAAGATGTCACCGATATATTTTTTTCCTCCAGCCTTAAGGCGTACCTTGATGAGCTTGCCTTTTCTGTCCTTTGAGTCGCTGGGGACCTCGCTGCGGCAGTAGCGGCAGATCACCGCAACGGCCTTGATCTCTTCCCCGCAATACCGGCACTGCTTCATGTCTTCCATTCTCGTCCCTCCTCATATTCTTCGCCGCCGTACGGTTTTTCCCGCCACCGTATTCAATCCTATTTTCCGGTAATTTCCGTCAATATGCAACCTCATTTTTCCGGCCTGTTCCAATGGATTGCAATGGGATGCCGCTGCCGTTGTTTTCAGGGTTACAAAGAAAGGGAGCGGATGCCGTGATCCGCCATGCCTTTTCGTAATTCGTTGAGAACATTTTTATACTGCATTTGTTTGTTGGTCAGGCGGGCGAAGGCGTTTACGACCCTGTTCCTTCGATAGAAGAACTGCGGTGAGAGGAAGAATATGTCGGCGCACCACTTCGCATAGGTGAAGTCTTTCACTATCCGCCTGTTTATCTCTTTTGTGAATTTTTTAGAAAGACCGCCGCGTTCTTCAAGTTCATCGGCAATGGTGTCGGCCGCAATGGCCCCGCTCAATACGGCATAGTATATTCCCTCTCCGCTGAACGGGTCGGTAAGACATGCCGCGTCTCCGGCCAGACAGGCCCTGTGCGTGTTCAACAACCCCGGTCCCTTGCTGAAAGAAACGAACCACCCCTTCCTGGATCCTTCCCTGGCGTCACGCAGAAATTCGAAGCGTTCCATGAATTGCCGGTAAATAAGCGCAAGGCCGGGTATACGCTCAAGCGTGGCGGCGATCCCGACGGAAAAATGGTCTTTTTTCGGGAAGACCCACCCGTATCCTTTTGGTATGAAACCGAACCCGAAAAAGGCCCTGTCTGCGTATTGTTCAAGGACACCGGCATCACGGGGATAAAGCTCGGCTTCGATACCGGCCCCGCCGGGCCCTCTGTACAATCCCATGTTTCTTGCAACAACGCTTTTAGCGCCGTCCGCCCCCACGACGACAAGGCCGGTTATGCTGTCGCCGCCCGCGGTGCGAACCGTTATGTGGTTCTCAGATTCTTCTACCGATATGACGTTTGTCCCTTCCATAAGGACCGCCCCGGCGGAAGTGGCCGCCTCAATAAGGCGCATATCAAAGTCCACGCGGGAAATCATCTGCACCTTCATGCTGTCGGGATAGAAAGTGCAATCTTCCTGCTCATCGCGGGAAAAAAATGTAACACCCCTCACGACCTGTTCAACTGCCATGAGATGATCAATGTCCAGGATTTTCGCTATGGCCGGTGTTGTGGCTCCGCCGCATGGCTTATACCGCGGGAGCGCCTCTTTCTCAATGAGAAGGGTCTTCAGACCATTGAGGGCCAGGCGGCGCGCGGCAGTTGCCCCGGCCGGTCCCGCCCCTACCACTATGCAGTCATATCGATCCATTTAGAAGACAATGGTCAGATTCCAATAATCAATGGAATTCTGCGTGGTCCATTGCACCGTCTTTGTTTGATCATTGCCTTTTGCCCGGTCATTGGGGTTTGGGTTGTTTTTCATTTTATTCACCATCTGTATCTTCTATCGTATAACCCTTTTTTGCCAGGCAGGTAAAAACTGATTCAGCATAACGCTGCCGCAGGGCATACATAGGATCGGAAACGGCGTTTTCATTATTTTTCATAGCCTTTCTTTGTTGTTTCTTCCTCGCCAGAAAGGCCCCGGCAGCGGCCCCTGTGGGTCCTCCGGTGGCCATCCCTCGGGCGGCGCTGCGTATGACCGGATTTCGTATTATCCTGTTATGGTCAGAGGCATGAGACTTGACCGCGTCATCCTTGCCCGGGTCATACCCAGATTCCTTTATGGCCAGGTCGTGGCATTCACGCTCATCAGCGATCTGCTGCTGCCGGGATTGTCCCATATCGGGTTGTATGGTGACCGTCGCGGCTGCCTGCTCACCGATAGCGAAAAACCCCCATGCGGCGAAAGCAATGATGGATACCCTTAAAAAAATTCCAGAACTGTTCTTCGGCTTTTTTGCCATAAATGTGTTATAAACAAATCGTATGAAACGATTATAAAGTACCGCCTGTTTTTTTTCAAGACCCCTTTCTTGCTAACATATACGACAGATAAAATAATAATCTGAGATATAAGACAGTATAAATCTGTCGCATACGATAGGATACGGTACCCCTGATATTTATAACTCATGGATATACTTAGCTAAAATACTCTGGCATAGGTTTTGCTTTGAGTGTAGCAGGAGTACGCAGTCATGATATATGTTGTGGTTCTTTCGGCAGCAGTTAAATTTCCAGCACATGCGGAACGCTTGAACGGGTACGGTTTTCGTGCCTAAAGGGGAGGATATTATGGCAAGAGAATGGTCACTGCAAACGGTAACTAACCTTAAATTCAGAGAGATGGAGAAGATGTTGATAGAGGTCTTCGGTTGTATACCTGTGGATTTCAAGAGGGTCATCAGGCTTGATATCCGCAAGGGAAGACCGATGGCCCTGCCCGAGGTAAATCTCGGCTCGATGGAAAAGACGATCATGGAGATCTTCGGGTGCATTTCTCCCGATAAGCATGTGATCGAGTTCGACGCGGGCAAAAACAAGAAGAAGACCATCGTGAAGATTGTCCATGATGAAGGCGAACACATTCATTATATGGCACATAGCGCCTGATGCCGAATAATCACCAGGTGCGATTTTTCGATAAATAACACATTCACGACACGGCGGTGACTAAAGGAAACACATCACCGCTGTGTCTTATTTGCCGGTATAATCCAATAAGTCGATCAAACAATAAGGCATGGTATTACATAACTGTCAATAGCAACAGATATTATCAATACTGCAATATATGTCAGCTTATAACTGTCACATGTGATAGGATACGGTACCCCTACATCTTCTAACTTATTAATAATACAAAATAAATGTGTGTGGCATGCGCTTTGCTTTAACTAATTCCGGGCGCAGAGAGTGAAACGGATTAGAAAAGGTTATTTAAGACCAGCTTCAGGAGGACAACATGGCACGAGAATGGTCGCTGCAAACGGTAACCAACCTTAAGTTCAGGAAATTGGAAAAAACGCTGATCGAGGTCTACGGTTGTATACCCGTGGATTACAAGAGGGTCATAAAGCTCGATGTGGGAAGAGGAAGACCGATGGCCCTGCCCGAGGTAAATCTCGGCTCGATGGAAAAGACGATCATGGAGATCTTCGGGTGCATTTCTCCCGATAAGCATGTGATCGAGTTCGACGCGGGTAAAAAAAGGAAGAAGACCATCGTGAGACTTGTCCACGAAGAAGGCGAACTTTTCCAGAGAAGCGTCCCCTGTGCGTGATTGTGTGAAAAGCTTCACATAACTCATTGACAAAGGCGGCCCCTTCGTTTAAAATTGAGCGCCGAAGAGACCGGGCGCTTTTATGTAAGGCTGACCCGGTTACAAGTATACATTACCCCCGGTAATCCGAAACGGAACCGGGGCGGATAAGGAGCTAAGATGACAGAAATGCGAGACGGTAATGGTTTGGCAACCGCCGAAAAGCTCTACACCCAGTACGGGTCAAGGGCCAGGGAATTGAAGGCAGCAGGTAAAAAGATTATTGGATACCTCTCCGCTCTTGGTCCCGTTGAGATAATGACGGCGGCAGGAGTGGTCCCGTTCAGGCTGAAAGGCAATGTTTCTGAAGCGATCAGCAAGGGGGATGCATACATGGAAAGCATTGTATGTCCCTTTGTGCGTAATGTTTTTGACCTTGCGGTCAAGGGGAAATACGATTTTCTTGACGGCATGGTCCTGCCCCACCAGTGTGACTCGATCGACCGTACGAACGAGACCTGGAGCTACACTTTAAAGCTCCCTTACTGGCATTTTCTCAACGTTCCTCACGTCACCGGCGATCCCTCGATCACGTTCATGAAAGAGATCCTGCGCATCTTTATCGGTACCCTTGAAAAGTTCACCGGCACAAAGATCACCGATGAGGCCATAGCGGCGGCGGTGAAGGCGCACAACGAGAACAGGAAGCTCATGAGGGACCTCTACGATCTGAGGAAGTCCAATCCTCCTGCAATATCCGGAACGGAAATGATGAAGGTCCTTGTTGCCGCGATGAGCCTCCCCGTGGAAGAGTCGAGCGCTCTCATCAAGGCGGTGACCAATGAGGTAAAGGCGAAGGGCGCCGCGGCGAATGGCAAGGGAAAACGCATCATGATCATCGGTGACCAGATCGACGACGTTGCCATTATCGACGCCATCGAATCCACCGGGGCCTGCCTGGTGATGGATGACCTTTCTCTTGGCGCCAAGATGTACTGGCAGGATGTCGATGCGACACCCGATCCGCTTCAGGGCATTGCCGAGCGCTATCTCAGAAAGCTGAAGATCCCCACGACCTTCGTAGGGTCAGCCGACACATACGCGGGTATCCTTGAAGAGCGTTTCGGGCACATGAAGAAATATGTGAACGAGTTCAAGGTGGACGGTGTCATTCTCTTCATCTACAAGTATTGCGACCCCTACGGATTTGAGGTACCGGCAATAAAGAGCTTCATCGAATCAGCGGGAACGCCTGTGCTCTACCTGGAGGATGAGTATTCCACTTCTTCCCTGGCGAGGGTGAAGACCAGGATCGAGGCATTCCTCGAAATGATCGCATAACCGAGAGAGAGGAGAATCACATGGCTGAAGAAAAAAAAGGAAGAGCAGTTGCGACATCCACGGCGGCGAGCATACCGAAATTCGTGCGCGGTAACCTGTCTGCAACACTTAAAGCTAAAGAAGAAGGAAAGAAAGTGGCCGCGGCCTTCATCGCTGACGGTCAGGATGAGATCATGCGTGCGATGGATATCGTGCCTGCCTGGGGTGAGAGCTATTCGGGAGTCTGTTCGGCGAAACGCCAGGCCGAGCCATATCTCCAGAAGGCCGAGTCGGATAATTTCTCCAGGTCCCTCTGCACATATGCAACCTGTAACATCGGCTTCGATATGATCCGCGAAGAACAGGGCGGGACTATGCCCGAAGGGGCGCCGTGGGGCGGCATGGCAAGGCCTGACATGATCCTCGGCAACGGGCAGCTTCTGTGCGACCCGCGGTTCAAGTGGCCCCAGGCGACACAGCATTACCTGCAGGATGTCCCCGTTTTTGTTACCAACATGTACTACCCGCCGTGGGACCCGAATATTGATCACCACGAGCAGGAACCGATCTACGTCAAATATATCACCGAAGAGCTCCGCGAAACAGTAAAGTTCTGTGAAAAGATAACGGGTAAGAAAATGGATTGGGACCGCCTCGCGGCAACGGTCGAACTTTCAGACAAAACCTGGGACCTTTTCATCGACACCTACGAACTGCGCAAGCACATCCCGACACCGATGGATACCGGCGACGCCATGAACACCATGGTCCCGCTGACCTTCAATCTCGGGACACAGGAGGCATATGATTTTTATGTCAACCTCAACGCGGAGCTGAAACAGAAGATCGCCGACGGTGTGGGCGTGGCCGATCCTGAAAAATACAGGGTCATCTGGGCCGCGGGCCTGCCGAGCTGGTTCGCGCTGGGAGATTTCCAGTATTTCAACGGCAAGGGCGTTGTGTTCCCCGTGGAAGTGACCTATCGCGGCTGCGAGAAGATAGAGCGCCTTGACCTGCCGAAGACGAACGATCCCCTGGAACATATCGCCTGGAGATGGGTGCGTTACTGGACACATTGGTATGACGCGGCAAAAAAACGTTCCGGCTCCACTCCCAAGGTCGAGCGGATCATTGAGTATATCGAGGATTATAAGTGCGACGGCGCGGTCTTCCATTCCGCCTTCTCATGCAGAAGCTGGCACGCCGGCATCATGCAGCAGGCCGCCACGCTGAAAAACGTTTACAAGGACATCCCCATCCTGATCATGGAGGGTGATATTGTTGACATCAGCTCCTATAACGAGGCAGACACCCATAACAGGATAGACGCCTTCATTGAGACTCTCGCGGCTTACAAGAAGAGACAGGGCTAAATCAAGAGGTCTTAAGGAAGTACATAGGAGCAGTACGAATGGATTATTTTGCCGGTGTCGATATCGGGTCCACCATGACAAAGGTGGTCATCATGAGCGACAGGATAGAAGCATCGCTCATAGGGCCTACGGGTCCTGAACACCGGAAACTTGCGAACAGAGTGATGGAGGAGGCGCTCGGCAAGGCGCGCCTTACCTTTGAAGACCTGAAATACATAGTTGCGACTGGATACGGCAGGATCAACGTTCCCTTTGCAGACCGACAGATCACTGAAATCACCTGCCACGCGAAAGGCTTGCATAGCCTCCTCCCCACTGTAAAAACGGTCGTCGACGTCGGCGGCCAGGACAGCAAGGGTATCAAGATACAGAACGGCAAAGTGATGAACTTTGTCATGAACGACAAATGTGCCGCCGGTACGGGGCGCTTCCTTGAGATCATTGCCGATTCCCTTGGTGTGCCCCTCGAAAAGATAGGTGAGATATCACTGGCCGCTGAAAGAATAGCGGCAGTGAGCAGTACCTGCACGGTCTTCGCGGAACAGGAGATCATATCACGCCTTGCCAGCGGAGAGCCTATTGCCAATCTTATTGCGGGAATTCACGACGCCGTCGCCACCCGGATCAGCTCGCTGGTAAAAAAACTGAATGTGGAGCCTGATATCGCTGTTACCGGCGGAGGGGCCAAGAACATCGGTCTTGTCAGGGCACTGGAATCGAAATTCGGATGCCCGCTCCTGGTACCGCCGGAGCCTCTTATAACGGGTGCCCTCGGCGCCGCGCTGATGGGAAAGGACATATGCGACAAGTACGCCGCAGAAGGGCAGAAGCCCACCCGAAGCAGCCGAGGCCTCGAGGAGGCGACATTCTTCAAATGAGGTTTTATTAGATGGCTTTTGTACTCGGTATAGATGTTGGATCAGGTTTTTCGAAGGCCGTTGTTCTGGAGGGCGGCGTTATACGGTCCTTCGCCCTCATGCCTTCAGGAGGCGATTACCGGGAAGCCGGCCGCATGATATCACAGGAGACCCTCCGGAAGACAGACCTGACCATGGACGACATTGTTTATACCGTTGCTACCGGCTATGGCGGGAACATGGTCGATCTTGCCGATCAGACCGCCACCGATATCTCGTGCAACGCGATGGGCGTGAATCATCTTTTCCCCTCCGTCAGGACCGTCATTGATGTGGGCGCCCAGTACTCAAGGGCGATCCGGCTGGACGATGCCGGAAGGATCGCGAACTTCATAATGAACGAGAAGTGCGCCGGGGGGAGCGGAAAGTTCCTTCAGGTTGCCGCACGGATACTTCACATAAACGTGAGCGATATCGGGGAACTTTCCCAGAACGCTTTAAAGCCCGTCGAGTTCACGACGGGATGTGCTGTCTTTGCCGAATCGGAGGCGGTATCGCGTATCTCCGAAGGGGCTTCTCCTGCCGATATCCTTGCCGGAATCCACAATGCCATGGCTTCCAAGATCGTCACCCTTGTGACCCGTGTGGGTCTTGCCCCGGACTGCGCCGTGACGGGGGGCGGTGCTAAAGACATGGGCCTGGTCAGGGCTATCGAGACCGAGCTGGGCAAAAAGGTCTTTGTACCCGATGAACCCCAGATCACCGCGGCGCTGGGCGCGGCGCTCATAGCCAGCCAGCAGCTTTAAACGGTTCCGGGCGTTTCCCTGTTCCATCGGTCCACTCTCCCTCTTTTCTTGACAAACGCCGGTCATACATGAGAAATCCATAGGTATCACATTAAAAGGAGCTGTTATGAAAAAGGGTGCATTGATCTTCTTCGCGGTTATGTTCATGGTCGTCGTATTTGCCTGTATGCCCGCCGGCGCCGTCAAGCCCTGCGATATTTACACAAAGGCCGACGCGGAGGCCTTCTTCAAGGAGAAGGTCTCATCACAGAGGGCCGATAAGACCGCGGCGCCCGCCGGCAACAGCTGCAGCTACTTTTACAAGAAAAAGGGCGGCACGTTCAGCATGAAACTGAGGGTTTCCTCGACAGATGAGATCAAAAACGAAGGTATCTTCAATTCCGCCAAAGATTATTTTGAAAGGCAGAAGAAGGCCCGCATAAAGAGCGGCAGCGCTCAGAAGAGTCTGAAGATGGTCCCGGGAGTGGGCGACGAAGCCTTCTGGAGCGGCAGCTCCCTCTGGATCGTCAAGGGTGATAATCTCATAAATATCGCGGTCCGCACCGAACTCACCGGGAGTTTTAAGAACAGGGACGCAATGGATAAGGCACGTGAGGAGCAGGACCTCGACCAGTCCAAAAAGGTTGCAGAGAAGTTCCTGTCGAAGATGAAATAAGACCGGGACCGCTAAAAAGGATGACCACCATGAATATGCTGAAAAGTTATGTGCTGTGCCTTCTGTTCATTGCGGTGTTTTTTTCAAACACCCTGGCAGGGGAACGGGTGCAGGCGAAACCGGATGATCTATCTCCCCCTGTGCGGGGATTGAGGATCACCGGCATCGAGATGTTGAAAGAACAGGTGTATGCCCTGGTTTCAGTCGAATTCCCAAAGGAATGGCCGAACCCGAAATTCACCGTGGAAGTGAGCGGGAAACCGATGAGGTCGCGGATCCAGTCCGGCGGTTTTTCGACGGACCGAGCAGTCTCCGGCATCCTTTTTGTCCCGGGAAAGGCAGGCAGCAAGTCGGTGACGGTCAAGATCGTTGCGGATGGGAAAAAGGCCGAGGCAAAGACCGTCCTCGACTGGAAACCGGGACCTTTCCTGACAATCTTGCAGCATACAGGTGACCGGGAGATGATCTTTGCAAAAGAGAAATTCACTCTCCTGGCGGCCAACATCAATGATGTGATGGTGCTTTTGAACGGCAACGATGTCTATTCAAAAGTGTCAGGCGGTGACATGACCCTGCGTTCCTTCGAACCGGTATGGAAGAAAGGCAAGAACACCCTCACGGTAATTGCGAAGGGCCCCGGGGGAAGCGCCAGCGCCAGGAACTACACCTTTTTCTACCTCGGCGGCGGCGGAGCCCTTGCCGTGGATGAAACGGCGGTTCTCTGTTACGGCCGGGAAGGGAGCAAGAGCGGTCCTTTCTACGACCTCTTTGTTGAAGGGGACACCGTTACCCCGGGAAAGGAAGCGGCCGCACAGGTCTATGCCCTGGACAAGGAAGGCTGGCTTGCCAGCGAAACACGTCTCACCCGGGAGTTCAAGGGCAGGCAGGCGGGGACATCAAAGATACGCGTCATGGTAAAACATCATTTCCTGGGGAGCATGGAACAGGAGAGGGAGATGACGATAACAGTAAAAGAAAGTAACAGGTAATAGGTTATAGGTTATAGGCCATGGGAAAGGAAAGAAAGTTATTCACATGGCCACTTTTTTTGTTTTTCCTATAACCCATTATCCATCACCCATCACCCATTACCCATCACCCATCACCCATCACCCATCACCCATCACCCATCACCCATCACCCATCACCTTTCTTGTTAAGGTTCTGTCGGTGCGTTGGGATCTTTCATCCACTCTTCCGATGAACCGTCGTAGCTTTTCACGTTCTTGTAACCGAGTACGTCACTCATGATAAAGACCCAGACACTGCACAGTCTCCCCGTATCGCAGTACACGATGATCTCTTTCGAGGTGTCGGTGCCGACTGCTTTCGCGGCAAGGTCGGAGAGTTCCTTCCTGTTCTTGAATGTTCCATCCTTATTGTATGCTGCCATGGCGGGGAGATTGACCGCACTTTTTATTCTGCCCGCTTTTGCTACGAAATCAAGCTTCTGTTTGCCTTCGTAAAAATCGGCCCCCCTCGCATCGACAATGACTGCCTTGCCGATGGCACCGATCACATGACCTTTTTTAGCGAATATCGCTTCGTTGACCTTTACCTGATATTTTGTCTGTTTCGGTTTCACCGCATCCGTGGAAAGGGGTTTTTTGTCGGATTTCCACTTATCGTAGCCTCCGTCCAGGACCGCCACATTCTCAATCCCGGCGTACCTGAGCGTCCACGCGACCCTGGTGATGCCGGAACGGTTCGGGGGAAGATCGGCATCGCCCACGACAACTACGAGGGAGTCAGGGCTTATACCGGCCGAACCTATTATGTCCGCGAGATCATCGAGGGGTGGAATTTCGTTTCTCAGGCCGGTCTTCATCACGGCCCAGGTATTGAAAAAGACATTGACGGCCCCGGGTATATGCCCGGTTTTATAGTCCTCGACCTTCCTGATATCGACGATCACAAGTTTCGGGTTGTTCATGTTCTTTGCCAGCCAGTCGGTAGATACCACGGGCTCTATGTCCCTCGCGGCGGACACAAAAGGAATGAGCAGCATTGATATGAAAACAAAGATAGTACAGTATAAAACTCCTCTTTTCATCGGGTGCCTCCTTTATTTTATTGGCTTTGGAGTATAAAGCAAAAGCTCGTTCGCTTTTGAACCGTTCTTGAGAAGCTTGTCTTTGGTGAGAAAGTCCTGTTTTTCAACGTGGCAGATCTCGCAGGAGCGCGTCCGCTCGGTCCTTTTCTTGATATTGTGCGTCGCCGCGTCCCAGTAATTTGGGAGCGCGTCGTACTTTTCCATGGCAATCCCCGCAGCCTTAAAGGTGTTTCTGACAGTGGGGATGACCCGAAGGGTGGTGACGGTCTTTTTATCTCTCGGGCTCAGGCCCAGGATAAAGCCGGGCTTTGATGTGGCGCCTTTTCCCAGGTGGCAGTCATAGCAGTTCCTGTAAGTGCCGCCGGAGTGACAGGCATAGCAGCTCACCCTGTTATTATGCTGTGCGTGGGAGGTTTTCGCCTTTTCCGTTTTTTCGTCGCCGATTTTATGGCATCCCGTGCACGACGGTTTTTCCTTCACCTCTTTCTTGGTTTTATATACCGATGCGGTACCGTGGAACTCAGCTTTTTTGTGACAGTCAAGGCAGGTCATGCCCTTCTGGTAATGGACGTCGGCCGAGCCGCCGTAATCACCGGTGTATTCGGGGTATACCCGGCCGCCGTGGCACATGGCGCAGGTCTTTCCGTCATCCTTTTTAACGAACTGGTGGTTCTTGATGAACCCCGTGGTGATGCCGCCTATCTTCGGAGACATAACGTGGCAGTCGCCGCAGGAGGCGTGGCAGCTTCTGCATGATTTCTGGAAGACCTTTTCGTCGAATATCTTCTGTTCCTTGGAGGAGAACCTGCCCGAGACGCCGTGCCTGAGGCCCGCGGTTGTGAAGTGCAGCGAATCTTTATATGTTTTTGCGACATTGTCGTGGCATTTTCCGCATATCTTGAGGTCTGACGAGGGCCTTTTCACGAACCCGGCATGGGCCTTTTCCCTTGATACGCCCTTTTCATCGCCTTTATGGCATGACGCGCACCCATCAACGAAATGCGGGTCTGCATCGATGAGTTTTTTATCCACAAGGAATGCCTTGTATTTGAGTTCCGCCGGCACCGACGGAGGGGCTCCGGCTCACCCCTCACCCTCTTCCATGATCACCCTGGGAGGTTTATGGAGGGATTTGAGCAGCTGGTCGTTGGTGTGGCATTTCACGCAGCTTGATTCAGCTCCGTATGTTAAAAACGGGAGCACAAAAGTGCCCGCAAGGAGAAAAATGCTGATCAATGGGAAAAAACTGGTATATCTTTCCAGGCGGGGATTTTTCATGGACACCTTAAGAAAGGTTAGCGATGCGGGGAGATTTTGTCAAGAGCCGCCGGAAAGATCCAGAGTTGAAAGGCACGAGGCACGAAAAAAAACAAGATCAGGATCAGAATTCGGAGAAGAGAGCGGAGAAGTCTATCCCCCCGATCACTGTTTCCCTGTATTTTTCCCCTATTGACCGGCGGGCCTCCATGAGATCGGCCGACTTGACCCCGTTTTCCAGAGAACAATACGTCTCGACGTAGGCGGTGAGGTCGTCTACAACCTTTGCCATCTTTCCGTCGCGCGGATTGAAACGGTCTTCGTTATATTCACGGGATATCGTGTCCGTTTCGATCTTGAGGGTTTTGCCTTCAATCGTGACAACGCTGGAGAATTCATCTTCCGTGAACATTTTCATCTCCCGGTGCCATTCGCCGGGTATGAGATTGAAGACCTCCTTGTCCATTTGTTCTTTTTCGTATGCCTTGATGAGCGAGTCGAGGCCTTCGATGGAACGCTTGACGGGAGAGATGATATCCCTGGTAAGCACCTCCGGCAGGTCGTGGAAAAGACCGGTGAAATAATTATTGAAACATCGTTTCGGGCAAGCCCCTAACTTGAGCGAAAAAAGGTAGGAAAGAATGGCCACGATCAGCATGTGCCCGAGGACCGACGTTCTGGGTATCATGTTTATATGGCTCCAGCGGTATTGGAAACGAAGCTGTCCGCACAAATCCATGAAATTCCTGTATTTCTCGTACAGGGCAAGCTGCTGGATGCCGGCCAGGTCATAATAGCGCTCCTGCTTTTGCTGGAGGAAACCCTTGATGGCAGGTATCTCATAACCGGAGGGGTTTGCCCTTTCGATAATGTCGAATTCCCAGCGGGTGGCGTAAAAGTGGGCCGCGCCGAGCACCCGCTTGTTTATGGTGTTGTCCGTGCTGGAGAAATAATGCCTGAAGCGACCGACGAAGTCCTGCCCCAAGGGGGAGATGACAGGCTCCAGTTTTTTGTAGACCCACTTCGTCAGTTCCTCGTACTTTTTCCGGTCTTCCTTGATCCTGTTGAATATCTGGGGCTTCAGGTCCGTTATGACAAGTCTCTCGAGGAACTCGAAAAGCCCGCCTTCGATCACTTCCAGCCAGTTGAACCCTTTCTTCGATTCCTCAAACTTGCCCAGGAAATAGGCGATGGTCATTTTATGCGCCTGTTTGTCCAGTTCCTTGAGCTCAACAGGCCGTATCTTGTCATTCCAGCGCTGCATGGCAGCGGCACTGAATATCTCCAGGATGAATTCCTTGGTCATGTTTCCCCTTTCTTTCCATTATTTTAAAAAATATAGAGGAAGAAAGAAAGGGGAAACGGCTGATGGGAAGAAGACAGGTGATGGGTTATAGGTTATTGGTTATGGGAAAAACTATCAGGTTTGTCCGGTTGAAAATATTCAAGTCTTTAACTGAAGAAACTGAATAAACCGGAAAAACCATACAAACGGATTTTCCAACCATCACCTATAACCTATAACCTATAAATCAAAAAGGCTGCCCGGAGGCAGCCTTTTTGATTGCATTGCGTTTTCGTTATGCCTTTGCTATTTCGAAGGATACCTGGCCGTCATCGTACTTGAGGGGCCGCACTGTTACATCCATACCAATCTTGGGATCGCTGAAATCTTTTGCGAGGCGGGCGAAAGCCTTGACGCCTGCGCCGAAATCGACGACCGCCATGGTATAGGGCGCATCTGCTTCGAAACCGAAGGGGGCATACATAGCCGTGGTGAAGGTTTCGAGGGTGCCCTTCTTGGGCAGTTCAAACCAGTCCATCTCCTTTGAGAGGCAGGCGGCGCAATCGGCCCTTGGAGGGAAATATTTCGCTCCGCACTGTTTGCAGACTGTGCCTTCCACCTTGCCCTCTGCGAGGAGGTCGACGAACTTTCCTGTTTTCGTGAAACTGGTGAAGCTTTTTCTTCCAAATTTATCGAATCCCATCTTAGTCCCTCCCAAAAATTGTGACGTTTCCGTAGAGGCCTACTCCGCCAATATTGTGGTTCAGGCCGATCTGAGGATCTTTGACCTGCATCGGTCCCGCTTCGTCCCTGAGCTGAAGGACTATCGTACGGATCTGCGATCCGCCTGTGGCTCCGATGGGGTGGCCTTTTGAGAGGAGACCGCCGTCTACGTTAACGGGGATCTTGCCTTCTTTATATGTTGCCTTTTCGCGGATAAGCTGTTTGCCGTCACCCTCCGGTGCGAATCCGAGACCTTCGTACGCCATGATCTCTGCGATGGTGAAGCAGTCATGGACCTCGGCCACATTGATGTCTTTTGGGCCCACGCCGGCCATCTTGTAGGCCTGATTCGCTGCCGCTTTCGCGACCTGGATACCCTTGGAGAAATCGGGCCGCGATGCCATATTGACAACCTCTGACGCCGCGCCTATACCAAGGATCCATACCGGTTTCTTTGAGAATGCCCTGGCCTTCTCGGCATTCGCGAGAATGATGCATGATGCGCCATCCGCATTTGCGCAGCAATCACCCACGCGAAGCGGCGATGCGACAGGCCCGGCCATCTTTGCATCGGGGTTGCCCGGATCGAAATCCTCGGGTTTTACACCCTTGCGATAGACGGCCCTTTCATTGATCTGGCCATATGTGGCTGCCTTTACCCTTACATCCCTGAGGTCATCAAGGGTGAGTCCGTTCTTCGCCAGGTATGCCTGGGCATAGAGTGCGTAATAGGCGGGCATCATGGTGCCGAAGGGGGCTTCCCACTGGATGTCGCCGCCGCGCCCCATTCTTTCCTGGGATTCGGCAGAGGTGATCTCTGACATCTTCTGGAAACCGAGAACGACAACGATGTCATGGAGACCTGCCTTGATCATACTGTAGCCGAGCTTGACGCCAACGGTGCTTGAAGAGCATACCGTCTCGACATAGAATGTCGGCTGAGGGACAAGGCCGAGGTATTCAGCGAGCACGCCCGCGGGAGATCTCTGCTTGTCATACTCAGGAGCGGAGCAGAACACTGATGCATCCACGTCCTTGGCAGTGAGGTTTGCATCCTGCATTGCTTCTCTGAAGGCTTCGAAGGCCAGTTCCCTGATGGAGCCTTCATAGCCCCTGACAAAGTACGTCTGGCCAACGCCGATAACTGCAACATCTTTTGCCATACATTCCTCCTTATTGTTTTGATGTCCTGGATCTCTGAAACATGGTGACATTTTTGTTATGTTCAACCAGGTCTTTGGAAAAGACATGGGTGCCGTCGTTCTTTGATACAAAGTACAGGTAATCCACCGGGGCCGGATTCAGGGCGGCCACAATGGAAGGCGCGCCGGGGCTGCATATGGGCCCCCTGGGATATCCTTTGAAGGTATAAGTGTTATAAGGGGTATAGGTAAGAAGATCGACCTTTCTGATGGGGGAGCCGAATCCCTTCGTACCGTATATTACCGTCGGATCACAGTCAAAGGACATGCCTTTGAGCAGCCTGTTGTGAAAGACCGCCGAAACGAAAGGCCTCTCCCCGGCTGTCCTGGTCTCTTTTTCGATCATCGATGCCAGGGTAAGCGTTTTATGTATGTCCATGTTGAGAGAGCGCATCTTCTCTTTTATATCGTTCCTGTCGAAAAACCTGAGCGTCCGCCGTGCTATGTGTTCGATGAACTTTTCCCTTTCGATCTCCTTGCTGTAGAAATAGGTGTCGGCAAAAAGGTAGCCTTCCAGGGAATCAGAGGAGATGCCGATGCCTTCAAGGTATTTTTTATCCGTAGAGAGCTTCAGGAATTCGTCTTTCGGCATGATCCCGCTTCGTTCGATATTGTTTGCTATTGTGTATAAATTGTGACCTTCAATTATCTTCAACGTGTAGATATTTCTTTTGCCCAGTCCCATTTTCATCACTATCTCAAAGGTGGACATATCCCGCCGGAGCTCGTATTCGCCTGCCATGAGCCGTCCCCTGAATGTGAGGGCGCTGAGCACGAAAAGCGCCCTGGAATAGATGAGGCCCCTGTCATTTAGAGCATCGGCTATACCGTACAGACTTGTCCCGTTCTTTACGACAATATTAAGGGATGACGGGTCGGAATCCCTGGGGATAGCGGCGAATATCAGCGTCTGGGAAAACAGGAAAATGACGACTGCGATGGCTATGGTTTTTTTATCGCGTATTGCGAGCATCGAGGTATCCCTGGAGAATGATCTGTGAAGCAATGATATCCAAATAAGGTTTCCTTTTCTTGTGGCGCACCTCGGCCATATCAAAGACCCTGTGCGCCTCGTTGGTGCTGAAACGTTCATCCCAGAGGGTGACAGGGATATCCACCGATTCCCTTATCCGGTCTGCGAGCCCCATTACGGCCTGTGCCCTTTTGCCGATGGCGCCGCTCAGGTCTTTCGGCAGACCGATGACGATTTCGCCCACGTCGTATTCTTCCACGATCAATTTAAATTCCCTGAGATCGTCTTCAAGAGTATTGCGCCGGTAGAGCTTTAGTCCCTGGGCGATCGAAAGTGTAGGGTCGGACAAAGAAACACCTATCTTTTTGTCCCCCACATCCAATCCGAGTATGCGCATCACGTTATTATAGCAGTTTTTGCTTTAGTTTCAAGAACAAAACAAGCCGGCACAGGTACGGTTGTGTCCTGAAGAGGACTCTTTAAGCGCAGAGATGTCAGGCATAAGTCGTGAGCTGCCACGCTCCGCTATGTGCGCTTCACGGGGTCCGAAGCGTTGCATTTTTCAGTGAGACACTCGGCTGGCGATGCGTTGCGCGCGCCTGTGTCTGCCTTGACAAGTCGCTTTTGTCTGCTATACTCCAAAGTAAGAAAACAATAAAATTCTTCGGGAGGTTTGGCTTTATGGATTCTCTGGAACCGGTTAAGTTGAGAGTTCTCACATTGAAAGATCTGGATGCGGTAACGGAAATCGATGAGTTGCTTTTGGGAACCAGGAGGAGGGCCTACTGGGAAGCAAGGCTTGAAAGGATAGAAACATCGGGTGTCCCGTCGCTTTCGGCCGAGGTCGATGGCGAGGTCATAGGGTTTATTCTGGGGAGTGCAAGCGGATGGGAGTACGGCATACCGGAAAGCGTGGCCTGGATCGATACCCTTGGGGTCCGGAAGGAATATCAGAAAAAGGGGATCGCGCGCCTGCTCTTTCAGGAGATGTCCTCCATGTTCAAGAAGGTCGGCATCGAAACGATCTATGTTTTTGTTAACTGGAGGGACTGGGACCTCCTGCAGTTTTTTGACAAGATGGGTTTCAAGAGGGGGGACATGGTCAACCTTGAAGTGAAGATCTGAAAGCGGTTCTGAAATGGGCCGACTTTTGCCGGCCCGGTGGTATACACCACAGAAGACCGGGGCTTAAAAGGATCCAGCAGCCCCGGCCTTTTTATGTTATAAAGTTTATCCGGTTTCTATAGTTTCTTTGGTTTATCCGGTTTCTTCAGTTTTTTTGTTATTTACAACCAAACAAACCAGACAAACCCTCCACACCGTCAAAATTTCAGATAGATGAAAGGCTGGATGTCGGTGAGCCTTACCTGCAGCGCGATCCATATGGAGAAGGCGAGCAGGACTGACTGAGCGGGCAGCGGCATGACCATGACGGCGCTTGCGGCCTGCCGCTTGAAGCGAACAGGCAGGAAGTGCGCGATATAGCCCGCGCAGATGAGAGCGGCGACGTTCGTGTAGCCGGCGATGAACGCCGTGACGAGCCCGAGATCGAAAATGTTCCCGGCCTGCGATATCACATGAAGGGCCGTGGCAAAGGAGTCCGCCCTGAAGAATATCCAGCAGAAGCATACAAAATGGAAGGTGATGATTGCGCTCATGGCCTTGCCGGGGAACGTGCCGCGATGCGGCATATAAAGCCTGAACAGCCGGTGCGCAACGAGTCCAAGTCCGTGCAGGCATCCCCACATAACGAACGTCCATGATCCGCCGTGCCAGAGGCCGCAAAGGAGCATGGTGATCATAATGTTCACACATTGCCTGAAAACACCTTTTTTATTACCCCCGAGGGGAATGTAAAGGTAGTCCCTGAACCAGAAGGAGAGCGACATGTGCCACCGTCTCCAGAACTCGGTGATGTTGGTTGACCGGTAGGGGGACCGAAAATTATCCGGCAATGTAAATCCGACCAGAAGGGATATACCGATGGCAAGGTCGGTATATCCCGAAAAATCGGCATATATCTGGAGCGCGTACCCGTAAACTGCGCAGAGGTTCTCCACGCCGGAATACTGCAGGGGGTTCTCGAAAACCCTGTCGACGAAGTTTGCGCTGATGTAGTCCGCAATGACCATCTTCTTGAACAACCCCGACATGATAAGAAAAACGGCCCTTCCCGTCGGATCGGTGCCCGCATTCGTTCTACCCGATATCTGCGGAAGGAATTCTCCTGCGCGGGTGATGGGGCCCGCGAGCAGCCTGGGGAAGTAAGAGGTGAAGAAGGTGAACTCGAGCAGGGAACCGGCAGGCTTCGTATCCTTCCGGTAGACATCGATCAGGTAGCCAGCTGCCTGAAAGGTGTAGAATGAGATGCCCAGGGGGAGGAAGATATCCGAGACATCGAAGGGCCTGGCCCCGAGATCATCGAGAATGGAAAGAAAAAAACCGGCGTATTTGAAATAGAGAAGCGGAGCGAAGCCCACGATGAGGCCTGCGGCAAGAATGGACCTGCGTCTCGAAGGCGACCGGCTCCTGTGGATCAGCGCGCCTGCGCAGTAGTTCCAGACTGCAGAGGCCGCGAGGACTGAAAAGTAAAAGCCGCTTGTTTTGTAATAGAAGAAGAAAGAGAAAAGAGTGAGATAGACGAGCTTTGCCTCTTTGTTCCTGCTGGCAGGCCTCAGAAGTACAAGAAAGGCGAAAAAAACTATCAGGAAGAACCCCGATGTGAACGAAAGGGGCTCGGCAGGGTTGTAGAGGAACAGACCTTTCAGCCTGTCGATGTCAACGGGAACCATAAACGGTAAGACCTTCTATGAGGGCGTCCGCAAGGAGGCTTCCCTGCAGGGCGTAGCCCGATTTTGTAAAGTGCACCATGTCGCCCTGTGCGAGGGAAAACTTTTTCCATTTCTGAAAAGAGCCTTGTCCGCCCATGACGTTATAGAGGTCCCAGAACGCATGGCCTTTTTCCCTGGAGTATATGATTACCGCGCTGCGTGCGGAGAAGATGTTTTGTTTTAATCGCCTATTTCGCGGACTGCCGAAGTCCGGCAGTATCGTAAAAAGGATGTCCGTATCAGGGCAGGCCGTTTTAATGGATCCGGCAAGCAGTCCTATGCGGGAGTAAATTTCCTGGGATGAAAAACCGCGGTCTGTCGCATCATTGGTGCCAAGGGACACTATGACAAGGTCGGGTTTGAGGTCCCTCAACTGGGATGCGAAATACACCGACTCGTTGAAGTTTTTAAAAGTTGCGCCGTTGACCCCTGCCATATGATAGAGGACCCCGGCCGTCCCGTTTTCGAGAGAAATTCCATAAAACCTCGCATAGCGCTGATCATCGCCGGTCCGAAGCGCGGCCACGGTAACGCTGTCATAATGGGAGGGCAAGAAAAATGTGGTCCCTGACGGGTGATTTTCCTGCCGGACGGCGTTTTCATCGATCCCGCCGGTATTGTTCCCGGTTACAGCAAAAGGGAACGCATCATGGTTATTGTCGTGGAAAACGGTTATCCTGTCGAAGGCATGCCGCCTGTTTGCGGCGCCCGTGAGGGACAATCTGATCGCTGCCCCCTCCTGGTTCGTTTCGAGGGTGAAACCGCTTATGCCCATGGGAAGGGTTACCACCCTGGAGGCGTTTCTCTCAAAGCGCCAGACCGCATTGCTGTACGACCTGTAGTCGACTGGTCCGTTGGTTTTCGCCAGCTGGTAAGGGAACACCAGTCCCCTGCCTGCGTTGCCGAAGATACCCTGAAGGCGCTCTCTCACGACGGCGGTCATAAAGTCTGCCTGTATGTGGGAATCACCTATGTGAACGATGGTGACAGAGCCTGTCCTGTCTGTCTTCAGGGCGCGGAGCTTGCCGTAGAAATTGTCGAGGCCGGGCCTGTCATTGAGGATCCTGTTGTGACGGATCTTGATGAACGGGTAATCCTTGAGGCCGCCGTACGGGCGCTGGGCAAAAACAGCCGGTGTCGCCTGGAATAAAAGGCACCAGAAGATGATCGCGGCGGCGATGGGCCTGCAGATATGTTTCATCATCTGGCCGCCCTGATGTTCTTTGCCGGAGATGTTTTTGAACTTCCCGAATGTTCGCGGCGCGCCTTGAATGCTTCGTACTCTTCAAGAAGGGCCTTTGTGAGGAGATCAGCGATTTTCTTTGCTCCCCGCGGGTTGAAATGGGTGAGGTCTTTTGAAGCGAGAGGCCTTTGCCCGGCCGCCCAGTCCGCCATCGAATTTTCTCCTCCCATGGCGTTGAAAAGGTTCCAGAAACCTGCGCCGGTTTCACGGGCAATATTGTATTGGGCCTCGACAAGAAGCGGAATGGATGGTTTCGTGACGGTTTCCATATTGTCGCGGTGACCGATGTCGTTGACGCTGATCACAAGAAAACTTGCCCCGGGGAAGGCATTCTTTAGATGACCGAGGACGGCGGCCATCTGTTTCCTGTACCAGTTGAACTCCTGTTTCGTGGTGAACCCGGCCACATTGATGCCGTAATGGACTATTATCAGCCGGTACCGGAGAAACCGGTCAAATCCCGAATAGATCTGTCCTGGTATCCTGTCAAGGGTGAGGCCGGAATACCCCCGGATGGCAAAATTGTCCACATAGACCCCGCGGGTGTCTTCAAAGCTCAATCCGTATACAGGGGCCTGCCCCCTGGCAAAGAAATCTATTCTGACCTTGTTTACGGGGCCGTTATTGCTGATGACAGCCTCCTGTACGACGTCGTCTCCACAAAGGTCAATAGTGTGTTCCACTTCTCCGTCGAGGGTGTATTTCGCGAACGCGGGTTCATTTGACGGGCCGTAATAGAGCTTGACGACCCGGAAAGGGTGTGTGTTTTCAGAGAGGGCGCTTGCGGTGTATTCCGTCCAGCTGTGTTTAAAGCGTTCGGTCTTAAGGCCTCCGAAAGACCCCGTTACGGCCTGATCGCTCCTGGGAAGGAAGGTGAACCCGGATATGCCCAGCTTCGCCTCGTTTTTTGGCCTCGGGTGCAGGGCCAGCACCTGCCAGTTATCGGAGAACCGGTGATGAATGGTGCCTCTGGCCACGGCCGTTGCGGAAGTGACGGGAACGAAGCCGACGCCGCTTCCGCCGAATGACTTTTGAAGGTTTTTCCTGAGATCGTGGGTAATGAGATCGCCTTCAATTATGGAATCTCCGAAATAGGCGATCCTGACTTTCCCGCCGTCTTTCTCGGTCCTGCGCAATTCCTCGAAAAAACTGTCCAGCGAACCGCTCTGGCCTCCCGCGAAGGAAATGATCAGCGTGTTTGAAGCGGCCGCTCTTTCATTCTGCCCGGTTTCACGAACCTCGTGTACCCCCGCCGGAGATGTCCCGTTTTTAGCCGCCAGATCGTTGTTGATGGACCTTTTACAGTCTTTTTTATTCGGGAGAACGTCAGAGAACAGATCGATCCTTTTGATCTGGACCGGGCCCACGCTGCCCCCTATCTTGAAGATGGAGAGAAAAGCGAGGACCGCTATGACAATTCCAACAATGAAGAGCGGCCGGTTGTTCAAGGGATCCAATCGCATACCCGTATTGAATAATATTTTGTATTTATCAGAAGAACTATTTTTTTAGTTTGATTCAGGTTAACGCGCACACGTTGTCGGCGCTTTCTTGAGATACATTATCATAACAGCCGAGGCAAAACCAGAGAAAATGGCCCACCGCACACACGGCTCACGTGTCTGAAAGGTCTTTGCGTTTGCCTTTAACATTCAAGCCGTTCAAGCGGTTGCAACGGTTTTTAGAACATATAGCGCCGCGTGCTGATGTTGAGGAGCAGCCCTACCGACGCGAGCATTGAAAGAAGCGATGACCCCCCGTAACTGATGAAGGGAAGGGGAATGCCGACAACAGGGGCAAGGTGTATGGCCATCATGACATTGATGGTGAACTGTACGTATATAATGGAGGCAATGCCGAAGGCTATGATCGAGCCAAGTTCGTCGTGGGCGTCCATTGAGATCTTCAGGCATCGGTGGATGAAGGATATAAACAGCGCAAAGAGGACGATGGATCCGACGAAGCCCCATTCCTCGCTGAAAACGGTAAAGATGAAGTCCGTGTGATGTTCGGGGATGAACTGCAGCTTGTGCTGGGTCCCGGACATGAACCCCTTGCCAAAGAACCTCCCCGACCCCACGGCGATGATGGCCTGTTTGGCGTGGTAACCGAAGCCCGCCGGGTCGGCATCTATGTTGATGAAGCTCAACACCCTCATCTTCTGGTAAGGCTTCATAAGGTAATTCCAGGCAATGAAAGGGGAAATTGCGCCCACGGAGAAAAGCACCGCGTATGTGGATTTCTTGAGGCCAACAAACCACAGCATGGCAAAACAGACCAGTATGATAACGATGCCGGTGCCCAGGTCCGGTTGTTTTACGATCAGGATGAAGGGGATCATGGTATACAGAAGCGGTTTGCCTATGTCTTTCAGGCTAAGAGGTATGTTTTGCCGCTTTTTCTCATAGAGCATATTAGCGAGGAAAACGACCAGAATGGGCTTCATGAACTCCGACGGCTGGATGCTGAATCCAAAAAGACTGATCCACCGTTTCGCGCCGCCGGCGGCAAGGCCGATGACAAGGACGAGTATGACCAGGAGCAGCCCCCCCAGGTATATCCAGCGGGACTGACTGGCTATTATTCGATAGTCGTAGTACATGACGACAAGGATGAGGATAAGGCCCATGGCAAAGGCTATAAGCTGTTTGATCATGAAATTGTAGGAGCCGCTGGAGAATGAGCTTGTGGCGCTTACAAGGTTCATAAGCCCTATCCCGAAAATGAGCAGGCCGTTTATGATCAAGTACCAGTCAAGGTGGTAGAACCTTCGTTTATCTATTCTCATTGCTTTTTGCTTCCTTTATCACTGTTTTCACCTTGAAGAGCGTTTCGGTGATGTCCTTTGCCACGGGTGCGGCCGCGGAAGCGCCGTGGCCTCCGTGTTCAACAAGCACGGCCATTGCGATCGATGCGTCCTCGGCCGGGGCGTATGCGATGAACCAGGCATGGTCGCCGAGCTTGACCTTTTCCGAACCTGCCTGTGCGGTACCGGTCTTTCCGCTCATGGCAACATTCTGAAGCTTACTGCGCCCTGCAGTGCCTCCCGGTTCATTGACGACGCCGCGCATCCCGTCCTTGACGATCTGGACCACGCCTTTTTTTAATTTTGGATCAGCATTGACGACAGGTTCGAAGGTCTTGACCACTTTGCCCTCCGTCGATACGATGCGGTTGACGATCTGGGGCTTGAAGTTCTTGCCGTCGTTCGCGACGAAGGCGGACAGCTGGGCAAGCTGAACAGGCGTCAGCCAGACGGCCCCCTGACCGATGGACACTGAGACAGTTTCCCCTTCATACCAGGGCTGATTGTAGCGCTTTTTCTTCCATTCGGTTGACGGAATGAGGCCCTTTTGTTCGTTCGGGAGGTCTATGCCTGTCACGCGGCCGAGGCCGACAATGTCGGCAAGCTCATGGATCCTGTCGACGCCGACCCTGAGGCCCACGTTATAGAAAAAAACGTCGCAGGACTCGACGATGGCCCGGTGAACGGCGACACTTCCATGACCGCCTTTTTTCCAGCATTTGAATACGCGGTTGCCGTAGGCAAAACCGCCGCCGCAGCCGAAGGTTGTCCGTTCGTTGATGACGCCGAGGTCAAGGGCCTTCATGGCCACGAGCACCTTGAAGGTCGACCCCGGAGGGTATCCTCCCTGGATGGCCCTGTTCTGGAGAGGATGCGCCTTGTCCAGGGCTATCTTCTGCCAGTCTTGTTTTATTATCCCCGATGCAAATTTGTTCGGGTCGAACCCTGGCCGGCTGGCGAGAACGAGGACGCCCCCTGTTTTCGGGTTGACCGCGACAGCGGCGCCCTTTCTGGTTTCCAGGGCCTTGTCGGCGGTGAGCTGGAGCTCGAGGTCGAGGTTAAGATGGAGACTGTGCCCGGGAATGGGGTCTATGATGTCCAGGGTCCTCACCTCACGGCCTATGGCGTCCACCTCGACGCGCTTTTCCCCGTCCACACCTCTTAGCTCATTCTCATAGGACCTTTCGAGGCCGTATTTTCCAATGTAATCGCCGGGCGAGTAGTCTTTGTGTTTTTTCTTGTTCTTCAGCTCTTCGTCGCTTATCTCCGAAACGTAGCCGAGGACGTGGGCAAGCGATGCGCCGTAGGGATAGTTGCGTTTCGGCTCGATCTGGATGGAAACGCCTGGTATGTACACCCTGTGCGCCTCGACCCTGGCGACCTCGTCCATGGGGATGTCCGACTTGATCTTGATGGGAAATGACGGCGGCATCCCGCTCGCAGCCTTCATCTTTTCGATGACATCTTCACGGTCCCAGTTCAGGAGCCGCGCGAGGCCGTCCACGCTCTGGCTGAAATCCTTGATGTCTTCCGGTGTCAGGTAGATGTTGAATGAGGGGCGCGTGTCGGCGAGCACCTTTCCCGTCCTGTCGAAAATGATCCCCCGGGGCGCCGGGATCTTTTTTACCCTGATGCGGTTCTGTTCGGAGAGCTTGCGCATCTCCGAACCGCGCATGATCTGGAGGTCCCAGAGCCTGATGAGAAGGACCGTCATGGTGATTACCAGGACGAGGGTACACCATTTGAATTTGCTGGAGAGGGGTTCTTCAGCCATTATTTTCTCTCCAGGAAGCTTTCGTTCATGAATTCGATGAAGGTAAAGAGCAGAATGGATACAAAGCCCGTAACGATGGCGTTGGGCAGGGCGTAGAAGATTATATTGAAGGCGCCCCGTGTCTCTCCGCGTGCCAGGATGGAGAGCGCGAGAAAAAGGAGGGATTGGACGATGACCGCGCTGCTGCAGACATAGGCGAAGCTGTATTTCGAATCGATGAAGATTTTATTCCGCATCGCGGCCGCTATAAGAAAAACGGAAATGTTTACAAACAGGAGGGACCCGTTGGGGGCGCTGGACAGCCCTTCCTGGACAAAGCTGATGCAGAGCGTTGTTACAAGCCCGGAACGGGCGCCAAGGAAAAATGTTGCGTATAGGATGATGGGCATGCCGAGTTCAGGCTTGAGCACGTCAAGGGAAACCCGCTGCGATATCGCGGTCTCAAGGATCATGAGAAGGAGGCCGAGCATGATGTAAACGAAGGTCTTCATTATTTTTTTATAAGCAGGACTTCGTCGAGTTGCTTAAAGTTATTGAAGGGCATGACGTCGATGTCGGCAAAGATACCGGCCTTGTTCTTGTTGGCGGTGATCACGATCCCCACGGGGATGCCCTTCGGATAAATACCGTCTTTGCCGGACGTGGAAAGCTTGTCGCCTATCTCGATGTCGTCGTTCTTTATGACATACTTCAGCTTCAGTGTGTTCTGTCCCGTACCTTCCAGGAGTCCCCTGGTGTTCTTGCCCTCGATGTTCACATCGATGGATGAGTTCGTGTCGTTGAGGACCATGACCTTTGAGTGCCAGAGGTCGACCTCTACAACCTGTCCTACGATCCCCCTGGGCGTGACAACAGGGGTTTTTTCCCGGATGTTATGCTTTTTGCCCTTATCGATAATTATGCATCGGAACCAGTTCTTCAGGTCTTCACCAATTACAACGGCCGCGATCATCGTGTTCGGTTTCTTCTCTGTAAAATTGAGGAGTTTCCTCAGCCGCGCGTTTTCGCGTTCCAGTTCCGCCAGCCTCTGGTTCTCCAGGAAGAGCTTGTCCACCTTTGATTTGAGCTCCTCGTTCTCTTTTTTTGCGCCCACAAGATTAAAATAGGAGCCAAGGCCGCCGCTTATGGCTTCGACAGGCTTGCTGACCACGTTGAGGGCGGGCCCCAGAAAGGAGTTGAGCCCGTTTTTGACGGATGCGAAAGATCTGGCCACAAAAGGGGCATTGGTAAAGGAAAGAAAGGATATTACAAGAACGAGGATGGCTATGACTATGGCTATGGAATTTCTCAAATCGCCACTATCTTAGAAATATGTCGCAATCTCTTTCAAGAGACTCACTTCATCGAGCGCTTTCCCTGCTCCTTCCACGACCGCGGTCAATGGATTCTCCGCGATGATAACGGGGAGACGGGTAACTTCCTTGATAAGCAGGTCAAGGTTTTTAAGAAGCGCCCCGCCACCGCTGATGACTATGCCCTTATCGACAATGTCTGAGGCGAGTTCGGGCGGTGTCCGCTCAAGCGCTATCCGTACGGCCTCCACAATGGCATTGACCGGCTCCGTGATGGCCTCTCTCATTTCCTTGGATGATATCTCGAGCGTTTTCGGGATGCCCCCGACGAGGTCCCTGCCCTTGATCTCCATCGTCATCTCTTCTTCGTCCGGGTTGGGGTATGCCGATCCTATGGCGATCTTGATCATCTCAGCCGTTCTTTCGCCGATGAGGAGGTTGTATTTGCGCTTGACGTACTGGATGATCGCCTCATCTATCTTGTCGCCGGCTACACGTACCGAGTTGCAGTAGACGATGCCGGCAAGACTGATGACGGCCACCTCGGTCGTGCCTCCTCCGATATCGACGATCATGTTGCCGCTTGGCTCGGTAATGGGGAGCCCGACGCCGATCGCGGCGGCCATGGGTTCTTCAATGAGGTAAACCTCCCGCGCGCCTGCGGATTCGGCGGATTCCTTAACGGCCCTTTTTTCAACGGGCGTGATGCCCGAAGGCACGGAAATGACTATCCTTGGCCGGGCGTAGGATTTTTTATTGTGTATTTTCTGGATGAAATACTTGAGCATTGCCTCGGTGATCTCGAAATCGGCAATTACCCCGTCCTTGAGGGGCCGGATGGCGACGATGTTGCCCGGGGTCTTGCCGAGCATCTTCTTCGCCTCTTCGCCGACGGCGATAACTTTTTTTGTCCCTCTCGAATCCTTGTGGACGGCTACAACGGATGGCTCGTTGGAAACAATACCCCTGCTTTTCACGTAAACAAGAGTGTTCGCGGTCCCCAGATCTATGGCCAGGTCTTTTGAAATGAACCCAAAGAGTGATTCAAGCATCGACTCTCCCTTCTTTGCAGAATTATAAAGTTATTGAAAAAACAGACTTAATATACTATTTTAAAGTTTCAAAATCAATAAACATTAGAGGATAAAAAACCGATGCTCAAGTTCATGAGAAAATATGCGAAAAGTTACCTGATAAAGATCATATTCGGCGTGATCATCATAGTGTTCATTTTTTACTTCGGTGCCGGTTCCATTCGCGACAAGGACACGGTCGTTGCGCAGGTGGGCGATTTCGATATTTCCCATACGGAGTACTGGGAGACATACAACAAGGTCATTCAATCACTGGGTCCGGCCCGTGACAAAATGGACGATAAGCTCATGGCCGATCTCAAGGAGAAGATCCTCTACGATCTGATCAACAAGTATATTCTTTTGGCGGAGGCTAAAAAGCTCGGGGTCACCGTGAGTGATATGGAGTTCGCCGAGTTCATAGGCGGCAATGAGGCGTTTAAAAAGGACGGCAAATTCGACAAGGACCTCTACGTCGCAGTGCTGCGGCAGAATAAAATAGACCCGGAGCAGTTCGAAAAGTCCCAGAGGACAATGCTTCTCATGGGCAAGGTCACAAGCATCATCATGGACACCGGGGTGGCCCTCACCGATGCTGATATATGGGCCGGGTACGTACGCGAGAAGGGAAAGGTGGACCTTGTATACAGCCGTTTCGATCCTTCTTCGTACAAGGACAAGGTCGCTGTCAGCGACAAGGAGCTCTCTGACGTCTACGAAAAGGAGAAGGACCGTTTTCGCGGGGAGAGCACCTGCCGGCTCAAGTATATTGTTATAGATGACAAAAGCAGTCTCAGGGATGACGCCGTTTACATGGACCTTTTGAAGTCGAAGGACATCGAGGCCTACGCCAGGCTGAAGGGACTTAAAGTGACGGATACAGGCAATGTCACCCAGGCCGAGCTTTTAAAGACCTATAAAGGCCTCAAAATAGAAACGTGGCTCAAAGACTTGAGGAAGGGCGATGTTTCCCTCCCTGTACGGGACACAGACAGGTCCTACATTTTCCAGCTTGTTGACCGCGAAGAGGGAAAACCCATGGAGAAGAGCACGGCACTGGCAAGCATCAGGAACAGGCTGGCCGGCGAGAAGGCAAAGGAGATGGCGCGCCTTGCCGCGGAAGACGCCATAAAGCGCGGACCGGCCGGATCGAAGACGCAGACGGGCTTCATCATGCGGACGGTCCCGGCTATCCCCAAACTTGGCGCCATACCGCAGGGCGATCTGGACCTCCTGGGGCTGACGAAGGAAAAACCGCTGTACGGCAAGCCCGTCGAGATCGGCGGAGACTACTATATCTTTTCCTTTGCGGGAGAAAAACAGCCTGACCGGGAGGAGTGGGAGAAGGACAAGGACGGTTTTACCCGGTATTACGCGGCGAGGAGCAAACAGGAGTTCCTCAAGTCCTTCGTGCAGGAGTCCAGGAAGGCAATGTCTGAGAAGGGAAAGATCAAGATACTCAAGAATCCCAAGGAGCTCTGAAAGAGCAGGCCTTACCCCATTCATGCTGATCCTCGGTATAGACACATCATGCGACGACACATCCGTTGCGCTTCTTGAGAACGGCAGGAAGATCCTTTCCCATGTCGTTTCGAGCCAGGCGGACCTGCACGGCCGCTTCGGCGGGGTTGTCCCCGAGATCGCTTCACGCAAACATGTGGAACTCATTGACGCGGTCTATGACGAAGTCCTCTCAAAGGCCGGCGCAGCCGCGGCGGACATTGACCTTGTCGGCGTCACCGCCGGGCCGGGACTTATAGGTTCCGTCCTTGTGGGCCTTTGCTTCGCGAAAGGTTTATGTTTTGCCCTTAACAGGCCTTTTGTCGGCATCAATCATATAGAAGCACATGCCATGAGCATCTTCCTCGAAAGGGACGTGGAATTTCCCTTTCTGGCGCTTGTTGTTTCCGGGGGTCACACGATCATCCTGCTTATGGAGGGACCGTGCAATTTCAGGGTGGTTGGCTCCACGAGGGACGACGCGGCGGGAGAGGCCTTCGACAAGATCGCCAAGTTCCTGGGTATTGGCTATCCCGGAGGGCGGACCATAGAAGAAATGGCGCGAAGAGGCATAAAGGACCATGTTGCCTTTCCCCGCCCCATGATGGATGACAACAACTGCGATTTCAGTTTCAGCGGCCTCAAGACGGCCTTTCTCAATTATGCGAAGAACAACCCCGTTGACGCCTCCACTATGGCCCATGTGCTGGCCTCGTTCCAGGAGGCCATATGTGATGTCCTTGTGTCCAAGACATTCAGGGCCGCGAGGCGCAGCAACGCGAAGCGGATCGTTGTCGGCGGCGGCGTCGCCGCGAACGGAAGGCTGCGGGAGGTCTTTTTCGAAAGGGCGCCGCAGGAAGGCTTCGAAGTCATGATATCTTCCCCGCAGTTCTGTACCGACAACGGCGCAATGGTGGCGCTTCTCGCCTCGTTCTATGCTCAAAAAGGCGCTCTTTCCCCTCTCGATATCAAAGGATATTCGCGGATGGCCATGAGATGACCCGGCAGCCATGCTGAAGAAGAGATTCTCACAGAACCTGATAAAGGACGGCAATATCCTGAGAAAGATGGTTTCCCTGGCAGGGATAACCCCCGGTGATACCGTACTGGAGATAGGCGCCGGAAGGGGAGACCTGACACTCGCCATCGCGTCCGCGGCGGCCAGGGTCATTGCGGTAGAAGTGGACCGGGACATGCTTCCTTATCTTGAAGAGACCGCACGGTCATCGGGAAACGTGGAGATAGTTTTTAACGACATCCTTGCCGTTAACATTGCTGACCTCGCGGGAGGGCACCCTGTCAAGGTCATGGGAAATATTCCCTACGGGATCACAGGGCCCATCATCTTCAAGCTCATCCGTGAAAGGCGCTGCCTGGACAGTGCCTTTCTCACCGTTCAGAAAGAGATAGGCGAGCGCATCACGGCAGGCCCCGGAACGAGGATCTACGGATCGCTTTCAGTTGCGGCGCAGCTTGTTTCGGATGTCAGAATGTTGATGCGCCTTAAACCCCAGGTCTTTGTGCCGCCCCCGAAGGTGGAGAGCGTGTACTTTTCGATGCGCTTCAGGGATGACGCCGCCGATGTGGACGAAGACCTTCTCGCCTTCGTCAGGGGGGCATTCGGTCACAAAAGGAAATTCATGCGCCATGCCCTCGTGGAAAGCTTCGGCGGGGAGGCCGTGGACAAGCTTTATGAAAGGATGGGCCTCCCCCGCTCCGTCAGGGCGGAAAAGATAGAACCGGCGATTTTCAAAGAGATGTATGAAAAGATAAAGGATCAGGTTATAGGTAATGGGGATAAGACAGGTTATGGGTGATAGGAAAAACGGCTCAAGCTGTCTTTATCTTTCCCATGACCCATGACCCATGACCTGTCTTCTTACTTTCCTGCTCCGGGGGCCTTGCTCTGGTCCTTCAGCACCGTCGTCACCGTCGACACGATGCCTGCCAGGTCTCCGAGGTTTGTGGGCAGGATAATGGTGTTGTTCGTTCTCGCAAGTTTCCCGAATTCATTGATGTACTGCTCGGCGATGCGCAGATTGACGGCGTTGATGCCGCCCTGTTCATTAATGGCGAGAGCGATCTCCCGCAAGCCGTTGGCGGTAGCACTGGCGACGCGTTCGATCTCAGCCGCGCGGCCGTCGGCTTCGTTGATCCGTTTTTGCTTCTCGCCCTCGGAGGTGGCGATCATCTCCTGTTTAACGCCCTCCGCACGGTTGATCTTGGCCTGTTTGTCGCCCTCAGATTCGGCGATGACAGCGCGCTTCTCCCTCTCGGCCCGCATCTGTTTTTCCATGGCGTCCTTAATGCTCTGCGGCGGCACTATGTTCTTTATCTCATACCGGGTAACCTTGACGCCCCAGGGCTCGGATGCCTTGTCCACGGCTTCAACGATAGTTGTATTGATCGTTTCGCGTTCCTCGAATGTCCTGTCAAGCTCGAGCTTGCCGATGACGCTCCTCATGGTGGTCTGCGCCAGCTGCATGGCGGCGAACTGGTAATTGTTTATACCGTAGGATGCCTTCTGGGGATCGATGACCTGGAGGTAGAGGATGCCGTCCACCTCGACGGAGATGTTGTCCCTGGTGATGCATATCTGTGAAGGAACATCGATGGCCTGCTCTTTCAGGGTATGCCTGTAAGATACCTTGTCGATAAAGGGGATGAGGATGTGGAGCCCGGCGTCGAGGGTGGCGTTGTATTTGCCGAGACGCTCGATAATGTAGGCAACCTTCTGGGGAACAATGCGGATGGTCTTTGCAAAGGCTATGATAACGAATATGATAAGGCCAATAATAATAACGGTGAAAAAATTCATAAATTGGTCCCTTCCTTTTTTTAGTTATATTTTTTTGACTTTCAGGGTGAGGCCCTGTTTGCCCGTGATCTCAACGACCGAGTCTTCCGCGATCGCTTCGCCGCCCTCCGTTTCGGCGCTCCAGCTTGTGCCGTGGAACTCTATCTTGCCTCCCGTGACAGGGTCTATCTTTTTTGTCACGACGGCCTTGTTTCCCATGAATTCAGACATGTCGTCATCGGATGACTGGCCGTATTTTTTGTATCCCACGAAGATCGTTCTCATCCATTTACGTAAAAAAACAAAGAGTAGAACGGATGTGACAAGGAAGATGATCAGCTGGACGTTGAGAGAGATGTCGGTTAGAAGACATATGAGCGCCACGATCCAGGCGCCGACGCCGAAGAAGAAAATGATGAAACCGGGAACAACAAACTCCATGAGCATGAGCACAAGGCCCACAAGGAACCATATGAGCTCGGGTTTCAGCCAGTCCTTCAAGGTCTCCATGCCATCGCCCCCAGATTGTCTTTGGTACAGAATTAATAACATACCATTATTCTTATTGCAATGACCACGTTTGAACATGTAACACTTGACAGACGGGAAAAGTTATTTTACATTAATCCTATCATAATTATAGGGATAAAAATGGCATATCCAGAGAGAATTGCCAAAGGAGAGGCGCCATGGCAAATATATTTGAAGACAATTCGTTTTCGATAGGAAATACGCCCCTTGTCAAGCTGAACAAGGTGACCGCGGGCGCGAAGGCCACGGTATTGGCGAAGATCGAAGGGCGCAACCCCGCCTACTCGGTCAAGTGCAGGGTCGGTGCGGCAATGATATGGGACGCCGAAAAATCAGGCAAATTGAGACCCGGCATGGAGATCATCGAACCCACATCGGGGAACACCGGCATTGCTCTCGCATTTGTTGCCGCCGCCAGGGGATACAAACTTACTCTTACCATGCCGGAGACGATGTCCATAGAGAGGCGCAAAGTGCTCAAAGCCCTCGGGGCAGACATTATTCTTACCGAAGGCGCCAGAGGTATGAAGGGGGCCGTGGAGAAGGCCGAAGAGGTGGCAGGCAGCGACACGTCACGGTATTTCCTTCCCCAGCAGTTCGAGAACCCGGCCAACCCGGCCATCCACGAGGCCACGACAGCCGTTGAATTGTGGAATGACACCGACGGGAAAATAGACATCTTTGTCTCCGGTGTAGGCACCGGCGGGACGATCACCGGGGTCAGCAGGTATTTCAAACTCACCAAAGGCAAAAAGATCATCTCCGTTGCCGTCGAACCGATCCACTCACCAGTCCTCACGCAGACGAGAAACGGTGAGGAGCTCAAGCCGGGGCCCCACAAGATCCAGGGGATCGGTGCCGGATTTGTGCCGAAGGTCCTCGACCTTTCCCTCGTCGACCGTATAGAAACGGTCAGCAATGATGAGGCCGTTGAAATGGCCAGGCGCCTTGCCCGGGAAGAAGGTATATTGAGCGGCATATCCTGCGGCGCCGCGGCGCACGTCGCGGTGAAGCTGGCCAAAGACCCGGCAAACACCGGAAAGGTGATAGCTGTCATACTGCCCGATGCCGGGGAACGCTACCTTTCGACGGTACTCTTTGAAGGTCTCCTCGGCGGTGTCGAATCGGCCGGCGCCTCAGATGCTCCCGTCTGAAAGTTCGGCGAAGGACTGGCGGGACATTTGATATCATTACTATATAATAGAACAGGAGGTGTTTCCCCCGTGGTATCCCGGCGGAGATAGAAGCGATAGCATGCAGATGGAAGAAGGTCTTCAGCATAAATACGAAAACCTGAAAGAATCGATCAGGTCCATGGAGAAAGCCGCCGTCACGTTCTCGGGCGGTGTGGACAGCACCCTGCTCCTTAGAGTGAGCATCGATGTGCTGGGAAGCGAGAACGTGCTTGCGCTGACCTGTGTCTCGCCGACATATCCCCGTTCGGAAAGGCGGGAAGCTCAGGAGCTTGCCGCCGACCTGGGCGCGCGCATGGTCATGTTCGACTCCACGGAGATGAAAGACGAAAATTTCCTTGCAAACACGCGCGACCGTTGTTACTACTGCAAGATCCGTCTTTTCGGGGCAGTCCGGGACATCGCCCGGAGGGAGGGGTATCATTTCATCCTCGAGGGTTCAAATGCGGACGACCTTAAGGACTTTCGGCCGGGCAGGAAGGCCTGTCTCGAACTCGATGTCAAAAGCCCTCTGCTCGAAGCTGGATTGACGAAGGAAGAGGTCAGGGCGCTTTCCAGGCATCTCGGGCTGAAAACGCATGACAAACCCGCGCAGGCATGCCTGTCATCGCGGATACCATACGGCACGGCCATCACCGTGGAAAAGCTTGAGAACATAGAACGTTCCGAAGCATTCATTAAGGCGCTCGGTGTATCACAGGTGCGCGTGAGACACCATGGAGGCACCGCCCGGATCGAAGCCGCTGAAGAGGATTTCCCGGTTATTCTTGAATACAGGGACCGTATAGCCGCGCAGTTAAAAAGCTTCGGATTCATTTACGTGGCCCTCGACCTTCACGGTTACAGGACGGGAAGTATGAACGAACCCGCGGGAGAGGAATGATCATGGATGGACCGGACGGCCGGGTTGTTGCAGTGGGCATGAGCGGCGGCATCGATTCAACCATGGCGGTATGTCTCCTCAAGGAGAAGGGCTATACGGTGGTAGGCCTGACGATGAAGATCTGGGACGGTCCCATCGGGCGCGACGCGGTGAAAAGCGGGTGCTACGGCCCGAACGAGGCCTCCGGTATAGCGGACGCCGAAAACGCCGCAAAGCTCCTCGGTATTGAGCACCACGTTGTGGACCTCTGCAGCGAATACAGGCAAACGGTCCTCCGGTATTTCAGTGACGAGTATACGGGAGGGAGGACGCCAAACCCCTGTGTTGTGTGCAATTCCAGGATCAAATTCGGCTCGCTTGTCGAAAAGGCGCTGTTAAGCGGTGTCAGGTTCGATCTTTTCGCCACCGGCCATTACGCGCGCATCATGTACGATTCCCGGGCGGCGAGGTACATTCTCCTGCGGGGTGTTGACGGATCGAAAGACCAGTCTTATTTCCTTTACCGGCTTTCTCAGGAGCAGCTCGCCGGGGTCCTTTTCCCCCTTGGCGGCTATCGCAAGGAAGAGGTAAGGGAGATGGCGCTTAAGACGGGATTCGCGGGGTGTCTTGAGAGGCGGGAGAGCCAGGATTTCCTTGAATGGGATGATTACGGGATGCTGCTCGGTGATCCCGGCCGGCCGGGGGACATCCTCGACCCCGAGGGCAACGTCATAGGTGCCCACAGGGGGATCGCCTTCTACACAGTGGGGCAGCGCAGGGCGCTCCGTCTCGCCGGGATGAAGGAGCCGTATTACGTTTTGCGTATCGATGCCGAAAAGAACGAGATCACCGCGGGCCCGAAAAAATATCTCATGAGCGACCGCCTTGCCGCCGCAGACATAAACTGGATCGTGCCTTTCAAGGAGCGGCCCCCCGAGGAGATCACGGCGAAGATCCGCTATGCCTCAAAGCCGGCCCGATGCGAAATATTCCCTGGGCCAGACAATACCGCCGAAGTCCGGTTTGCCGATCCCCAGGAATCGATAACACCCGGCCAGTCCGTCGTTTTCTACGCCGGCGACACAGTCCTCGGCGGCGGTGTCATAGAAAGGTGATCAGTTCCTGTAGTTTCTCCGGTTTCTTTTAGCTGCATTCTTTGAACCGGATAAACCAGGCAAACTGTGTTCTTTTTACTTGTTCTTCATCACCAGTTCGGGTTTTTTCAGGAATACCGACGTATCGGGAGGCACGGATTCAGTGAGCCACACGTTGCCGCCGATGACCGAGCGGGCGCCGATGACCGTCTTGCCGCCGAGGATGGTCGCGTTGGCGTAAATGATCACGTCATCCTCTATTGTGGGATGGCGTTTTTTGTCCCGAAGAAGAGGGCACTCATCCTTGCTGAGCGAAAGCGCGCCGAGGGTGACGCCCTGGTAGAGACGGACCCGGTCGCCGATGACCGTTGTTTCCCCGATGACCACACCGGTGCCGTGGTCAATGAAGAAGCTCCCGCCGATGGCCACTCCGGGGTGGATGTCGATACCCGTGCGGCTGTGGGCGTGTTCCGTCATGATTCGCGGGACCAGGGGGACATCATTAATGTGCAGGAAGTGGGCGACGCGGTAAACGGTCACGGCAAATAGCCCGGGGTAGCAGAAGATGATCTCGTCGAAGTGCCGGGAGGCGGGATCACCCTCGAAGGCGGCGCGCACGTCTTTTGAGAGAGTTTCCTGAAGCTGCGGTATTTCTTCTATGAATTTCAGGGCTATCTCATGACTGCGTTCCTCGCAGCGGATGCAGGGGCGGTTGAACCGGATGCAGTCGTGACGTATGGCATGCTGGACCTGTGTCGCAATCATATCGAAGAGTTCCGTTATCTCCTGGCCAAGGTGGTATTGTGCATTTATGTCATCGAGCCGTTTACCCGAGAAGAACCCCGGAAAAAGGACAGGGACGGTCTTATATATGATATCGATGATCGCCCGCCGTGAAGGGATCGGTTCAGGGCCGACATGGTGAAAACGGCCGGCCTTGTCATATTGTGAAACGACCTTGCTGACGAGGGAGGGGATGCGTGCGCGGACATCATGAACGGCGGTGATATCCTCCCTGCAGCGGTCCTTTGAATTCTGTTCTTCGCTCATTCCTGACTCTCCTCACGCGGTGGCGCAGGCGCCCTGTGTTGTTGCCCAGTAGGGAGAAAGCACCCTGAGCTTTTCGATTATGGGCGGCAGTTCATTTATGACAAGATCGATGTCCTCAGCGGTATTGTAGACGCTCAGGCTGAACCGTATCGATCCGTGCGCCATCGTGTAGGGGACTCCCATGGCGCGCAGGACATGGGACGGCTGCAGCGAACCGGATGTGCAGGCGGAACCCGATGAGGCGCATATGCCGAACTGGTCCATGAGAAGGAGTATGCTTTCGCCTTCGATGAACTCAAAGCTGATGTTTGTTGTGTTGGGGAGGCGCTGCCGGCGGTTTCCGTTCACCTTGCTTTGCGGGACCGCCTTCAGCAGTTCACTCTCCAGCCTGTCCCGCAGGGCCCTGACATGGGTGTTTTCCTTTTCCATGTTGGCTCCTGCCAGTTCACAGGCCTTCCCGAGTGCGATTATGGCAGGCACGTTCTCCGTGCCGCCGCGGCGCCCCTTTTCCTGGTGACCGCCGATGAGGAAAGGAGAAAAGCGAGTCCCCTTGCGAACATAGAGCACACCGATGCCCTTGGGGGCGTGCAGCTTGTGTCCTGAAATGGAGAGCATGTCGATGGAGTTGCCTTTCATGTTAATGGGTATCTTTCCTGCGGCCTGTACCGCGTCGGTGTGGAAGGGGATACCCCGCTCACGGGCAAGGCGGGCAGCGTCTTCGACGGGGAAGATCACGCCCGTTTCATTGTTGGCCCACATGATGCTGACCACAGCCGTGTCCGGGGTCAGGCTTGCCTCGTATTCGTTCATGTCGAGCATCCCTTCGGCATCAACGGACAGCATGGTCACACGGTATCCCTTCTGTGCGAGGTGCTCGCAGAGGACCTTCACCGCCGGGTGCTCAACCCTGCTCGTGATGATGTGGTTCTTTCCCGGACTGTTTGCCAGTGCCGACATGATCGCCGCGTTGTCGCTTTCCGTGCCGCAGCTTGTGAAGATGATCTCCTCAGGGTCTGCGCCGAGGAGAGATGCTATCTTCTGACGGGCTTCAGCGAGCTTGCGCGCCACCTGGCCGCCGAAAGAATGCATGCTTGACGGGTTCCCGTAATAGTCGTGAAAGTAAGGAAGCATCTCATCGAGGACTTCCCGGGCCACCATGGTAGTTGCGTTGTTGTCAAGATAGACCTCTTTCATGATGCCACCTCCTCAACGACAAGCTCCGGCGATACAAATTCCTTGAGCTTCCATTCCACGAACCCTTTCATTGTGGCCTGGGATGCCTGGCAGGTCGCACAGGCTCCGCGCATTGCGACGAGCACCCTGTTGCCGACCACATCGACAAGTTCTATGTCTCCTCCATCATGCTTGAGCGACGGCCGTATCTCCCGCTCGATAGTCTCTTCGATCATGCGGATCTTCTGGATGTTGGAGAGTTTCGGTCTTTCTGCAGGCCCTTCTTCGGTTTTTTGGGTCGCGTAAACACGGTCGATGATCTCCTGGATTTTTTCATGGCAGTTCGTGCAGCCGCCGCCGGCCTTGGTATAATTTGTCACCTCTTCAACCGTGGTGAGGTGGTTCTGCCTCACGGCACGCTCTATCTCGCCGTCGGTGACACCGAAACAGACACAGACGATCTCCTCATCAGGTTTTTTATGGGAAACACCCCGGTAGCTCTCTATGGCCTTCTCGAGCGCTTCCTGCCCGAGGACCGAACAGTGCATCTTCTCAGGCGGCAATCCGCCCAGGTAGTCGGCTATGTCCTGGTTCGTTATCTTCATTGCCTCTTCGACGGTCTTTCCTTTAAGCATTTCGGTAAGCGCCGAGGCGGAGGCAATGGCGCTGGCGCACCCGAAGGTTTTGAACTTTGCATCGGCTATGCGTTTATTCTCATCAAGTTTGAATGTCAGTTTAAGGGCGTCGCCGCATGCGATGGAGCCCACCTCGGCAACACCGTCAGGGTTTTCTATCTCGCCGGCGTTTTTGGGGTTCAGAAAATGTTCTCTCACTTTATCCGTGTATTCCCACATGGCATGCTCCTTTCCGCTATATGTTATGAAGATATCACACCGAAGGCCCTCAGGGCCTGGTAAATACCGGATGTTCCGCCTCTTCTGCTGTCCGTCTTAAGAAGAGAACATGGATATTTCTTTGTATTCATTGCATGAGTATAAGAAACATCTTGACACATGTCAACACAATATCTATACTAATCCCATAAAAATAGTGGGCGAATAAATGAAGATATCTACAAAAGGAAGATACGGATTGCGGGCAATGATAGATCTTGCCGTCAGCGGGGTTAACGGCACCCCGGTGCTGCTTTCCGAGATTGCCAGGCGGCAGGGTGTCTCCGAAAAATACCTGGAGCATATCTTTTCAGCGCTTCACAAAGGCGGTATTGTCAAGGCCCAGCGGGGCAGGAAAGGCGGTTATCTTCTGAACCGGGCGCCCGACCGGATCACTCTCAATGATATAGTAACAGTTCTGGAAGGCCCCTGTGATCTTGTCGATTGCGTCAATAATACATCGGCCTGCCCCAGGTCGGACGCGTGCGTCACGCGTGATGTCTGGGGAGTGCTTGGCAGCAAGATACAGGAGGTCCTGAGCAGCTACACGCTTGCATCGCTTGTTGAGATGCAGCAGCTCAAGGGCCATCAGGACTCCATGATGTACTATATATAAAGAACCTCCCGACAGCTGCGAAGAAAACAAGAAGACCTTGGACTTGGCGCCCATTTTGATGTAACTTAATAGCATCTATGGAACGCAGGGTACCCTTCACGAAAGACCTTTATGTGGTGTCCGCATCTGTTTCCGAACTGAAACGGGCGGTCGCTGACGGCGCCGCGATCGTACAGCTTCGGGACAAAACGGGCGATGAAGCAGCTGTTCTGGAGAAAGCCCGGGAACTGACAGACCTGAGAAAGGAAAAGCCCTTTGTCTTTATCCTCAACGACGACCCGCACCTTGCGGTAAGGGCGGGGGCGGACGGTGTGCACATCGGCCAGGACATGTCGACCGTGGAAACCAGAAGGATAATCGGCGAAGAGATGATCCTCGGCAAGACGACGCATAATCTCGAACAGGGAAGGCAGGCGGTTCTGGACGGCGCCGATTACATATCCACCGGGCCTGTCTATGCCACGCCGACAAAACCCGGCAGGCCCGCAGTGGGGCTCGAGTATGTCAGGCAGGCCGCGCAGCATCTCGATATACCCTTTGTTGCCATCGGGGGCATAGATCTTACCAATATAGACGATGTTCTCGCGGCGGGCGCCAGGACGGTAGCGGTCGTCAGGGCCTGGAGGGACGCGGCGGAGCTATTGAAACGGATCAGGAAAGATAGATAATGAAAATAACAGTGAACGGCCGCGAGATGGAGATTGCCGACGGAACCGACCTGAAGCTGCTCATCCATTCCGGCAAGGTGGACCCGGACCGGGTGATCCTTGTCCTCAACGACAGCGTCGTGAAGAACGACCTGTGGACCCGGACCATCCTTGCCGAAGGCGACCGCGTTGAACTGGTGTCCTTTGTGGGAGGAGGTTGATCTTGGAAGACACGCTGGTGTTGGGCGGCAGGAAATTTACGAGCAGGTTCTTCCTCGGAACGGGGAAGTTCGGCAGCAAGGAAACCATGCGAAAGGCCATAGCGGACTCAGGCTCCGAGCTGGTTACGGTGGCGCTGCGCAGGATCGACCTGGAGGAAAGCCAGGAAAACATCCTTTCCTTCATACCTGAAGGGATCACCATCATGGTCAACACATCGGGGGCGCGCAACGCGAATGAAGCGGTGCGCATAGCACGCATCGCCAGGGAGGCCGGCTATGGTGATTGGGTAAAGATAGAGGTCATCAACGACAGCCGTTATCTCCTGCCGGATAACCAGGAGACGATAAAAGCAACGCAGATGCTCGCGGCGGAAGGTTTCACGGTTCTACCCTACATGCATCCGGACCTCTATGCCGCAAAGGCGCTTGTCGATGCGGGGGCAGCGGCAGTCATGCCCCTGGGTTCGCTCATCGGTTCCAACCAGGGGCTTAAGATGCGGATCCTCATTGAAGTGCTCATTGAGGAGATAAACGAGGTGCCCATTGTTGTCGATGCGGGGATAGGGCGCCCGTCTCAGGCGGCTGAGGCGATGGAGATAGGTGCGGACGCGGTGCTTGCGAACACGGCTGTCGCTGTGGCGGGAGACCCGGTCATGATGGCATGCGCCTTTGCAAGGGGTGTTGAAGCGGGAAGACTGGCCTATCTCGCCAAGATGGGGCAGGAAAAAGCGGTTGCGAGCGCATCTTCACCGCTGACCGGTTTTTTATATGATGAGTAGCGCTATGGATCTGACCGGATTGAAGATAGAAGACCTCCCGGTCATCTTTAGAAGAGATGACCGGGCACTCCTTGAGGAAATGGTGCGCGCGGCAGTTGACATGACCCGCCGTTATTTCGGCCGCACCATCAGCCTCTATGCCCCGCTGTATATATCGAACTATTGCCAGAACGAATGTGTCTATTGCGGTTTCCATGCTTCCCACGTGGATATGCCCAGAAGCAAGCTCACCCTGGAGCAGATAGACAGGGAATGCGCGGCCCTTGCCTCAACGGGGATCCGCAGCTGCCTCATCCTGACCGGTGAATCACGCCTCCATTCTCCTCCGGCCTATATCCGGGAGGCCGTCATCATCGCGGGAAGGTACTTTCCCTATGTCGCCCTTGAAGTGTATCCCCTTGAAGAGAAAGAATACCGAGATCTCTACCTTGCCGGCGTCGATGGTGTGACCCTGTACCAGGAGACCTACGACCGGCAGCGCTACGATGAGCTCCACCTCGCCGGCCCGAAAAAGAACTACGATTACCGTATAGATGCCCCTGACCGCATAGCAAGGGCGGGGATCAGGCAGATCTCCATGGGGGCGCTCCTTGGGCTTACCGATTGGCACGAGGACGTTATGAGGCTTTTCGAGCATGTGCGCTCCCTGGAAAAGAAATATCCCGGTGTCGAGTTCGGCCTTGCCTTTCCGCGCCTCAGGCGCGTGGCCGACGACGAGCACAACTATTTTGAAGTGTCAGACAGGGAAATGGTCAAGATCATCGCCGCGGCGAGGCTCGTATTCCCCCGTGCGGGGATCAGCATCTCCACGCGGGAGACCCCTGTCTTTAGAGACCGCATCATCGGCCTGGGCATCACTAAAATGTCCGCCGGTTCCTCAACCAGAGTGGGCGGGTACATCGAGTCAAAAACAGATTACGAGGACGGGCAGTTCCAGGTCTTCGATCCGCGCAGCTTCGATGAGGTAAAGGCCATGCTCATCAAAAAAGGCTTCGATCCCGTCGTGACAGACTGGCGGAACATAGTGAACATTTAAAAGACAGTTTCAACAGCTTGAGCCGCTTGAACAGCTTGAGCCGGTTGAATGCTTGGGCGTTAATAGATAAAAGATATTCTTCCGAAATGATCATTCATTTTTTTGCTTATCACGTTCAAACGGCTTGAACGGTTCAAGCTGTTCGAACGGTTTTTCTGGGGGAGGTTTTGTGCCAGTTAATTCCCGGTTGATCCAGCCCGTCAGCATGATCGTCCTTACCGGAGGGCCCTGCTCGGGGAAAAGCTCGTCCCTTGCCTATCTCACAGAAAAGCTTTCAGACAAGGGCTTCATGGTCTTTGTCGTGCCGGAAACGGCGACCCTGATCACGGGAAACGGCATAGACCGGCGCAAGATGGACAAGCCGGGCCAGATAGTGGTCTTCGAGGAGGTCATTTTTGACATGCAGATGTCCTTCGAAGATACTTACAAACAGGCCGTCGCGAGGATCTTCCCCGAACGCAGGAAGGTGATACTCCTTGACAGGGGCATCATGGACATCAGGGCCTTCCTGACCGACGATGTTTTCAACGGAATCATGAGAAGAAAGGGCCTGACCCGGGCCGCCATCCGGCACAGGTACGATGGTGTTATCCACCTTGTCACCGCGGCCGACGGGGCCGCTGAATACTATACCGGCGAGAACAACACGGCGCGTCTTGAAACACCCGAAGAGGCGCTCAGAATAGACCTGAGGACGCAGGAGAGCTGGCTCGGCCATCCCCGCTTCAAAATCATCGACAACAGCACCGATTTCGAAGGCAAGATCAAGAGGGCATTTTCCGCCATCGCCCGGTTTCTCGGCATCCCCGATGTGCCGCCCACACGGGAGAAATACCTCGTCAGCCGCGTTGACCTCGTCAGCCTGCCGGCCCATCAGAGACTCGATATAGAACAGGTTTACCTCCGCTCTAAAGATAAAAGAGAGGAGACAAGGATCCGCAGGAGGGGGCAGGACGGTGCATACTTCCATTTCCTCGCCAGGACAAGGCTTGCCGGCGCGAGGAGCGTTCCCGTCGAAGAAGAGGAGCTCATACCCGAACAGGAATACCTGAACCTCACCCGGCTCATGGACCCCAAAACGGAGGTTCTCAGCAAGGAGCGCATATGCTTCTTATGGAACAACCAGCACTTTGAACTGGATAGATATAACGGAAGGCACAGAGGGCTCATGATGCTCCATGCAGAGTCTTCAGGCCCGGATGTGAAAAGTCAGACCGCCATACCGCCTTTCATCACCATCGGCAGACACGTCACCGATGATCCCCGCTATGCGGACAGGAACCTCGCCAGAAAAAACCCAAAAGATAGTCCAAAAATTTAATGTTCCAATGCTTGAACGCTCTTAGCTGGAGAAACGGGACAAACCAAAGAAACTGAGTAAACCGGAGAAGCCAGAAAAACCGGTCTTACGGTACGGTGAAATCGTACTTGTGGCACTGGTTGCAGTAGTTCTCCGATTTCTGATGCTGGTGATGACACAGGTTGCAGTCAAGCGAAGTGCCGTAGTGGGGAGACGTGTGGGGGTTCTCCGGTTTCACCTTTGCCGTTTTCTCAGCCAGTTTATCGGCGTCGTGGCAGGTAAGGCACTGTTTCATTTTAACCTCTCCCGCCTTTTTTGCCTTTCCATGGCATTTTTCGCAGTTTATGTCTCTAAGCCGGTGGAGGTGGCTTCCCGGCAGCTTGCCCTGCAGTTTTTGAGGCCCTGTCTTCTCATGGCACCCGAGGCAGTCCTTGTAGGCCATTTCCTTCGTGTCGACATGAGAGGGGGAGAAAACCTTCTCCTGTCCGTGGCATGCCGCGCAATTGCCCGGTTTTGCCGTTGCTACCCTTTTCGGTGCGGCAAAGACGGTGATGGAGAAAATTAAAAGCACTGCAAGGGTGAAGCCGAGAGCAAGGAGCTTTCCTGCCGGGATCACGGCACTGCCGCGCTTGTATGTCATATCTGCCTCCCTGACCCATATCTGCTGCAGCGGGCACGGTATTTTTAAAGGGAAAGGGCGGACTCGGCCCTTTCCCGTCTTTCTCACGCGTTCACGGTCAGCCCCAGGACTTTTCTTTGGCCGCGTTCTTGCCCGCGATGCGGCCGAAGACCAGGCAATCGGCCATGGCTACCCCGCCGAGCCGCACGGCGCCGTGCACCCCTCCGGTGACCTCTCCGGCGGCGTAGAGCCCTTTCAACGGCTTGAAATCAAGGCCGAAGACCTGGGCGTTCTTGTCGATGACCAGCCCGCCCATCGTGTGGTGGACCTTGGGCCAGAGCCTGGCGGCATAAAAAGGCGGCGCGGCCGTCGGCCGGGCATCTTTGAAGATCATGCAATCAAAATCGTCGTCCTTTTTCTTTTCGACGAAGGAGTTCCAGCGCGCGATCTCCTGCTGCAAAGCACTGAGGGGTATATTGTAATTTTTCGCAAGGGCTTCCAGGGTGTCGAATTTCTTCACGGCCCCCGATTCCAGACCCTTTTCGAGGGCCCTGGGAAATACCTGTTTGGGCACTGAATAGGAGTCACCCATGATGATGACCGGGTGGCCGAGGAGGATGATCGCGTCCGCCCGTTCCTTCCGGTTTCCTGTTTCCTTGAAAAAACGTTTTCCTTTGACAGGATCGATCATGGGCCCGTAACCGACGAGCCTTTCGCAAAAGAGAGGGACGTGACCGAAACCCTTTTCATCGGGGCTTGTCCAGGGACCGAGCTGTATCCAGTCCATCTGCACGTCCATGGCGCCGGCCATGCACGCGGCAAGCAACGCCTCGCCGGTCGCGCCGGGCTGATTGGTCGTTCCGAACTTGTCGGTGAGGCGGGGATCCTCGATCTGGCGCAGCTTAAGATCCTCGGAAAAACCGCCCGAGGTCAGGATAACAGCCTTCCGGGCCTTGATGTAAGCCGTCTTGCCTGACTTCTCATCGGGGAACTTGTAGCCCGTTCGCACCTCGATGCCAACGATCCGCCCGTCCTTGTTCGCTATGAACCGCACCATCTTTGTTCGGGTCTGGACCTCAATCCCGAGCGCTCTGGCCTTGCCGAGCATCTTGTTGACCACTTCAGATCCTGAGGCATTGGCGGTCTGGTTCGCCCTTTTCACTGAATGGCCGCCATGAAAGTTAAGCCTTGTAAACTTGGCCCCAATGTAATTCTCACACCATTCCAGGGCATCTTTGGCCTGGTCGGCCACGGTCCTGGCCAGCTCGGGATGGTTCAGGTAGAGCCCGGCCTTCATCATGTCGTTGTACATGAGATCGGGTGAATCCTGGACCCCGGCTTCCTTTTGCAGCTTTGTCCCCGGAGCACAAAAATCCCCGCCGTTGATGATCGAGTTGCCCCCGTGGACGGCCATTTTTTCAATGACCACCGCGCTGGCCCCGGCATTCTTTGCCTCAATGGCCGCGGCGAGACCCGCAAATCCACTGCCGATAACGACCACGTCATAGGTTTCATTCCATTTCTTAGGCATGGGACCTGTTGCTGCGGCAGCCTCTCCTGTGCCAACCGCAAGGCCTCCCACGGTCATCCCGGCCACCGCGGCAGCCCCGCCTGTGGATTTCAGGAAACCGCGCCTTGTCAAACCTCCCTTTTCCTCTGTATCATCCTTCATGAAAACCTCCCGTGATTTGAGCACTTTGCTTCACAAACAGCGCTTTGTGTTTCCGCGATAAAATAAAGTTTACCAAAAAACTGCGGATTGTCAAAAAAATCCCGCCCCCTTGATCCTTTTGTTTCTCTGGCTTGTCCGGTTATGGATATTTTATTAACCAAAGAAATCAGAGAAACTGAAGAAACCAGAGAAACGTATCGTTAAGGTTGCAACAGCCGTGCAAAACGTATTATCCTAGAAAACATGACAGAACCGCAAAAAAGCAGGGGTATCATAGGCTTTACCACCACGGTCCCCGTGGAGCTTATTTTCGCGGCGGGTTATGAACCGTGCGATCTCAACAACATATTTGTCGGCGACCCTCAGCCGGGGAGATTCGTCGACCGTGCAGAGCGCGACGGTTTTCCAAAGAGCATGTGCAACTGGATAAAGGGTATCTACGGTGTCGTTATGGAGAAGCAGGTGGAAGCCGTCATCACCGTCATGGAAGGAGACTGCAGCAACACACAGGCCCTTGCCGAGATCCTTCGTTACCGGGGTGTCAGGACGATACCATTCTCATTTCCTTACGACCGTGACCGTGAGGTCCTCTCAAGGGAGATCGAAAAGCTCAAAAAAGAGCTTGGTGCAGAAGAGGGCGCGCTCGCGGAAGTGGAAACACGGATCGCGGCAGCGCGATCGAGGCTTTCGGAGATCGACACGATGACCTGGAGCGAACGCAACGTGACGGGCGGCGAGAACCACCTGTGGCTTGTGGGGGCCTCCGATATGCTCGGAGATATAAAAAAATATGCCGACGGAGCCGACGAGTTCATCTCCCGGGCCCGCACGAGGGAAAGCATGGAAGGGATCCCGCTGGGCTACATCGGCGTTCCTCCCATCATCGAGGGCCTTTATGATTTCATCGAGGGCGTGGGGGGACATGTTATTTACAACGAAACACAAAGACAGTTCGCGCTGCCCTGTGAGGCGGCGGACATTGTCGAACGCTACCTCCTCTACACCTATCCTTACGGGATCTTTGCGCGCCTGGAGGATATCAACAAAGAGATCGGGCTTCGGGGGATAAAGGGGATCATCCATTACGTGCAGGCCTTCTGTTTCAGGGCCATTGAGGACGTGATACTCAGGGAAACCATCGATGTCCCCATTCTTACTATAGAGGGCGACATGCCGAAAACCCTCGATTCACGGACGAAGATGCGCATAGAGGCTTTCATAGAGATGCTTGAAGGCGGACCTTGTTGACAACGGCAAGCTGTGCGCCGGCAGGAGGGACCTTATGATCGAGGAAAGGACAAAGCGTTTTCTCATAGACAGGGGCGGCATCGGTTTCTTCAAGGCCATTCTGGAATCCTATGAGGATGTGGCCATCTTTTCTGTCATCGACGGCAGGACGGGACTCATCGAAGTCATCTATCCCGCAAGCTTTGAAAAGGACCTCAGTGGTATCACGGCGGATATGGTACACTATGGGATAGAATTCCGGGAGGTTTGCTGATGTTCAACGAGAAGAGGGTGCTCGACGCCCTCATGGAAGGTGAAGGGATCTTCAGCGATATCTTCGCGGATGAAAGGGCCTATACCTTTATTCAGCTTGAGTCTGGCAGGGTGGAAAAGCTCGAGCGCGGAGAGGACGCAGGCATCGGCCTGAGGGTCATCGCTCCGTGGAAGAGTTTTTACGCGTCCACTAATTCCTTTGATGAAGCACACCTTGTCGATCTTGCCCGGCAGCTTTCACGATACTGCGAGGGCAAGGCCCGGACAGCACCGGGGGCTGTCCGGACATCTCTCGCAGGGAGGTATCCCTTTTCCATTTCCAGGGATCCCGGGGATGTCCCTGCCGGCGAAAAGCTGGCACTTGTCAGGAGCTTCGAGTCCATGGCGCGTAAAATGGAGCCGCGCATCACCCAGGTGCGCGTCGTCTACCGTGACACCCGCCAAAATGTAAAGATCTTTACCAGCGATGACGGGACGGTTGAAGACAGCCGTATGCAGGTCGTTCTTTCCGTCCTGCTCGTAGGCCAGGACAACGGCGAGATGCAGACATCCTACGAGGCAGTGGGCGGTTTTTATGGTTTTGAGTTTTTCACCGATGATCTTATCGAAGGTCTTGCCGTGAAAACGGTGAGGCGCCTTCAGGGTCTTCTTGCCGCGAGGGAGGCACCCATGGGCATGAGGACGGTCGTCCTCGCGTCTGAGGCCGGCGGTACCATGATCCATGAGGCGATCGGCCACGGACTGGAGGCGGACCTTGCCATGGAAGGGCTCTCCTGCTACAAGGGCCTTCTCGGCACGGCGATCGCGTCGCCCCTCATCAGTGTCGTGGACGATGCGACGATCCCGTACATGCGGGGCACCTATGCCTTTGACGACGAGGGTGTGCCGTCCGAGAGGACCGTTCTCGTAGAAAAGGGTGTGCTGAAGAACTATCTCTTTGACCGGTTCCACGCCATGAAGCACAATATGGGGCCGACGGGCAACGGCAGGAGGGAGTCCTACCGATTCAGGCCCATACCGCGCATGAGCAATACCATGATCCTCCCCGGCGGCGATGACCCGCAAAAGATCATCGCCTCCGTGGATGACGGTGTCCTCGTTGTCAAGATGGGCGGCGGCCAGGTGGACACGGTGCGGGGGGACTTTGTCTTCGAGATATCAGAAGGCTATCTCATTGAAAAAGGCGCCGCGGGGCCCATGATAAAGAACGCCACCATGATGGGAAACGGCCTGAAGGTCCTTCACGATATTGACATGGTGGGGACGGACCTCGGTTTCGGTATAGGCACATGCGGCAAGGACGGTCAGGGGGTTCCCGTGGCGGATGCACAGCCGACACTGCGGATACCCGGGATCATAGTGGGGGGACGCGGCGGGTAACAAAATGAAAAGGTATAAGCGAAAGATCAGAGGTGATGGTTTTTACCGGGATCTCCTTGACAACCTTTACGACGGGGTCTATTTCGTAGATAAGGACCGCACAATACTCTATTGGAACGATGCCGCCGAGAAGATGACCGGGTACAGCCGGGAGGATGTGGAGGGCAACCATTGCTGGGACAATATTCTCAGGCATGTCGACGACAAAGGGTTTAATCTCTGTGATGGGAACTGTCCGCTGGAGAGGGCCATGCAGGGCGGAAAGGTGCTCGACAGCGAGGTATATTTCCACCATCGCGACGGCCACAGGGTTCCGGTGCTTGTCCGGGTCTCACCCATCCATGACAGCCGCAATAATATCATAGGTGCCGTGGAGGTATTCAGCGACAACTCACCGAAGGTCGAGCTTGAAAGGAAAGTCCGCGAATTGGAGCGCATGGCGCTTCTGGACCCTTTGACGAAGCTTGGCAACCGGCGCTACGGTGAGATGAACCTCGCGGGTAAGCTCCGGGAATTCAAGCGTTACGGGTGGCCCTTCGGGGTCCTTTTCATCGATATCGACAATTTCAAAGATGTCAACGATACCTACGGACACGATGCCGGGGACAAGGTGCTGCGCATAGTCGCGGCCACCATAATCAACGGCTTGCGTTCATCGGACGTGGTGAGCAGGTGGGGCGGAGAGGAGTTTGTCGCTTTTGTCGCCAACATTGATAAAGAGAAGCTTCTTTATGTCGCCGAAAAGATACGGACCCTCGTGGAGGCATCATCGATCCCCATAGAGGACATGGACCGCAGTGTCACCATATCCATAGGGGCCACCATAGCTCAAAAAAAGGACACCGCGCCGTCCCTTATCAAAAGGGCCGACAGCCTCATGTACCGCAGCAAGAAGGAAGGCCGCAACCGAACGTCCATGTAAAAACAGTTTAAACCGTTTGAGCCGCTTGAACGTTAAAGGCAAACGCAAAGGACAGTTTCAACCGCCTGAGCCGTTTCAACCGAAAAGGCCTTAAAGCTTTTCAAGTTTTTCCAGTTGGAACGTTTGGAACGGCTGGAACTATTGGAACTGTCTTTCGTTACCAGGTGATCTTCAGTTCCGTAAGGGTTTCCCGGGCGTCCTTGTTGCCCAGTCGGGCGGAGCTCTTCAGGTCTTCGACGGATCCATCCCTGTCCCCCGTTTTTAGACGTGCGACGGCGCGGTTGAAATAGGCGAGACCGTACTTCGGGTTGAGCTCGATGGCCTTCGTGTAATCAGCTACAGCCTCTTCATATTTCCCCATGTTGAAATACGTGAAGCCGCGGTTGTTGTAAGCAGTGGAATATTTCGGGTTGAGCTCGATGGCCTTGTTGTAGTCTTTGATGGCCCGGCCGAGGTCTCCCAGCCTGTCGTAAGTGTATCCCCGGTTACTGAATGCCGTGGCATATTTCGGGTTGAGCTCAATGGCCTTCGTATAATCGGCCGCCGCCTCTTTATATTTCCCCATGTTGAAATACGTGAAGCCGCGGTTATTGTATGCCGTGGCATGGCGGGGGTCGAGCCCGATCGCCTTGTCGTGGTCCCTGATGGCGTCGTCATATTTCCCCATGGTGCCGTACGCGTGTCCCCGGTTCGTGTAAGCCGTTGCGTACTTCGGGTCCAGTTCGACGGCCTTCGTGTATTCCGCTATGGCGGGGCCTATATCGCCGATGAGGGAAAGGACATAACCTTTATTGTTGTAGGCGGCGGCGTACTTCGGGTCCAGTTCGATGGTCCTGGAGTAATCCTTCAGGGCGGCTTCGAAGTTCCCGACCTTGTGGTAGACATACCCCCTGTTGTAGTATGCCAGTGCGTAATGGGGGTTCGATGAGATCGCCTTTCCGAAGTCGGCGATGGCCAGATCGTACTTGCCGAGATTGTCATGGTAGAGCCCCCGGTTATTGTAGGCTATGGCGTAAGAAGGGTTGAGCTCAATGGCCCTGTTGTAGTCCCTGACGGCAAGGTCGGGTTTGCCGAGCCCGTCATAGGCAAGCCCCCGGTTGTTGAAAGCGGTCGCCATATCGGACTTGATCTTTATGGCCCTGGAATAGTCCTCCACGGCCCGGTTGAGGTCCCCCGTGGAATAATAGGCGTGGCCCCGGTTATTGTAGGCTATGGCATCGCCTGGGTCGAGCTCCACGACGCGGGTATAGTCCTTTATCGCCTCGGGGTACCTGCCGAGACTGGCGTGTGATCGGCCCCTGTTGTACCAGGCATCGACGTTTGCCGGATCCAGGGCGACGGCCATGGAAAATTCATTGATGGCCGCCTCGTGATCGCCGGCATTGGCCAGCGCAAGCCCTTTCTTATTGATCTCGGCGGCGCTGTCGGCATACGCCGGCGGGATGGATGCCGACAGCAGGAAAAGGACGATAAAAAGGGATGACGCGACAAACCTGAGGGATGTGAGCCTCATATGAACCCCCTTGTTGTATATGACCTGTTAAAGCTTGAAAGACTTGAGCCTTTTGATCGCTTCGGCGATCTTCTCCTCGCCGATCGTGATGGAGATCCTGAAGTACCCTTCACCTTCGTCGCCGAAACCGCTTCCCGGCGTGACGACGATGCCTGTCTCTTCAATGAGCTTTTCACAGAAATCGGAAGATGTGAGCCCCCCCGGTACCTTTGCCCAGATATAATAGGTGGCCCTGGGTTTTTGAACCTTGATGCCGAAGGCGGAACTGAAACCCTCGACGATCATGTCCCGTCTCTTTTCGAGTCGCTTGTTGAGCTCGGCAACAGACGACTGATCTCCCGCCATCGCCTCTATACCGGCGTACTGGATCGCCTGAAATGCGCCGGAATCGATGTTCGTCTTCAGCTTGCCCAGGTTGTATATGGCCTGCGCGTTACCGACGGCAAAACCGATCCGCCAGCCCGTCATGCAGTATGTCTTTGACAGCGAGTGGAATTCAACGCAGTGTTCCTTGCCCCTGTCAAATTCAAGGATACTTTTCGGCCTGTATCCCTCATATGCTATCTCGCTGTATGCCGCGTCGTGGCAGACGAGGATGTCGTATCGTTTTGCCATCTCCAGCGTCTTAATATAGAAACTGTCGTCGGCGCAGGCGCCGGTAGGATTGTTGGGATAGTTGATAAAAAGGATCTTGGTTTTTTTGAGGACCTCTTCAGGAATGTCTTCGTATTTAGGGAGGAAACCGTTCTCTTCCTTGAGGGGCATTATGTAAGGGGTTGCCCCGGCGAACATCGTGGCGATCCTGTAAACGGGGTATCCCGGAGACGGGACAAGGACCACGTCCCCGGCCTGTGCGTAGGCCCAGGGCATATGGGCAATGCCTTCCTTGGAACCGATGAGCGTCACCGCTTCGGTCGCAGCGTCAAGATCAACATTGAAGCGCCTTTTATACCATGCCGCGGCGGCCTGCCTGAATTCAGGCATTCCTTCGTAGCTCGGGTAGCGGTGGTTTTTCGGATCATCGATCGCCTCTTTCATCTTTGCGATGATATTGGCTGGGGTCGGGATATCGGGGTCGCCGATCCCGAAGTCGACAAGGTCCATCCCTTTTTTCCTGACCTCTTCCTTTTTCTTATCGATGCGGGCGAAAAGATATGGGGGGATCAGTTCGATCCTGGATGCTGGTTTTGTTGGCATTGCGGTTGCTCCTTCAAGTTGATAACGGCCGGTAAAAGGTTCCGGTGCCTTGTTTTCCGTATCAGTACCGCCGGATTTGATAGTTACAACATGTTCGCGGGTAAAATGTAAAGTCTTTTTTGGACATGGTGTTTTACCTGCCGAAGAGGCGAATTTATTTGAAAAGGTTTTTCCTGATGTGTAAAAATAGACGATATGAAAAGGGTTTGGGAGGGATTGCCCGCTGATTTTCCCGTCACCGAGCGGCCCTATGAGGATGTGGCGCAAGCCATGGGGATGAGCGCCGGGGAGTTGATGGAGGGTCTTGCGGCCCTGAAGGAAAGCGGTCATATCAGGAGGATCGCCGCGGCGCTCTCGCATCGCGCCGTTTCCTATGAAGGCAACGCCATGGTGGTGTGGCGCGTGGATGAAGACATCATGGAAAAGACGGGACGCGTCATGGCCCTGTTTCCTGAAGTGAGCCACTGCTATGAACGCTCCACCGGCGGATACTGGCCCTACAATCTCTACACCATGGTCCACGGCAGAACGAAACAGGAGTGCCTGGAAACCATCGGCCGGATGGCATTGCGCTCGGGCATAGACGATTATCGTGTGCTTTTCAGCATCAGGGAGTTTAAAAAAACGTCTTTTACGGTACGAAAATGAAGAAGGAAAACTCAGACAGACATTTTGAAGAAGCAAAGCGCTGCATACCGGGTGGAGTGAACAGTCCCGTCAGGGCATTTCTTTCCGTCCATGACCGGCCCTTTTACGTGAAAAGGGCGAAAGGCTCATACCTCTATGACGCCGACGGCAACACCTTTCTTGATTACGTGGCGTCCTGGGGGGCGATCATTCTCGGCCATGCCGATGAAGGCCTGATCGCTGCGGTGACCGGCGCGCTCCATGAAGGAACGAGTTACGGCGCCTGCCATCCCTACGAGATAGAACTTGCGCGTCTCATTGTCGGGACATTCCCTTCCATGGAAAGCATGCGGCTCACCACTTCCGGGACGGAGGCGGCCATGAGCGCACTGCGCCTTGCCCGCGGGTGCACCGGAAAGAACGGCGTCATAAAGTTCCGGGGCTGTTACCACGGCCACGCGGACAGCCTTCTCGTAAAGGCAGGCTCGGGGCTTGCCACATTCGGCATCCCCGATAGTGCCGGGGTGCCCGCGGACCTTGCGAAGCACACCCGCGTTGCCGAATTCAACAACCTTGACTCAGTTGCGGGCATCATGGATGAAAGCGACGATATCGCCTGTGTCATCATCGAACCCGTCATGGGAAACATGGGGGTCATCCTTCCCGAAGAAGGTTTCCTGAAAGGCCTCGAAAGCATGTGCAGGCAGCGGGGCATCCTGCTCATTTTCGACGAGGTCATCACGGGTTTTCGCGTTGCTTTCGGAGGTGCCCAGCACATCTACGGCATCGATCCCGACCTGACCTGTCTCGGCAAGATCATAGGCGGCGGGTTCCCCATAGGCGCCTTTGGCGGGAAGAAAAAGTTCATGGACCGCCTCGCGCCGATTGGCGATGTCTACCAGGCAGGCACCCTGTCCGGCAACCCGGTGGCGGTCCGGGCAGGTCTTTACGTGCTTTCCTTCCTGAAAGAGAACGGACATGTCTACGACAGGATGCGGGAAACCGCCGGGAGGCTCGCGGATCAGGTCACCCGGATAGCCGCAAGGTACGGCGTTGCGTACCATATCAATTCGATGACGGGCATGTTCACAGGGTTCTTTTCAGACAGGGACGTTACCGGTTACGAGGCGGCCGCCGCGTCCGACAGGGGTCTGTATGAAAGATTCTTCAAGGGCATGCTGGAGGAAGGGATATTTTTCGCCCCGAGCCAGTTCGAGGCCTCGTTCATTACCCTCACATCGGGCGATGCCGAAATACAAAAGACAATAAATGCCTGCGAGAAGGTGTTCAGGGACCTCGGTACGGCTCAATAAAGGAGACAGCAAATGACCAACTCCCCGCGGGCGGTCGCGTATATCGATCTTCACGCGCTTGAAAACAATTACCGGTCCATCAGGCAGCGCCTTGGCGCCGGTGTCAGGCTCCTTGGCGTGGTCAAGGCCGATGCGTACGGTCATGGGGCCCGCGAGATATCGGAGAAGCTCAGGGCCCTTGGCATCGATTACCTGGGTGTGGCAACCGTGGACGAAGGCATGGACCTGCGTAAAAACGGGATAGCCGGGCCTCTTCTCATAATGAGCGGCATCTTTTCCTGGGACGAGCTGGAACCGGTCCTGCGTTACGGCCTGACCCCCGTTATCTATGATGAAGAGGTCTTGAAGAGGGTCGTCTCCGGGGCGGCCGGTCTTGGCAGGCCGCTGAAGGTTCACATAAAATTCGATACCGGAATGGGCCGGCTCGGTCTTGACCCGTCACGGGCCCGCGAGATCGCCGGACTTTTAAAGGCGGCCTCCGCGGTGGAAATTGAAGGGCTCATGAGCCATTTTTCTGCATCAGAGGTGAAAGACGAGTACGGCAACGAACAGGTGAGAAAGTTCATGGAGGTCATCGGCGCTTTCAAGGATGCCGGCATAGAGCCGCCGTGCATACACATGGGCAACAGCGGTGCCGTGGTGAACTATCCGGAGGCCCACTTTAACATGGTCAGGACGGGCATAAGCCTCTACGGCTCCCATCCGTCACCCGGGATCGAAGAGAAGCTCCCCTTGAGGCAGGTCATGAAGGTTGTCGCCCGCATCGCCCTTGTCCGGGAGTTTCCCCCGGGCGTGGCGTTGAGCTATGGGAGGACATACGTGACCGATAAGCAGGCCAGGATAGCCTATATACCGGTGGGGTATTCCGACGGGTATCCAAGGTCGCTTTCAAACAAGGGTTTGGTCTTGATAAAGGGCAGGAAATGCAGTATTGTTGGAAGGGTTTGCATGGACTGGATACTTGCCGATGTGACAGACCTCAGCGGAGTTAAAAGCGGTGATGAGGCGATACTGCTCGGCGAGGGTGAAGGCTCGCGCATAAGTGCCAACGATATGGCACAGAGAGCGGGGATGATCCCTTATGAGATCCTGTGCAGGATATCCAGGAGGATTGTGAGGGTCTATGTTTAAGGATTTTTTGGAAGGCATTGCCCGATCGGTCCGAAACGGCCTTAAAGCGCTGGGTTCCGTCAGCACTTTTTTTGTGCAGTGTCTTTACCAGAGCGTGAGGCGGCCCTTCAAGGTGAACTACATTTTCAAACAGATGGAATTCATCGGTGTCAACTCCCTGCTCGTTGTCGCCATCACGGGCACCTTCACCGGCATGGTGCTGGCGCTGCAGTCCTCATACGGTTTCAAGAAGTTCGGCGCCGAAGGCATGGTGGGGGCCATCGTCGCCCTCAGTATGACCCGCGAACTCGGGCCCGTCCTCACGAGCCTGATGGTTACAGGGCGCGCCGGGTCGGCCATGACCGCGGAGCTCGGCAGCATGAGAGTGACGGAACAGATCGATGCCATCACTGTGATGGCCCTTAATCCCATCAAGTACCTCGTTGCTCCGCGGGTGATCGCGTCCTTTCTTATGCTCCCGGTTCTGACGGCCATCTCGAACTTCGTGGGGATCATCGGCGGATACCTCGTGGGCGTCAAGCTGCTTGGCATCAACGAAGGTGCATTTGTCAACAAGATGGAGAAGATACTGGGCCTGGAGGACATTTACAACGGTCTTATCAAGGCGGCTTTTTTCGGTATTATCATGAGTGTTATATGCTGCTACAAGGGATTCAATACGAAAGGAGGGGCTGAGGGGGTTGGAAGGGCGACGACAGAGGCCGTTGTGGCGTCGTGCCTGACCATTCTTGTTTCCGATTATGTGCTTACCTCCCTCATGTTCTGATATGGACAACATCGCTGTCAGGATAAACGGCCTTTTCAAGAGTTTCGGGGACCAGACGGTGCTCGACGGGATCGACCTTGAGGTCGAAACGGGGAAGATCACCGTTATCATCGGCAAGAGCGGCGGCGGCAAGAGCGTACTGCTCAAGCATATCATCGGCCTGCTGAAGCCCGACGCCGGTGAGATATGGGTGGAAGGGACGGAGATCACGGGCCTTAAAGAACACAGCCTTAACGAGGTCAGAAAGAAGTTCGGCATGCTTTTCCAGGAAGCGGCGCTTTTTGACTCCATGAACGTTTATGAAAATGTTGCCTTTCCGCTGCGGGAACATACACACTATCCGGAGAGGGAGATAGACCGGATGGTGGAAGAGAGGTTGAGGCAGGTCGGTCTGCTGGGATTTGCCGGGAAGATGCCCTCTGAACTTTCCGGCGGAATGAGAAAGAGAGTGGGGCTTGCCAGGGCGCTTGTGCTCGATCCCGATATCATCCTTTTCGATGAGCCAACGAGCGCCCTTGATCCGATCATCTCGCTGACGATCCTCGACCTCATCAAGGAGACCCAGACGCGGCTGAGAAAGACATACATAGTTATCAGCCACGATATCCTCGGCATGTTCAGGATCGCTGACAAGGTGGCCATGCTCTATGACGGAAAGATAATAGAGAGCGGCACTCCGTTCGAGATACGCAAAAGCACCAGGGAAGAGACACAGGAGTTTTTGAGAGCGACAAAAATACCAGGCTTCACAGGAGGTTAGCCATGAAAGATAAACGGGTATCCACGGAGCTGAAGGTGGGCATTCTCGTGCTGGCCGCCATTCTGGTCCTTTTCTACATGTCTTTCAGGATCGGGAAGTTCGGCGCGTTTCACGAACCTGGATATGATCTGTACGTGACCCTCCAGAACGCGGGCGGTATTGACCCGCGCACACCGATCCAGATCGCCGGCGTGGAGGTCGGCAGGGTTCGCAATATCAAGCTCGAGGGATACAAGGCGCTGGTGACGCTCAATGTCAGGAAGGGGGTCCAGGTCCCCGTGGACAGCAAGGTGACCGTCAAGAACCAGGGCATACTCGGCGACAAGTTCATAGAGATCATCCCCGGCGAAGCGAAGCAGTTCCTCGCGAGGGGAGAGAGGATAAATGACGTGGTGATGCCGCCTGACCTCAACGAGGTCTTTGCCGAGGTCGGTGTCGCCGCAAAGAACTTCGGTGAGACCATCGGCGAATTCAAGGGGCTGATCGGCGAAGAGGAGAAGAAGAACATAAAAAAGAGCCTCGCCAATATCGAGTCCGCGAGCGGGGACTTTAAAAAGCTTGTGTCAGACAACAAAAAGGGCATTACCCGTTTTGTCTCCAACATGGATAAGATCTCCAGCGATATAGAGAAGGGCAAGGGCACCATCGGGAAGCTTGTCAAGGATGACAGCCTCTACAATGACGCGAAGGATACCGTTGCCTCCCTGAAAACGATTTCGAAGGACATAGAACAGGGCAAGGGCACCCTCGGCAAGCTCGCGAAGGATGACGCGCTCTATGACGAGGCCAAGACCGCCGTTGCCAACATAAAGGAGATCACCGACGGCATCAAGAAAGGCGAGGGAACGCTTGGGAAACTGGCCAAAGATGACAGTCTTTACAATGAGACGGAAAAGGCGATGAAAAAGGTCCAGAAAGGCGCTGAGGGCCTGCAGGAGATGACGCCCGTTACGGTCCTGGGAACGATATTCAGCGTTTTCTTTTAATGTGCAGGCTTTTTTTTATAGTTCTTTTTGTTCTGGCGCCATGCAGCCTTTTTGCCTTCTGGCCGCTTTCGTGGGAACTGGGGAAGGAAAAGAGGTTCATCGGCCCTCTCGTTTCTTATGACGAGAAGAACAACGAGCGTCATATTGTTTTCCGGCCCCTTCTGAGCTCCTATGATTCGGAGGAGGGGGGCACCGTGGAGTATCTTTATCCGCTGGGCAAGGTGACACCCGAGAAGTCCTATTTCATCCCCATATACAAGTCGAACACATCCAGCGATGCCAGCGATACGGCATTTCTCCTTTTCTTCTTCGGCACGTCGCCCGAAGGCAGCTACGGCGGTTTTTTCCCCCTTGCCGGCACGTTGAAAAAGCGTTTTACCAGGGACGAAATGGGTTTCTTCCTCTGGCCTCTCTTCAGTTACACAAAGAACGAAGGAGCAACGAAGACGAACATCGCCTGGCCTTTTTTTTCAATATACAGCGGAGCTGAAGAGGGTTTCAAGGCCTGGCCGCTCTATGGGACAAGACAAAGGCCCGGCGTCAGGCACTCGCAGTTCTTCCTCTGGCCGCTGGGTTTCAAGGAAGAGAAGAACCTCGACACCGACAATCCCATCGACACGTTCTACTTCCTGCCTTTCTACTTGAGTTCGGTATCGCGGCTGCATGAGACCAGAAGCGTCTTCTATCCGTTTTTCACCTACCGGCGCACCCAGGACAAGGAGGAATGGAACCACCCATGGCCCTTTTTCTCGACGTCGACGGGCCCGGAGACGAAGGGTTTCACCTTTTTCCCTTTTTATTCGGAAGAGAAGTTCGGCAGGGACAGGAAATTCTATTTTCTCTGGCCCATCTACTCCGAGAAGGAATGGTATTTCAAGGAAGAGCGGTACTCCCGGAAGAGCGTCCTCATCATCAACCGGTACATAGAAGAGGAGAACGCCACGTTCTTCAACATCTGGCCGTTCTTTGAATACAGGGAGAAAGAGGGGGATTATCTGTTCCTGTTCCCTTCGGTCCTCCCGTTTCGGGACCGCGGGTTCGACCGGATAGTCAAGCCGCTGATTACCATCTACGAACAGCGCAGGGAACAGGGTGTGCTTACGTCGAACTTTCTCTACGGTTTCTATACCAGGGAAGAGCAGGGCGAGAACTGGAGGATGCGCTTTGCTTTTTTGCTCGAGCTTTCCCACCAGGACGGAGAGCCCGGTTTTGAGATCTTAAGCGGTTTCTTCGGCATAGACGGTAAAAGGGTCAAGGTGCTCTACATACCCTTTGACCGGCCGGCCGATCCCCCCGCAGCTGCTCCTGCCCACGCCGAAACCCATCCAGCCGATCGCACAGAGGACGGCCCCGCCCTGCAGCAACCTCCATCACCCGCAGCGGATAAAGAATAATATTTAAAAAAACGATGTCTCACGCCCGTGAAAGTATGTAGACGGACACACGGGTGAACGAGCTTACGAGTAAAAAAAAGCAAGAAAACACCTTACGCCTTACGGTTTCATTCACACTTCACGGTTCTTTATTCCGACATGTCGGGATACTGATGCATGATGTTGCGGATGACATCGAGGATGGAGAAGAAGGTGTCCAGCATCTCCGGGTCGAAGTGCTTTCCCCGCTCCTGGTCCATTGTATCGAGGACGCGTTGCTCATTCCAGGCCTCCTTGTAGGACCTGCCTGAGCTCAGCGCGTCGAAGACGTCCGCGATGGCCACGATGCGGCCGAAAAGAGGGATCTCCTCCTGTCTCTTGCCGATGGCGCGGCCGCTTGGGTCATAAAAACCCGTGAGCGGTTCGGCCGAGATGCAGTCGATATGGCCGGGGTAACCGTTGCCGTCCCAGCGTTCATGATGGTTGAGGGTGACGAGGAAGGCGGCTTTGTCGAAATCAGAGCGCTGATTGGAGAAAAGCCTTGCGCCGAGGTAGGTATGCTGTTTCATCACCTCGTATTCGTTGTTGTCGAGCTTCGCCGGTTTTTTGAGGATGAGGTCCGTGATAGCCACCTTGCCCACGTCGTGGAGCATGGCGGCCATTTTAAGAACGTCCCTGTCCTGCTCGATCTGTGTCCTGTCTATGGATCTGGCCAGCGCCCATGCTTCGTATAGCTCCACGGCATACGACGAGACCCTGTTTACGTGGGCCCCTGTCTCCATTGGGTCTCTGAGCTCCGCCATCTTGATCATGCGCAGGATGATGTCGCGTGTCATCATGGCGCGCTCAATGGCGATGGCGGCATTGTTGGCAAAATGCATGATGAAAGGTTCATCCTCCGTCAGGAAGGCGACGTTCTCATCGCCGGGATTCTTGGCGTTGATAAGCTGGAGCACACCGACCACCTCCCCGGTGTGGGTCTTGAGCGGAAAGCAAAGGACGGAGCCGGTCTTGTACCCGGAGAGCTTGTCGTATGAAGGGTCAAAGGAAAAGGGCACATCATTGCCCAGGCTGTATACGTCCTTGATATTGAGGACCTTTCCCGTATTCGCCACGTAGCCCGAGATCGAATGATTATTGATCGGGATCTTGAACGTCGAATAGATGAGCTTTTTCCCGGGCGGGAGTTTTTTCTGCAGAGTGTCGTTCTGGGTGTAACGGAAGAGGAGCGTGTTGTCTTCCTTGATGTAGATCGACCCTGCGTCGGCGTTCGTCAGGTGGCGCGCCTTGGTGAGGATGCGCTCGAGAAGGATATCGATGTCCCTGGTCTGGACCACTTCGAGGCCGACGTTGAGGACTTCCTGGAATTTTTTCTTTTCGTCGATCATAAACTATATAATCGGTATTTGTGACATATAAATAAGGAAAAGGCGCTCAGGGGCCGACGGGTGCGCCGAGGACGTATGCGAAACGGGCCTTGAAATCCTCAGGCGGCATATTCGCCGTTTTTGCGAGATGTGCCAGGCGCTGCCCTTCAAAGTCTTCCTTTTCGAGACGTATCATGTATTTCCGGGCCACCTCATATGTCTCGGTTTCGGTGTTCACCGTGCGGATCTTTACCTTCCCTGTTGCGTAATCGATCATTTCGACGAAAGGCACGGGCCTGATGTTGCCTTCATAGGAAACGATCATGGAGCCGGTGCCGCCCTTCAGAAGGTACCTGACGGCGCCGTAACCGAGATTGCGCGTGTATTCCACGTCGTAGGGAATGGGGTTGGCCGCCCTGAGCTCGTAACCGATGCTCTTGTCCACGATGCCCACCTCTATCCCCATATCGCTCAAGGTTTTAATGACGAAACTTTTGAGGAGCCGTCCGAGCTGTATCTCGGAAAGGCGAAGCTCACCTTTTTCGTTTCGCTCAACTTCTTCATAATGGGCGAGCTCTTCAAGATCGAACTTCTCCGATATACCTTCCGCGAGTATGACCACGCCGTAGTCCCTGCCCATGGTGATCCTTTTGATAATGGCGCCGGTGAGAGTGTCCGCCACTTTCTTGAATGACAGTTTTTCTTCGGGAAATTCTTCGGGAATGAGGGCAAGAGTGGCCCCTGCGGCTTTGGCCATGCCGAGCGCCAGGTGCCCCGCGTGCCTGCCCATGGTGGTAATGAAGTACCATCTTCCCATGGTGCGGGCATCTTCCATGATGTTGTTCACAATGTAGACCCCGACGTGGCGCGCGGTCTGAAAACCGAATGTCGAGAAGCCGCCCGGAAGAGGTATGTCATTATCGATGGTCTTCGGTGTATGGACGACGCTCACGGTACCGCGCGCCTCCCGTTCTATCCAGTTTGCCATGTAGAGTGTCCCGTCGCCGCCTATGGTGATGAGGTACTTGATGCCTGCGCCTTTCAGCGTCGACAGGAGGGTCTTGAACTTTGCCTTGGCATTCTCCGGTTTGTCCCGTGACGTGCGCAGTATCGATCCGCCCGTGGCGTGTATCCGGGAAACATCATCTATGGTGAGCGGCATGAAGATATCTTTGTGCCCGTCGAAGAGGGCCTTGAAACCGCCCTTGATGCCCATGACCTTTTTGCCGGAGTTGATCGCTTCAATGGTTGCCGCGCTGATGACGCCGTTTATGCCGGGCGCGGGCCCGCCGCCTACAATTATGCCTATCGTGTCTTTTCCCATGTTGTACATTGTGCATTTTTCTCCTTTTATTTGCAAGCATTTTTGTAATATCTTGTATAGCCCGTGTGCACGATGAAGATAGGTTTCCATCTGTCTATTTCGAAAGGTTTCGAGGAGACCCTCGCGGAGGCAAAAAGACTGCGATGCGAGGCGGTGCAGATCTTTGTCAAGAACCCCCGGTCCTGGGGGCGCAAGGAGCTGACGGATGAAGAACTTGCAGCCTTTGCCCGTCTGTCTTCCGCGCTGCCTGTTTACGCCCATCTCTCTTATCTGCCTAACCTTGCGAAAATAGACGAGGACGGGCGGAATCTGGATGGATTGCTCCACGAGGCCGCCCTGTGCGAAAAACTTGGGATCAAGTATCTCGTGGCCCATCCTGGATCACGTCCCGACAGGGGCCTGGGAATGGAAATGACGGCACGGGCCGTCAACATCGTCCACGGGAGTCACGACATAACCGTCCTCATTGAGAACACCTCCGGCCAGGGAAATGTCATAGGCTCCGGCGCCGGGGAACTCGCCCGTATATACGAAGGAGTTGAGGACAAGGAAAGGGTCATGTTCTGCATCGATACTGCGCACCTGTTCGAAACCGGCTGCGACATTCGAAAAAAGGCGGCCTGGGAAGGATTTCTCGGTGAAATGGAGAAGGGTCCGGGCCTCGGCAGGATCGGCCTTTTCCATCTCAATGATTCAAGGACCGGCGCGGGCACGCATGCCGACCGTCACTGGCATATAGGCCGCGGGGAGATCGGCCTTACGTTCTTCAGATCGCTTTTGAAAGATAAAAGATTTGCCCATCTCGCAGGTATTATGGAAACACCGAAGATGGGCAATATGGACAAGGAAAATATGAAGGTTATGCGGTCGCTACTTCCTCCGCTGGTGCCTCGTTCTTCTTCTTAACTTTTTATATTTATGCTTCCTTATCTTTTTTTTCCTCCATTTCATTACACTGCCCATTAATAGTCACCTCATTATGATTTAGAGAGAAAAGATCTCTTTCTGCACGGTCTTTAAGTTGGCTCCAGCCCGTAAACGCTAACAACATAACCTTACTATCGTTTTTTTTCAAGCACATAATGAAGGAATATGTTTTTTGCCCTGCCCGGGCACCTTCCCCGATTATCTTGAAATAGAGCGCCAAAACAGCTATAATAACTGACCAAAGCGCCCGTAGCTCAGCTGGATAGAGCAACGGACTTCTAATCCGTAGGCCGTAAGTTCGAATCTTACCGGGCGCGCTTTTTTGGTTTGTACGGTTTCTCAGGTTTCTTTAGTTTATCTGGTTTCTTCAGTTTCTCTGGCTTCTCCCGTTCAAGCTGTTCAAGCGGCTCAAGCGGCTGCAACCCTTCTTTTAGAACTTGAACCCTATCCCC
>ENA-UOWG01000176-UOWG01000176.1-activated-sludge-metagenome-genome-assembly--contig:-NODE-176-length-99438-cov-6.806456_pt1 | contig 99438 bp, 91 predicted proteins | sample MGYA00238147_ERZ761563 | MGnify/ENA primary metagenome ERZ761563 (study PRJEB28884, sample SAMN05720216) | anaerobic digester metagenome | isolation source: active sludge of municipal...
GACATGGAGTACTACACACACAAGACCATTGAGTTTGCGGGTGTAAAGGACGTACTCTTTTCAACGACAGGGTACACCGGCTCAGGTGGATGTGAGATCTATATGAAAAAGGAGGTGGCCGGGGAAATCTATCATGCCGTCTTTGATGCAGGTAAGGAATTCGGAATCAAACCCATTGGCCTGGGAGCAAGGGATACCCTTCGCCTGGAAATGGGATTCTGCCTGTACGGCAATGACATCAACGACACCACTTCCCCCATCGAGGCAGGTCTTGGCTGGATCACAAAGTTTGCGGACAATAAAGATTTCATAGACCGGGCACTCCTTCTGCAGCAGAAGCAGGAAGGTGTGACGCGCCGACTGAAAGGATTTGAGTTGATCGACAAGGGCATTCCCCGTCAGCATTATCCGATCCTCAATGAAACAGGGGAAGCGATTGGAGAGGTGACATCGGGTACCATGGCGCCGACTCTCAGGAAAGCCATCGGGATGGGATATGTGAAGAATGGTTACTGGGAGCCCGGCAAGGAAATATTCATTGAGATACGCGGCAAAGCGTTAAAAGCCAGGATCGTCAAGATCCCTTTTTACCAGAGATAGAATTATTCATGTAGTACGAATAATCCATACCAATCCATCTTGCTTATGGACATAACTGCCTCCTCCATTGAAGTGTGTTTCTCTCCCAAACTGTTCAAGTACATTCGTACAAAAGGAGAGTGTATCATCGTGGTGACCGATGTCCTCCGGGCTTCCACCTCGATCTGCTCTGCCCTTCACCATGGCGCTATTCAGATACGCCCCGTGGCCACCCTTCAGGAAGCCATGAACCTTAAAGAGAAGGGGATGCTTGTAGCGGCGGAACGAAATGGAGTGAAGGTGGATTTTGCCGATTTCGGTAACTCTCCGTATGATTTCGAGGGAAAAAAAGTAAAGGGCAAAACCATTGTCTATACTACCACTAACGGGACACGAGCCATTGAGATGGCAAGGGAACATGGAACGGTTGCCATTGGTGCCTTTGTGAACCTGCAGGCATTGAGCAGGTGGATCATCAGGCAGGGTAAGCCGGTGGTCATGTTGTGCGCGGGGTGGAAGAACCAGTTCAACCTGGAAGATTCCGTTTTTTGCGGCGCCCTGACCGAATCCTTAATACAACTGGGCACCTATACGGTGGAATGCGATTCGGCAGAGGCTGCTCTGGACCTGTGGCGTGTGGCCAGTCAGGACATCCTGAACTATTTCGAAAAAGCCTCCCACCGCAAAAGACTCAGCCAGCTGCATGCGGATGATGTTCTTGAATATGCGTTTAAAATGAATCTGACCAGCGTTGTGCCGGTATTATCAGGCGAGAATATCAGGGATATGTCACGCATCCTCTGAATCAGATTCCCGACTTTCGAAGTGCTTCCTTTGCTTCCTCAGGTTTACGCGTTCCCAGAAGGATCTTTTTTCCGTTCTTCAATTCGATTTGTATGCCCATGTTTCCTGAGATATTATAGGCAACTCCTGATCTCTTCCCTGCCACACGGTAACCCCATCCGCCGTATTCTCCTATAGGACTGTATTTTCGCACATGACATTGCCTGATGTCTTCCCAGTGATAGGTTCTTTCCTTTCGTATGAAAGGAGGAAAGCGAAAATAGATCCCGTCACGCCGTATTTCCGTCTCCAGTCGTATAAAACGAAACAGGACGATCATCCCGATGGGGAAAAGAAGAAGGAGCAACAGGAGAAAATCCGGTGCCGGATGATTTCCGACAGGCCTGTGTGCAAAAAGCTGCGTGAAGATCAGAAATACGAACAATGCAACCATGCCCAGGTTCATCACCCATATCCAGGGCTGATTGAAACGCTGGGTTTCACGGAAAAAAAGCTGGCTCATTGAGTAGTGGATTTGGCTTCTAAATTAGGTATAAACCGGAAGATATCAAATTATTTGTTCTATTTTCGCAGAAAACAACGTTTTAAGGTTACCAGACAATGCAAGCCCGCCACAGGCACATCGTTAGTTTATTTTGCTGTAAGTTTGTGCTGGCTGGTTTGCTTTTGCTGACGGCGTCCTTCCTGAAAGATGCCCGTGCACAGGTGCCTGATTACCCCAGAGACTATTTCAGATCACCGGTCGACTTTAAAATGATGTTGTCCGGAACATTTGGTGAATTCCGGCCCGATCACTTTCATTCAGGCATTGATATCCGGACCGGAGGAGTGGAGGGAAAACCATTGTATGCCATTGCAGACGGTTATATTTCAAGGATCAAGATCTCCCCGTCAGGATATGGTAAAGCCCTTTATGTGACCCATCCGAATGGTTATGTATCGGTGTACGGCCATCTTCAGGACGTTGGACCGTCCGTTCATCAGTATTTGGTTCAGGAACAATACAGGCAGCAGTCCTATGAGATTGATCTTTTTCCTGAGAAAGGGATGTTCCCGGTCATAAAAGGTGAGGTGATCGCCTATTCTGGTAACTCGGGCACTTCAGGCGGCCCCCATCTGCATTTTGAGATACGGGATGAAGCCACCCAGGATCCTATCAATCCCCTGCTTTTTGGATTACCGGTCAAAGACCAGGTGAGACCGGTCCTTTCTTCACTGAAGATTTACGCGATGGATGCGTACAGTACGGTCAACGGGAAAACGGACAGCATCGTCTTAATGCTCGAAGGTACAGGACAGGGATACCGGCTGGCCGGGCCGGATACCATCACCCTGATGGGAAACATCAGCTTCGGCATTCAGACCTATGACCTGATCAGTGACTCCGACAGGAAAAGCGGGATCAACTCTGTGGAGCTTATCCTGGATGGTGAATCCGTCTTTCAGTTTTCAACACAGACGTTCAGCTTTGATCAGACGCGCTTTGTGAACAGCCTGACAGATTACGGTGAATTCATGACCACAGGCAGGCGTTACCTCCGAACGGCCGTTGATCCCAACAATAAGTTCAGCGGCTATGGAACAGTAAGGAACAAGGGGATCCTTACCTTTGACGATGAAAGGACCCATAAATTGACCTGCCTGGTAAAGGACGTGTATGGTAATAGCTCAAACCTGGTCTTCTGGGTAAAAGGTCGGAAAATGACCTCGCATCAACCCTATCTTCCTTTCCCGGAGAAATTTGACGACTATCATTTCATGTACTACCTGTCAAATACCTATGAGACAGGTGATTTCAAAGCAGAGATCCCTCCCGGGGCACTTTATGACAACCTTGTTTTTCAATATGGAACCTCTCCTCCCTTGAAAAATACCTTTGCAAAAGTGTACAGGGTCCATCATCAGCTGACACCGCTGCACAAGGCAATGACCCTGTGGATCAGACCCTCCGAAAAAGCAAAGGGGCTTGAAGATAAGCTGTATATTGTATTGCTGGAGAATGACGGGACCGGTAAAGCCGTCAGAAGTACCTTTAAAGATGGATTTGTGGTGGGGCAGTCTGCCCGTTTTGGTAATTTCAGCCTGATGGCGGATACCTTAAAACCCACCGTTAAACCGGTCAATTTCATCAATAACAAAAATCTGGCAGGGATGAGCCAGCTTAAGGTACTGATCGTGGATGAGCAAAGCGGGATAGAATCCTATGATCCCACATTGAACGGTGAATGGATCCTGATGGAGTATGATGAGAAAAATGATCTTTTGATCTATGATTTTGATCAGTACCTGAAAAAGGGCATCAATATTTTTCGCCTCGAGGTCAGGGACAGGAAAGACAATATCAGGACGTATGAAGCAAAACTTACCTATTGAATCTGAGCAACCCTGGCAGTGGAGACTGAGGATGGCGCAGCTCATCGCGGATAAGATGGATTTGGACCGGTTTGGCGTCAAAGCCGTGTATGTGCTTGGGAGTACCAAAAACGCAACAGCCGGCTGGGGAAGCGATATCGACCTGATGATCCATGTGGAAGATAATTTGGACAAAATTGAAAAGCTGAAATCCTGGATCGAGGGGTGGAGTTATTGCCTGGATGAGTTCAACCATTTTTTGACGGGGCAGCGGACTGGCGTTGGACTGATCGATCTGCACCTGATCACGGATCAGGATGTCAGGGAAAAGACAAGCTTTGCCGTGAAGATCAATGCAGTGGATGACCCGGCCCGGGCACTGCGAATACGGAAAGGATGATCCTATGGCCCTCTGTTTTTTTGTATCGGACCTTCATGGGCACATTGACCGCTATGAGAAATTCTTTGAGCTCATCAGCGAGGAACCTCCGGAAGCTGTTTTCCTGGGTGGGGACCTTCTGCCACACCGCCTGCGCCCCCAGCGGTTCCAGGGTGAGGTGATCGACCATTTTATCCTCAATTATCTTTTTCTGCGCTTTGATCAGCTTCGATCCCACCTGGGTAGGCATTATCCACCGGTCTTTCTTATCATGGGTAACGATGATCCAAGGTCAGAGGAGGAGCACTTTATCATGGGGCATGAAATGATGCTCTGGTCCTATATACACATGAGGTCGCTCCCTTTTGGCGGTTACACCGTGATGGGATATTCCTACATCCCGCCGAGTCCGTTTCAGTTAAAGGACTGGGAGCGCTACGATGTTTCCAAATATGTGGATCCTGGTTGCATTCCGCCCGAAGAAGGGTTTCGGACCTGGGGCGACACAAGGGATGCAGAACACAGTACCATCCGGAAGCACCTGAAACAGATGACCGCCGACCTGGACAAGGAGAAATTGATATGCCTGTTTCATTCGCCGCCCTACAACACGCATCTGGACCGTGCCGCATTGGATGGAATTGAGGTTGATCATCTACCGCTGGATGTCCATGTGGGCAGCATCGCTATCAGAGAGTTCATTCAGGAACAGCAGCCAGTGGTCACCCTGCATGGGCATATTCATGAATCGTCGCGCCTGACAGGTCAATGGAGTCATCAGCTTGGCCGGACACTCGCTTTCAATGCTTCGTGGGATGGTCCGGAACTGGCTGTGATTAAATTCGATCCGGAAAGACCCGCTGAAGCCGTCAGGGTGTTACTTTAAGTTTTATCTTTGTCCGATGCAAGAAATGATCCTGATCCTGGATTTTGGTTCACAATATACCCAATTGATTGCCAGAAGGGTAAGAGAGCTCAGTGTATACTGTGAAATCCATCCTTACCATACCTATCCGGCAATGGATGCTCATATAAAGGGCGTCATTCTCTCCGGAAGTCCGTTTTCGGTCAGGGACGGTAATGCTCCTTCACCGGATCTTTCGGCGATCCGCCGGAAAGTACCTGTTCTGGGTGTATGCTACGGTGCTCAGTACCTTGCTTTCACCGAAGGAGGCAATGTGATGCCGTCGTCGCACCGTGAATATGGCCGTGCCCATCTGGCTTATATCGATACGGTCAACCCGTTGATGAAAAATATACAGGCCGGCTCACAGGTTTGGATGTCACACGGCGATACTATTTTGCAGCTTCCCGCTGCATTCATTCCCATTGCCAGCACCTCTGACGTTCCGATCGCCGGTTTTCGCGTTGAAGGAGAGGAAACCTTCGGGATCCAGTTCCACCCTGAGGTGTATCATACGACCGAGGGAATGCGGCTCCTGGAAAATTTTGTGGTGACCATCTGTGGCTGTCATCCGTCCTGGACACCTGATTCGTTTGTGGAGACCACGGTGCTGGACATGAAACAGAAACTTGGACAGGATAAAGTGGTTCTGGGACTCTCGGGCGGCGTCGACTCAACAGTGGCGGGCCTCCTGCTCCATAAAGCCATTGGCAGGAACCTTCATTGTATTTTTGTGGACAATGGCATGCTCAGGAAAAAGGAATTTACCACCGTCCTTCATTCCTACAGGAATTATGGTTTGAATGTCAGGGGCGTAGATGCGGGCGACCGGTTTCTGGATGCCTTGAAGGGTGTCTCCGATCCTGAGAAAAAAAGAAAGATCATTGGCAGGACATTCATTGAGATCTTTGATGAAGAAGCTCATAAAATATTGAATGTCAAATGGTTAGCACAAGGCACGATTTATCCTGATGTGATCGAATCCAAATCGGTCAAAGGACCTTCGGCCACCATCAAATCCCATCACAACGTGGGCGGGCTTCCTGACTTCATGAAACTAAAAGTGGTTGAACCGTTGAATAGCCTTTTCAAAGATGAGGTCAGAAAAGTAGGCCTGACACTGGGCGTTGATCCGGAGCTTTTGGGCCGGCATCCTTTTCCGGGCCCGGGTCTTGGGATCCGGATCGTAGGAGAGGTCACCCCCAGAAAGGTCAGGATACTGCAGGAAGTGGATCATCTTTTCGTGGAAGGTCTGAAACAGAACGGACTTTATGAGAAGATCTGGCAGGCGGCTGCCATACTTCTTCCGGTGAGTTCTGTCGGAGTCATGGGTGACGAACGCACCTATGAAAATGTGGTCGTCCTCAGGGCTGTGACCTCCACCGACGGAATGACAGCCGACTGGGTACAGCTTCCCTATGATTTTCTTGGCATGATCTCCAATAAAATAATCAATAATGTAAGAGGTGTCAACAGGGTCGTATATGATATCAGTTCAAAACCACCGGCCACCATCGAATGGGAATAATGAAGCTGCCTGAAAAATGAAAATGTATTTTTGCATGCTGGTGCTGCTGACCGGACTGCTTTCCGGGACAGCCATGGCCCATCAATCAAATCAACCTGACCTGACAGCCACGGAGTATGGTTGTGCAATCCAGGAACCCCTGAAGAAAACTGCGGTGACGATCGAAAAGGACACACTCATCCATTACCGGAATCACCTGGTCCAGAAAAAAGAGACGCTCTATGGCCTTTCAAAACAGTACAATGTCACCATAAACGAGCTGCTGCTGATCAATCCGGTGTTGAAGGATGGGCTTAAAAAAGGCCAGACCATCAAGATTCCTGTGAAGGATCCGCGCCAGTTTGCCAGTGTTTCGTCCGGAACGCTGGTCATTCAGTCAAGGGTCAAGGATGAGCCTGTCATCGCTGAGAAAGAGATCCCCGCCGAAGTGATCAACGACAGGCGCTGCGACAACTACACCTATAAGGGAGAATATTTCCGGGTTGCCATGCTGTTACCGCTCTTTCTGGAAGAATCGGGCACTATCGTTACAGACGATACTCTTTCTGCGGTGGAGCCGTCTGCCTTCAGGGCATTCAAATTCATCCAGTTCTATGAAGGGGCACGGATTGCACTGGATTCCCTCATGCAGACAGGATTGAACGTTAAACTGTACATTTATGATGTCGCTGAAGATGTCACGGATGTAAGGAAAATCATTGAAGGGGAGGATTTTGGCAAGATGAACCTGATCATCGGACCCGTATTCAAAGTTCCTTTCGAAATTGCTGCCGATTTTGCGGGAAAGCACCATATACCCATTGTAAATCCATTCTCAAAGCGGAGCGATGTGATCTTTGACAACCCATGGGTATTTAAGGTTCAACCTTCCTTTTACGGTCAGCTTTCCACCATGGTGGATTACCTGGCGACCACTTATCCTGATGCAAATTATTTTCTGGTAATGCACAATAAGACCAGGGACCAGGATACCCTTGCATTTCTGAAGGAAAACCTCCTTGCCCGGATGTACCGTGAATTACAACCCGATGCCGGTGCAACCGACAGCCTTGCTGCTGCCCGGCGGGTGACAGAATGGCTCTATTACCAGGATGGTATTTCGGGTCTCAGGGAAAAACTATCCACCCAAAACGACAATATTCTGTTATGTGTCTCAACACAAAGGGCATTTGTCGCCAGTGTCATGTCGAATCTATACGGCCTGGCTTCAGATTATAAGATCACGATGATTGGAATGCCTCAATGGATGGATTATGAGATGGACATTGACTATGCCATGAAGTTGAAGCTTCACCTTTTCTCGCCTGAATTTGTGGATTATACTGATCCAAAGGTCAAACAGTTCATTATCCGTTACCGTTACCAGTACGAGGGTGAACCGGTACCTGAAAAACATGCCTATGAAGGGTATGACATCACCTATTATTTTCTCAGAGCCCTGATGCAGTTCGGTCCTGAATTTACCCGCTGCCTGAGGTATCTTTCCTATGAGGGGCTGCAGCTGGACTTTGACTTTTATCAGCAGGGCGACGGAGGATGGGAAAATGAATACATGAACATTTTCAGATTCGACAATTACAAACTGGTGAAGGTCAAATGAACAGGGATCACCTCATGTCGATGATCTCTGCATCAGGGAATGCATTGACATTGAAGGTGAACTTATCATCACCCAGCGGGAGATTGGTGCTGAACCTGTTGATATGATAGGAATAACGGTTGCCGCTCTTATCGGTAACTTCAAAATCAACGATCTCCATCGCTGACGTGTCGATCCCGAGAGTGATCCGGGAAAATGATTTGCTCTTTTGGGGTGTGAGTTCAATTTTATGTAGGATCCTATCATACTTCTCATATTCGCCTGAAAGATGCGAAGTATAATCCTGGAATACGGAAGAGAAGATCTTTGATGGCGAAAAGGATTCATCCTCTTCTTCCACTGAATTGATCTGGATCTCACGTACATTTTCAAAGTACGTCCAGGATGTTTCTCCGTCGCAGACAACCAGTTGTCCGGCGAGGGAAAGCCGGTAGCTGTCGCCTTTGATATAAAGGATGCCGCTGAGGGACTCATGTTGTTCTTCGGCAGGTTGGCTGACCGAATAGGTAAATTCGGCCTGAATGGTCTGGTACGTGCGGGTCTTTTCCTGGAGTGACTTGAGTATTTTATCTGCTCCCGGATCCTGGGCAGGTGCGTGCAGGAAAGCGATGGAAAGCGGAAGAAGAACAGCGATGATCCGTATCATGATTGCTTTGTTTAAAGATTATCGCGCAGGTCCTTCAATAATTGTTCCAAAGCGATTTCGTTTTTTACCTTCACTTCCCTGGCCTTGCTACCTTCGAAGGGGCCCACGATTCCGGCAGCCTCCAGCTGGTCGATGATCCTTCCCGCGCGGTTATAGCCCAGTTTGAGCTTCCGCTGCAAAAGGGAGGTGGATCCATGCTGGTGCACGACGACTACCCTGGCAGCATCTTCAAAAAGCTCATCGCGTTCGGATGGATCGAAATCCTTGTTGGCTTCATCTTCTTCATCCAGGTATTCAGGCAGATAGAATGCGTCGGGATAACCGCGTTGTGAGCCTATGAATTCAGTGACGCGGTCAACTTCCTCGATATCCACAAAGGCGCATTGCAGCCTGACCAGGTCATTGCCGGTGCTCAGCAGCATGTCGCCGCGCCCGATCAGCTGATCGGCGCCGCCGGAATCCAGGATGGTCCGCGAGTCGATCTTTGAGATCACCCGGTAGGCGATCCTGGCCGGGAAATTAGCCTTGATGGTACCGGTGATGATATTGACAGAGGGTCTCTGCGTGGCGAGGATCAGGTGGATGCCGATGGCACGTGAGAGCTGGGCCAAACGGGTCAGCGGCGTCTCGATCTCTTTACCGGCTGTCATGATCAGATCCGCAAATTCATCCACCACCACCACGATATAGGGTAAAAAACGGTGTCCGTCGTTGGGATTCAGTTTACGGTCTATGAATTTAATGTTGTATTCCAGAATGTTACGGACCTGTGCGTCCTTCAGCAGATCGTACCGGCTGTCCATCTCGATGTTAAGGGAGTTAAGTGTCCTGACCACCTGCCGTGTATTGGTGATGATGGCATCTTCCACATCGGGTAGTTTGGCGAGGAAATGCCGTTCGATTTTGGAGAAAAGGGTCAGCTCCACCTTTTTGGGATCAACCAGCACAAATTTCACCTGGGCCGGGTGTTTTTTGTACAGTATGGAAGTGATGATGGCGTTGAGTCCGACCGATTTTCCCTGGCCGGTAGCTCCAGCCATCAAAATATGGGGCATCTTTGTCAGATCGGCGATATAGCTTTCGTTGGAGATGGTCTTGCCGATCCCGAACGGAAGGGCGTACTTTGTGTTCTGGAACCGTTCTGACGACAGGATGGATTTGATGGATACGATTTCCGGATTCTTATTTGGCACCTCGATACCGATCGTTCCCTTACCGGGCAGGGGAGCAATGATCCTGATACCGAGTGCCGCAAGGCTCAGTGCGATATCGTCTTCCAGGTTCTTGATCTTGGCAATGCGTATGCCGGGAGAGGGAACGATCTCATAGAGGGTCACTGCCGGCCCGATCGTGGCTGTGATCTTGTCAATGCTGATCAGATAGTTGTTCAGCGTCTCCACGATCCTGTTCTTGTTGGCCTCCAGCTCTTCCTTGTTGACGCCGGTCATGGGCTCCTTGTAGTCGTTGAGCAGGTTCAGCGGCGGAAACTGATATCTGGGCAGGTCGAGCGTTGGATCGTACGACTGGTCAGTCGTAAAATGGATCATTTCCCCATTATCCGTTTCCTCCTCCTGCTCGTTTTCCCTGACGGGTTTATGGATCTCAAATTCGACAGCTGTATTCACCAGGTTTTTGGCAGGATCAGGGTCTGATATCTTCTCAGGTTCGCGAAACCTTTCCCACTCCTGCTGGGAACTCACCTGGCGATCCTGCTGATCATCATCTTCTTCAGAAGCACCGGGCAGCCCAGTAATGGTTTGTTTTTCAGTAGCTTCAATGGTTTCCCTGGCGGATCTCAGCCTGAAGAATCTTTTGATCTGGAGATTAATGGCGACAATCAAAAAGATAAGAAGAGTGCCTACCAGGAGCAGAATGATCCCGGGATTGCCTATCAGGCCTCTGAACCATTCGACAGACCAGTAGCCGAAAGCTCCCGCCAGTATGGTATACAGCTCGTCCTGCTGATCCATGAAAAAACCAATGGCCATGGATATCCAGAGAATACCAAAGACGGAATAGATCACCGTCCTGGCTACGGGCAGGAGGGAAGCTTTGAAAATAAGGCGAAGTCCGGGGGCAAGCAACAGAAGAATGAAAAGGAACGAGGCAACTCCAAACCATTCCTTAATGAACTGGTGTGCCAGTGCGGCACCCATCCTGCCTGTCCAGTTGTTGATCTGGATGGTCTCATCTCCGATCACCCGCTTGAAGGAAATATCACTGACTGCATCATCCTTGGCCCAGGAGAAAAAATAGGAGATGAAGGCAAAGGCGAGGAAAAGAGCAAAGAGGAGCAGCACCACTCCAATGGCCTGATGTACCTTTTCATTGTGAAAAAATCCGGGTCCTTTGGCCTTTACGGACGCTTTTACCTTCCTGCTTTTCCCTGAAGATGCAGGTCGCTCTTCACGCAGGGTGTTTTTTTTAGACAGGTTCTCTTTTAATGCCAATCTATCAATGATTATGCGGTCATGACTAGTGGATCGTCCGGAACAGTTTATTCCACCTGACTTTTCCGCCAAACAGCGGCTTGTTCTTATCGAGAGAGAGCCAGACAAAGACTGCCTTACCGACGATATGATCTTCAGGAACAAAACCCCAGAATCGGGAATCAGCTGAATTATGACGGTTGTCTCCCATCATCCAGTAATAATTCATCCTGAAGGTGTAGGTGTCCTTTTCTTCGCCGTTGATGTAGATCTTATTACCGGCAATTTCCAGGTCATTATCCTCAAAGATATCGATGATGCGTTCGTAAAGGGGCAGGTTCGAGAGGGTGAGTTTCACCGTTTCACCTTTCCTTGGGATGAGCAACGGTCCGAAATTGTCCTCGTTCCATTTAAATGCAGAGTCGTAAGGGAAGATATAGGGCGCCCAGATGCCCTTGCCTGCCACTTCTTTTTCGATACTGACCACGTTTGAGAATCCCTTCATTTCTTCCATGGCTTTATCCGTCAATGTGATCTTATACTGGTTCCTCCCCACGGTGAGAATGTCTTCTGTGACTTTCATCTTCTCAAGGCGCCTTGGATTGATCGGATCACCATTGGTTGTCACAATGTATTTATATTGCCTGATCCCGGGAGAAATCAGTTCTTTTCCATTCACATAGACCACTCCATCGGTGATGCGCAGCGAATCACCAGGTATGCCTATGCATCGCTTGATATAGTTCTCTCTCTTGTCGACCGGCCTGTAGAGGACATTGCCAAAATTCACGGGATCATTCCAGATACGTTTTCTGCTGTACTGCCTGGCCAACGCATAATAATCCGGATTCTGGATCTTGAGGGCAACTGTGTCTCCGTTGGGGTAGTTAAAGACGACCACATCATTGTTCTTTATCTTTTGAAATCCGGGATACCGGTAATAGGGCAGCTTGATCCATTCCAGGTACGATCTGGCGGATTTGGAAAATGGCATGGTGTTATGAACGAACGGAAAGGAAAGAGGAGTGTTGGGCTGCTTAGGGCCGTAGTGTATCTTGCTGACGAACAAAAAATCCCCCACCAGGAGTGATTTTTCCATGGAAGAGGTGGGTATGGTATACGCTTCAATGAGAAACATCCGGATAATGGAAGCTGCCACCACCGCAAAAATAATGGCATCGATCCATTCCCTGGCAACCGTCTTTTTGATGGCGGGGCGCCTTACTGGATCAAGATAGTTTTCTTTTTTGGAAAGGCCCAGGTAAGGCAGGTAAACGAAAGGAAAAAGAACTGCCAGTGCCTGGTTTCCGAGATCGTACTTCTGGTAGCACTTGGCCGTTTCTACGATTATTAGAAAAACCATGAAAAAGTTGATGAAAGGGATCAGCAGAAAGATGTACCACCACAGGGGTTTCTTGATGACCTTCAGCCAGATATAATAATTATAGAACGGAACAATGCTGGCCCATCCCGGAAATCCAGCGTCCTCAAAAACTTTCCAGCAAAATACAGGAATGATAAGAAAGATGATAAGAAGTGCAACGGTTAGATCCATACATGTAGTTTTAGAACTGCCAAAATAATAAAGAATCCTTCATACAATAAGCCCGGGTCATGTTAATTTATGTTAATCATGCGCATTTATTTGAATCGCAACGCCATGGTAACACCCGCAACAGGTTGCCAGGGAGACGGATTCAGACCCTGAATACCAGGTTGAAGCTGGACCGAAAGGTCCTCATTGATGTCATAATCCAGCAGGTGCGCATCAACGGTTGCGTCAAGTATATTCAACACATACCACACTCCTGTAAGGATGCAGGTCAGCTCAAAGTTCCGAAGGTAATAGTTCTTCCCGTTCTTGAGCTGATCGGCAGTCTGGTATTTGTAGATATATTCATTGTCGATGGGGATCGTATCCCCGCTTATTTTCCATAGGTAGGCTTCCTTGAATTGCTGATATTCAGAATAATTCTGATTGATAAAATAGGCGAAGGCTCCAAAGCCTGCATAAATGATAGGAATTTTCCAGTATTTATGATTATATGCCTGTCCTAATCCGGGCAGGACCGCCGAGTAGATGGAGGCTTTTTTTGCCGAGTGTTTTTTGGGAGGCAGGGTGGTTGTCTTCAGGGCGGGAGAAGCAATGGTGTCCTGTGCAGTCACAGGTGTGTAACCTGTTGCCAGGGAAGAGAGTATGCAAAGAATGATCAAAAGGGCAGTGCCCGGCCTTAGGAAGCAGGTCAGTTTACGGTGGGTAGCGACCGGATGACAGGCAACTTTCATCATTGAATACTGATCATTTGTTAAAGGATCTGAGCGATGATCCGATCCAGATCATCATCTGAATCAAATGCAATAACGATGGATCCTTTTCCTTTAGTATTTCTCTGAATATCAACTTTGACCGATAGTTTTTCTGCAATTGATCGCTGAATTACCCTGAATTTCTGCGGCAGGGGTTGTTTTTTCTCTGCATTTTTGGGTCGAAGCGGGGTACGGAGGTTTCTGACCAGGTCTTCCACTTCCCTCACCGACAGGCTTCTCTCCAGGATCATGCGAAGCATATCCAACTGGTTATCAGTGCTTTCCATGTTGATCAGGGCCCTGGCATGTCCCATGCTGATGGTCTCATCCGGATGGCGATCTGGATTTCAGGGGGCAGTTTCAGCAGGCGGATGAAGTTGCTGATGGTGGTTCGGTTCTTACCGATACGCTGGCTCAGCTGTTCCTGGGTAAGGTTGCATTCCTCGGTGAGGCGCTGGAATCCGATGGCGATCTGGATCGGATTCAGGTCTTTTCGCTGGATATTTTCCACCAGTGCCATTTCCAGCATTTCCTGGTCGTTGGCCACTCGGATGAAGGCAGGCACTTCTGTCAATCCGGCTTTCCTGGCGGCGAGCAGTCTTCTTTCTCCTGCGATCAGCTGGTACTTGTCGTATCCAAGGCTCCTTACGGTCAGTGGCTGGATGATCCCAAGTACTTTAATGGAATCTGCCAGCTCCGAGATGCTTGCTTCTTCCATGGAATCCCTTGGCTGGAACGGATTGCTTTCTATGTTCCCTACGGGGATATTGGTCACATTGCCGATGGCAGGCTTGCCTGACCGTTCTTTTGAAAGGATTTCAGTATCCGGGCTTTCCAGGATGGCATCCAATCCTCTGCCCAGAGCTCTTCGTTTTTCTTTCATTGCAGATATTCCATAAAATCCTGACCGGGACCGGCTGTCAATCCGTTCTTATGAAGGAGTTCCCGCGCCAGGTTGAGATAATTAATGGCCCCTTTGCTGTCGGCATCATGCATGATGATGGTCTCGCCGAAGCTGGGAGCTTCGCTTAGTCTGATGTTCCGAAAGATGACCGTATCGAAGACCATCTGCTGAAAATGGGTCTTCACTTCCTGGACTACCTGGTTGGAGAGCCGTAACCGGGCATCGTACATGGTCAGGAGGATGCCTTCGATGTCCAGGTCGGGATTCAGCCGTGTCTGAACGATCTTGATCGTGTTGAGGAGTTTTCCAAGCCCTTCCAGTGCAAAATATTCACATTGTACGGGTATGATGACCGAATCGGCAGCCGTCAGGGCATTGACGGTGATCAAGCCCAGTGAAGGTCCGCAGTCGATGATGATGAAGGCATAGTCGTCCTTGATTTTTTGGACGACCCTTCGCATCATTTTCTCCCTGTTAGGCATGTCAATCAGCTCAATTTCAGCTCCTACAAGGTCAATATGAGCGGGCAGCAGGTCCAGGTAGGGGGTGTGGGTGTTCAGTATGATATGGGCAGGTTCCACCTCGTCGAGAATGCATTCATAAATGCTCGTTTTGATGTTCCTGGGATCAAAACCGACCCCTGAGGTAGCATTTGCCTGGGGATCGGCATCGATCAGCAGGGTTTTATATTCCAGGACGGCCAGACTCGCACAGAGGTTGATGGCAGTGGTGGTTTTACCCACTCCTCCTTTCTGATTTGCGATGGTGATTACCTTGCCCATGGTCGTTGTGTTGTAATTCCTTGCCGGTATGCGATTTCCAGAGAAATTGCCCTTGTATCGGTTGCTTTCACTTTCAGCAATGGGTGATTGGAAAATGATCGAACTACGGGAAAATGTTAATGCGGGTAAAAGTACGAAAATTGCCTCAGGAGAGGACAGTTCGCCGGTGAACTTATGAACATTTTAGACTTTATCAGGATGGTCTTCCAGATCCAGATCCTCGAAACTCATATCAGAGCCCGAATGAGGAGAATCATCCTCAAGATCATGATGGCTAGAGCCTCCCAGGTCAAAATGGGTTAAATCCGGTTTTTTCCCTGTCTGAATGAACTCAATAACTCCCTGGAGCCCGTTCTGAAACTTGTCGAAGTCTTCTTTGTAAAGAAACAGCTTATGCTTCTCGTAGAAGAACTTACCCTGTTCGTTGTTGAATTTTCGCTTGCTTTCCGTAATGGTCAGATAATATTCGTTGGATCGTGTCGCTTTTACATCAAAGAAGTAGGTTCTTTTGCCCGCACGGATCGCCAGTGAATAAATCTCCTCTTTTCTGCCTGAATTATCATAATCTTCCATGCCAATACTTTTTTATCAACATACAAAAGTAAAAAATAGATTCAAAAATAAAAGTGATTTTTTTATTATTTTACATTTTTGCTACTTTTGTGCGGCTTTCAGGTCAAGTTCATTTCCATCGTTTATGCTTAGCCGACGTCATATCAGGATCAAAGTGATGCAAGCATTGTATGCGTTTACCATTAACGGAGGTCCGGACATTCTTAAAGGAGAAAGTGAACTCATACGAAGCATTCTCAGGCTTCACGATCTTTATGCATACCAGATCTCATTCCTGATCGAGATCTTCGACTTCGCACGTCAGCGTATGGAGGAAGCAAAGCTGAAGTTCCTCCCCACCGAAGAAGATCTTCATCCCAATACCCGGTTCGTTGATAACAGGATCATTCATCAGCTTACCAGCAACATCGATTTCTGCCGCCGTTCGGATCAGCTCAGGATATCCTGGAAAGAGGAAGAGGAACTTGTCAGGCGCCTGTACCATTCCATCCGCGGCAGTGAACTTTATAAGGAATATATGTCCTCGCCCGAAAACAATTATCAACTGGACAGGGAATTCATTCAGAAACTGATCAGCGAGCATATCAACTCAGAGGAGGCACTGATCAGTTTCTATGAAGAAAAGAGCATTCACTGGGCGAATGATTATTCGGCTGCCTATTATTATATCGACAAGACCATTAGTGCCCTGGAAGAAGACATGCACCGGTCGGATCCGTTGCCCGGTCTGCCTCCCGAACCGGAAGAGGAAGACCGGGATTTTGCTGTTTCATTGTACCGGCAGACAATCAGGCACAGCGACGAATACGGGAAAATGATCTCTGACCGGACACTGAACTGGGATACCGAGCGGATCGCCATGCTCGACATGCTCCTGCTCAAAATGGCCATTGCCGAGTTCCTCGAATTTCCTACCATACCTGTCAAGGTATCCTTCAATGAATATATTGAGATTTCAAAGGAGTACAGCACTCCTAAAAGCAAGGTCTTCATCAACGGTATACTCGACAAACTGATCACTGAACTGACCCAGGAGAATAAAATTAAAAAAACGGGTCGCGGACTTCTGCAACAGTAAATGACAGAAAATTACTATTTTTGTATCCTTACAATGCCCATGCGATCTACAGGTTTAGCCATAGCGACACTGATGATGCTGTTTGCCCTTGAGGGATGCCGTAATGATGTGAAGCAGAAACTCCCTGCTGATATTGTTCATAATCCCAATTCAGCAGAACATCAGGGCAATCGGAATGAACTTCCGGTCATATCATTTGACAGGGATGAACATGATTTTGGCCGCATCATCCAGGGTGAGGTGGTCACGTATGCCTTTAAGTTTACCAATACAGGAAAAAGCGACCTGCTCATTGCCAGCGTGAGTACTTCCTGTGGCTGCACCGTATCAAAGTATTCAAGGGAACCTGTCAAATCAGGTGAACAGGGAACCATACAAGTGACATTTGACAGTGAGGGACGAAAAGGATTTCAAAACAAGTCCATCACCGTACTTTCCAATGCACAGCCCAACCGTCACGAACTTCATATTAAAGCCAGGGTGGAAATCCCGGAAGAATAATTCATCATAAACCAATATTTGACGACCATGACAGACCTATTGAACATTTTACTTTTCATGCCTCAGCAGGAGGGACAGAAAGGAGGGGGGTACAGCTCTTTGATTTTTCTGGTGCTGATTATCGTGGTTTTTTATCTTTTTTTCATCCGACCTCAGATGAAACGTAATAAAGACCAGAAAAAATTCAGGGAGAATCTTAAAAATGGCGACAAGATCGTTACCATAGGAGGGATCCATGGAAAGATCATAGAAGTAAGAGAAACTTCCTTTATCATCGAATCTGAAGGAACACGGCTCAAAATTGAAAAGAGCGCCGTGGCCATGGATCAATCAGCTCAGCTGGATGATTCGAAAAAATAGTGACCATCCTTTCGATTAAATCAGATCATCTTGGGCAATAAGGAAGATCAGCTTAAAATACGGCTGAGGAATTTCATCCGGCATGTTTTCAAGGATGATTTCCCTGTATTCATGGTGTGCCTGATCATTGCCCTGCTGATGTGGATTGCTGTGAAATTGTCAAAGGAGAATACCTATTCCATAAGGTATCCTGTGGTATTCAGCAATATACCTGAAGGTGCCATTATTGATGAGGTATCTTCACAGACCCTTTTACTGGAAATTGAGCTGAACGGCGCTGATCTGGTCCGCCAGAAATTCGTAAGATCCCATTCACCATTGATCATCAGCATTAAAGATCTTCCGGTCAGAAAAGCAGATTCTCTGCATATGATAAGGCTGGCAACCAATACCCTGACACGGGATATCGAACGTCAGCTGGATGTGCTGAATGCGGTAAACAGGATCTCACCGGATACTGTTTACATCGGATTGTTGCCCGACCAGCAGGTACTAAACTAATCCGCAATGCTGAAAGTTGGTCTGACCGGCAGCATCGGGAGCGGTAAAACGCTCGTGGCAAGGATCTTAGAAAATCTGGGAATTGAGGTATTTTATGCTGATACCGAAGCCAAAATGCTTCTGCGTGACCCTGAAGTAAAGGCCGGGATTGTGCATTATTTCGGAGACCGGATTCTGGATGAACATTCGCAGATCGTCAACAAACGACTGGCGGCCATCGTGTTTAACGATCCTCCCTCGTTGCTGAAGCTGAATGCCATCATTCATCCACGTGTCAGGCAAAGACTGCTGCAGTGGTTCGAAAGCAGAGGGCCAATTCCTTATGCAGTACAGGAAGCTGCCATACTTTTTGAAAGCGGATTCAGCAAGGAATGCGATACCATCGTGACCGTTTCCGCCCCGGAAGAGATCCGGATCCAGCGTGTCATGGAAAGGGATCACATCGACCGGGAAGAGGTGCTCCTTCGGATGAAAAACCAATTGACAGATCTGGAGAAATGTAAAAGAGCCGATTTTGTCATCACCAACGATGGAAAACGTATGGTCATCCCCCAGGTGCTGAAAGTACACGGAGAACTGATCCGTAAAGCAAATGAATCATTGAACATTGAACATTGAAGATTGAGCATTGAACATTGACAATTATTATGGAAGAATTGACATTGGGAATCGGATCGCGCGTTCAGCATCCTGAATTTGGGAAAGGCGTGGTCATTCAGGTCTATGCTGACTCCTATGAGATCACGTTCATGGACCACGGCCGGAAACAGATCATGAAATCATTCAGGGAACTGGAAGTGCTGGATTATGTCGCGCCTGATATTGACCTGATCAGTTATGAGCAGGTGGAACGCAGTTTTATCAGGATCTTACGAAGGCTGACAGATATCCAGGAGACGGTCAGGATTGGAAGAAAATGGGAAGGAGGACGAATTATTCTCGAGCCCGGCGACAGAAATGTCCAGAGCAAGGATATGCCGATAGATGCACTTTTTCATAAGATCGTGATGATCCGTGACCGTATCAGGGTCATGGAACAGAAAATCAATGCCAGCACTCTTTCAGAGGTGGATAAGATAGAACTGCAGCAATATGTCACACGGATTTACGGTACGCTCACGTCCTTTAACCTCCTTTTCGCCGACAAAGAAGATTATTTTGTCGGTGATAAGGGTAAAGGCTAAAATATCATCAAAATGGAAACACAGAGTGTGTTTCATGTACTAACCTAAACTGTAATACGATGACAAAAAAATTATTCGCTGAATTTTTCGGTACCTTCTGGCTGGTGCTTGGAGGTTGTGGCAGCGCTGTCTTCGCAGCTGCCTTTCCGGAACTTGGCATTGGCTTTGCCGGTGTCGCCCTCGCGTTTGGATTGACAGTCCTGACCATGGCTTACGCGGTTGGTCACATTTCAGGAGGACATTTCAATCCGGCCGTTTCATTTGGTTTGTGGGCCGCAGGTAAATTCCAGCTCAAGGAACTATGGGGCTATATCATCGCACAGGTGATCGGTGCCATCGCAGGGGCTGTCATTATTTACCTGGTGGTCGTTGGAAGATCAGGATTCACGGATCTGGGTGGATTTGCCGCCAATGGGTATGGCGAACTCTCCCCGGGTGGCTATTCAATGGTTTCCGCCCTGATCACCGAGTTTATCATGACTTTCTTTTTCCTCCTGGTGATCATAGGTGTCATCCACGAGAAGGCCCCAAAGGGATTTGCACCCCTGGCCATCGGTCTGGCCCTGACACTGATCCACCTGATCAGCATCCCTGTGACCAATACCTCGGTCAACCCGGCCCGCAGCACCAGCCAGGCGATCTTTGCCGGCGGCGCCTATCTGTCGCAGCTATGGCTGTTCTGGGTAGCACCCATACTCGGTGGCATTGTGGCAGGATGGATTTCGCGATACCTTTTCGGTAAAAATGAGAAACTCTAAGCTATTTTTACAATCATTCCGTACCTGCCGCTGATCCTGACCAGGCGTAGTTTATCCCGACGAATGCCGGGGCTTACCAGGACAGGCAGTGGACTAATAACAACCTGAAGATGAAAAAGATCCAGTACTCAAAACTGCTACCCGTCCTCCTGGCCTATATCGTGATGGGATTTGTCGATATCGTCGGTGTGGCTACCGGCTATGCCAAAAATGATTTCAACCTGAGCGACGGGGTGGCCCAGCTGATCCCCACCCTGGCGTTCATCTGGTTCCTGGTTTTCTCCACGCCGACGGGAATCCTCCAGGACAAGTACGGAAAGCGATTTATGCTGAACATCGGAATGGCGCTTACAGGTGTGGGGATGATCATCCCTCTGATACAGTATTCCTTTCCGAGTCTGCTGATCGGCATCATCTTCCTGGGTATCGGTAATACAGTGGTACAGGTTTCGGCCAATCCCCTGCTGATGGACGTGGTTCCGAGGGAGAGGTTCTCCAGCTTCATGAGCCTTTCCCAATTCATAAAAGCGATCTGTTCGCTGCTGGGGCCCATCATCACCACCGCAGTAGCTGTCCGGTTCGGTGACTGGAAGATCGTTTTTCTGGTCTATGCCATCACATCGTTCATCGCGGTTGCATGGCTCTATTTTACACGGATCGCGGAAATCAAACCCGAACGCGCACAGGCCACCTTCAGGTCATGCTTCAGCCTGCTCAACCGCAGGTATATTATCCTGATGGTACTTGCCATCCTTTTCATCGTCGGGGCCGACGTGGGTATGAATTCCAATATTGCCAATTACCTCAGCAAGAGGTTTGATCTGTCGCTTGAACAGGCGTCCCTCGGGATCAGCCTCTACTTCTTTGCCTTGATGACAGGAAGGTTTCTGGGAGCAGTAGGACTGAGTTTCCTTCCCTCACGGAAATTCTTGCTGGGCACAGCCATCCTCGCAGTGTTCGGGATTGTGCTGATGATCATTGCACCGACGTTGCTGCTGGCCCGTATCGGAATCTTTGTGACAGGGCTTGGTTCTGGTAATCTGTTCCCGCTGATCTTCTCGGTGACGGTGGACAAAATGCCTGAACGTGCCAATGAAATCTCAGGGCTCATGATCATGGCCGTGTCAGGCGGCGCATTGATACCACCCCTCATGGGTATTGTCAGCGACAGCCTGGGCGTGATCGCAAGTCTTTTTCTGATCGTCTTCTGCCTGATCTATGTACTGCTGGTTGCACTTTATGCACAACGAAAATAGATGACACGCATTTCGAAAGAAGGGATCACCCTGCGCAACTGGAGAGATTCAGATGCGGACACACTTCCTTCCATCGCCAACTGTAAGGAAATTTCCGACAACCTCAGGGACGGATTTCCTTATCCGTATACCGTTAAAGATGCCAGGAACTGGCTCTCAGCCACCAGGAAATACCGGCGGCCGCCCACCCGGTATTTTGCCATTGAATACAACGGGAAACTGGCAGGCAGCATCGGTTTTGTACTGAAAGACAACATCTACTGGAAGAACGCCGAGATCGGGTATTTCATCGGAAGGGAATACTGGGGCAGGGGGATAGCCACCATCGCCCTGGGTATGATCGTCGGGTACGTTTTCGATAATTTTGACGTCGAGCGTGTCTATGCCGAGCCTTATGCCTACAACATGGCCTCACGAAAGGTGCTTGAAAAAAGCGGATTCATCTGTGAAGCCATCCTCAAAAAATATGTGATCAAGAACAATGTGCTTCTCGATAGCTGCATCTATTCACAGCTGCGTCCTGAAAAGAAGAGATAGAATTCGTTTGAGTGAATCAAACAGCAGTACAATTCAGCAATTTAACAATTGAACAATTGAACAATGAGGCTTTCTGAAGATTCCCCTTAGTCTCTCCGCCCCATATAAATCATCAGGTAGTAGAGCAGTGAAGCGATCGCACCCAGCGCAGCCACCAGGTATGTACGGGCAGCCCATTTCAGAGAGTCTTTAGCACCTTCATATTCCTGAGATGTGACGACATTGCGCGTTTGCATCCAGGCCAGCGCCCGGCTGCTGGCATTGTATTCAACCGGCAGGGTGATGATGGAGAACAGGGTTACCATGCCAAACAGGATGATCCCTCCCAAAAGAAGCTGGGGGAAGGAGTTGATCAGCAGGATACCGCCCAGGATCACCCACTGTACGATCTTACTGCTGAAACTGACCACCGGCACCAGTCTCGAACGCAACATCAGCCACCTGTAGGCAGTGGCATGCTGCACCGCGTGACCACATTCGTGGGCGGCCACAGCGGCTGCTGCGGCGCTGCGCTGGCTGTATACGGCTTCGCTGAGGTTGACGGTTTTGTTCAACGGATTGTAATGGTCGGTTAGCTGGCCCCTGACAGAAACGACCTGTACGTCGTTTATCCCGTTATCACGCAGCATTTTTTCGGCGATCTCTTTGCCTGACATGCCGTTACGCAATGCAAGGTGGGAGTATTTTTTGAATTTGCTCTGCAGCACCTGGCCGACGATCATGCCGATGACGGCAAACACGGCCCCGATAATATATGCTCCAATCATAGTTTTTTATTTTTTTGTGATCCGGCCCGTTCATCAATTATTGAGCCATGATGGAAAAATGGAATCAGAAAGGTCTATTTACTGATCTGTGTCAGAAATTTCTGACAAAATAACACAATTTATTACTTTTGTTGGAAATTAAGATACTACACTCTTTAACCAATTTTTATTTTAACGGATTTCAGCTATCATGGGACAAAAAGAAAAATTTATCAGTGATATACAGGCTGGTTACACTTTTAAGAAAGACTATTTTGTTCTGGGAGGGGCAATTTTTAATCGTGAACCCATTGAAGGTCTGCAAATTAAGATACCCCTGAAAACGATCAACCGTCATGGCCTGATATCAGGTGCCACGGGAACGGGCAAAACAAAGACCCTGCAGGTGATTGCTGAACAACTTTCTCTCAAAGGCATCCCTGTCGTACTGATGGATATCAAGGGTGACCTGAGTGGACTGGCGCAATCCGGACAGGTGAATGATCATGTCATCTGGCGGCAGAAAATGGTCGGTGAACCGTATGAGCCCATGGCCATGCCGGTCGAACTCATGTCGATCTCGGGCGAGCATGGAGTGAAACTGAGATCTACGGTTTCGGAATTCGGACCGGTACTCTTCTCCAAAATTCTGGCGCTGAATGATACCCAGTCCAGTGTTGTCTCTATGATCTTCAAGTACTGCGACGATCAGAAGCTGCCGCTGATCGATCTGAAGGATTTCAGGAAAATGCTTCAGTTTGTCAGCAATGAAGGAAAAGAAGAGTTGGAGAAGGAATATGGTACCGTTTCAGGAACGACAGTCTCAACCATCATACGCAAGATCATCGAAATCGAGGAACAGGAAGCGGACCGGTTTTTCGGGGAGCCTTCTTTCGAAACGGATGATCTGCTGTTGAAGGACAGGGATGGCCGAGGGGTGATATCCATCATCCGGCTTACCGATATTCAGGATAAACCCAAGCTTTTCTCAACCTTTATGCTATGCCTGCTTGCAGAGGTGTACAACACATTTCCTGAAATGGGTGATATGGACCAGCCCAAGCTTGTCCTGTTCATCGATGAGGCACACCTGATCTTCAAGGAAGCTTCAAGCGCACTGCTTGATCAGCTGGATGCGATCATAAAACTGATACGGTCAAAAGGTGTAGGAGTATTTTTCTGTACACAGGACCCCAACGACGTTCCGGATTCAGTCCTGGCACAGCTCGGCCTGAAGGTGCAGCATGCACTGAGAGCATTCACCGCCAGGGATCGACAGATGATTAAAAGAGTCGCCGAAAATTTTCCAATCTCTGAATATTACGAAACGGAGGAGCTGCTTACTTCACTGGGCACAGGAGAAGCTCTGGTGACCGTGCTCAACGAAAAAGGAGTTCCAACTCCCCTGACAGCCACTCTTCTCAGGGCCCCCCTCTCAAGGATGGATATCCTTTCTCAGAGGGAGATAGACGACCTGGTGCGGGATTCACAGCTGGCTGACAGATATAATCAGGATATTGACCGTCAGAGCGCTTACGAGATCATCACCCAGAAGCTCGAAAGAGCTTCAGAAATAGAGTTTCAGAGAGAACGGGAAGCTGAACACGAACGGGCCAGGAAAACACTGGGGCGTCAGAAGACACCCCCGTCGGTCGTTGAAAAGCTCAGCAAGAACACCATGGTGCGCCAGCTGGGAAGAACTGTGATGCGGGAACTGACCAGAGGTATCCTCGGAACACTGGGCGTCAGAACAAGAAGATGAAACCGCCTGGCCACGAGCCTCTTTTAGTTTATTCCAACGGTAAGATGCACGATCTGTTATCCCCGGTCAGAAAGCAAATCCTGTTTTATAATGTTGAGAATCTTTTCGATACAAAGGATGATCCGGAAACCCTGGACAATGAGTACCTGCCTCGCTCCGCAAAAAAATGGGATACAGCGCGTTACCATACCAAAATCAATCATATTGCTAAGGTCATCGGGTCCTCAGGGAACGACCTGCCAGTGGTAGTAGGCCTGACAGAGATTGAAAATGACGGAGTACTGGGGGATCTTATAGGCACCGATCGTCTTACACCCGGAAAATATCAGTTCATTCATTACGATTCTGGTGATGAAAGAGGTATGGATGTCGCACTTCTCTACCGGCGGGAATATTTCCGGCCCCTGGCGTCCCAGCCGATCCCTCTTACGTTTCCGTTTGACAGGACGGACAGGACGCGGGATGTGCTTTATGTCAAAGGTCAGTTCAGGGGAGAGGATACCGTACATATCTTTGTGAACCACTGGCCCTCCCGGAGGGAAGGAGTACTGGAATCAGAACCCCGGAGAACCTTTGCAGCCAGAACCGTCAGGCAGTTCATCCAAGGCATCTTAACCGATGATCCCGTGGCAAAGATCCTGCTCATGGGAGATTTTAACGATCCCCCTGACAGTTACAGCCTTAAAAAAGTGCTGCTGGTAGAGCCGGTCAGCAATTCCGGCAATGACAACCTGATCAATCTTGCCTTTCCTTTGTTCAGAAAGCGTGAGGGAACGATTAACCACAGGGGCAGATGGCTTTTGTTCGACCAGGTCATTGTCAGCCCCTCCATGATCCGTCCCGCTGCCGGCATCTCCATCCCTGCCGGCAGCTTTCGCATCTTCGATCCTTCATGGCTGCTGTTCACCCATCCCAGATACCACGAAAAGATGCCAAACAAGACCTACTCAGGAAATGAATATCACGGGGGGTATTCGGATCATCTTCCGGTATATGTTTCTGTGAACGATTTGGCTGCGGAGTAAGTTCCAATCCCAATATTTCTTAACTTTGCCATATAATTTGCCATTAACAATAAAATATCATTATGGGAAAGCATGGAATAAAGATCCTCGATCTAGACGTGGAAAGCCTGCTCAAAATGCTGAATGAGGCATTGAGTGAAGAATGGCTGGCCTATTACCAGTACTGGATTGGTGCCCGGGTCATGGAAGGGCCCATGAGGAGCGAAGTTGAACCCGAACTCCTCCTGCATGCTGACCAGGAGCTGAATCATGCCGTCCTGGTCGTGAACCGTATCATTCAACTGGGCGGCACGCCGGTGCTCAATCCAAATGAGTGGACCAGGCTCAGCAGATGTAGCTATGATGCGCCAACCGATCCCTATATCGAGGAAATTCTAAAACAAAACCTGACCGGGGAAAGATGCGCCATCAAAAGGTACAAGGAGATTGCCGACTTTACTGCAGGAAAGGACCATACCACTCACCAGATGGCGACAACCATCCTGAACGAGGAACTTGAGCATGAGCAGGATATCGAGGACTGGCTCACCGATCTGGAACGGATGAAAGAAGATCTGCGCAAATTGCGGCTATGATTTCTGGCCCGATGACGGCTTCAGTGAACAAATAACAAAAAGATCTGTTTCTTCAACAGATGTATCTTTTTTTATATTTATAATGATTCTATATGTTATTCGATGTAGAACTTATCTCGGGAGTCTATAAGGACCTGCCCGGAAAGATCGAGGCGGTACGCAGGGTATTGAAACGCCCGATGACACTCACTGAAAAGATCCTGTACAGTCATCTCTTTGATGGAATGCCTTCTCATCCTTTCGAAAGGGGAGGTGATTATGTGAATTTTGCACCTGACCGTGTTGCCATGCAGGATGCGACCGCACAGATGGCGTTGCTGCAGTTCATGAATGCTGGTAAGAAAAATACGGCCGTGCCCACCACGGTTCACTGCGATCACCTGATCCAGGCGCATGCAGGATCACAGGTCGATCTTGACCAGGCCATGGAACAGAACAAAGAGGTCTACGATTTTCTTCAATCGGTTTCAGCAAAATACGGGATTGGATACTGGAAACCGGGAGCCGGCATCATCCATCAGGTGATCCTCGAAAATTATGCCTTTCCGGGAGGAATGATGATCGGGACAGATTCGCATACCGTAAATGCCGGTGGGATCGGGATGATCGCCATCGGTGTGGGAGGAGCTGATGCTGTCGATGTGATGGCAGGTATGTCGTGGGAACTGAAGATGCCAAAGCTCATCGGTGTGAAACTGACAGGGCGACTCAACGGATGGACTTCGCCAAAGGACGTCATCCTCAGGGTAGCAGGTATTCTCACAGTAAAAGGTGGTACGGGTGCCATCCTGGAGTATTTCGGCGATGGAGCTGACAGCCTCTCCGCGACAGGGAAGGGGACCATTTGCAACATGGGTGCAGAGATCGGCGCTACCACTTCGGTCTTTGGATATGACGATAAGATTTCCTCCTACCTTCATGCAACCGGAAGAGGCATAGTGGCTGACCTTGCCGAGGAAATGAGATCGCACCTGCGCTCCGATCCGGAAGTTTATCAGCATCCTGAGAAATATTTTGACCAGCTGATCGAGATCGATCTGTCGGCATTGGAACCTCATATCAACGGACCCTATACTCCGGATGCCGCATACCCCATCTCAGAATTCTGCAAAATTGCAGTAGAGAAAGGTTTTCCTGAAAAGATCGATGTAGGGCTGATCGGTTCCTGTACCAATTCATCCTATGAAGACCTGACCCGGGCTGCTTCTGTCGCCAGGCAGGCCCTTGACAAAGGATTACGGGTGCAGTCAGAATTCATGGTGACGCCTGGCTCCGAGCAGATCCGTTACACGACCGAAAGGGACGGCCTGTTGAAAGTCTTTGAGGACATCGGCGGGGTGGTGATGTCAAATGCCTGCGGCCCCTGCATTGGTCAGTGGAAACGACATACCGAGGACCCTGATAGGAAAAATTCAATCATTAATTCCTTCAATCGCAATTTCGCCAAAAGGAACGACGGCAATCCGAATACACACAGCTTCGTCGCTTCTCCGGAGATCGTCACCGCTATGAGCATTGCGGGTAAACTGACCTTCAACCCCCTGGAGGATTCACTCATCAATGAAAAAGGAGAACCGGTGAAGCTGGATGAGCCGGAAGGAATCGAGCTGCCCCCTGCCGGTTTTGATGTGAAGGACCCTGGCTTTATCGCACCTGTTTCAGGAATGGAAGACCTTGAAGTCATCATCCGGTCAGGCTCCGAACGCCTTCAGGCACTTGAACCTTTTCCGCCTTTTGACCGCAACGACCTGAGAGGTCTCCGACTGCTGATCAAGGTCAGGGGGAAATGCACTACCGACCATATATCCATGGCCGGCCCATGGCTCAGGTTCCGGGGACACCTCGATAATATCTCCGGTAATCTGATGATGGGCGCTGTGAACGAATTCAACGGGCAGACCAATCTTGTCAAAAACCAGGTGACGGGCATGTACGATAGGGTAAGCACTGTGGCCAGGCATTATAAGACAAACCAGATCGAATCGATCATTGTCGGAGATGAAAATTACGGTGAGGGATCCTCGCGGGAGCATGCAGCCATGGAACCACGACACCTCAATGTGAGGGTTGTACTCGTAAAATCCTTTGCAAGGATCCATGAAACCAACCTGAAGAAACAGGGAATGCTGGCGCTGACATTCGCTGATAAGAAGGATTATGAAAGGATCAGGGAAGACGATCGGATCGATATATTGGGATTGTCGGATATTGAACAGGGTAAATCCCTGACCGTTGTGTTGAACCATGCCGACGGAACCACTGAGGAGTTCGCTGTCCATCATTCGTACAATCCGATGCAGATCAGCTGGTTCAGGGCCGGCAGTGCGCTGAACCTGATCAGGATTATGCAGAAATAAGGGATACAATGCGGGTAAATTGCGGAAGAGCAAAATAATCCGCATCAGATCACCGTTACATGAAATGGCTTGCTAAGGAAAGATACGTGTACCACTATTAAACAACTCATTTGTGAAGAAACATCGCCTGTCCGCCACTATACTTCTTTTCATCCTTTCGTTCTGTGGTGCCGATATTTTAGGCCAGACCGGAGGCGACAACACCTTCGAATTTCTGAACCTGCCCAATTCTGCACGCATCGCCTCCATCGGGGATAATTACCTTGTTGCCAAAGACAGGGACCTTACCCTTACCCTGACCAATCCATCGCTGATCACCAGCGAAATGAACAACTATCTGTCGTTCAGCTTTGTTGACTATTTTTCAGATATCAACTACGGATATGCCATGTATTCCCATTCCTTCAACAAGATTGGGAACTTTATGGGAGCGATGCAATTTATTGATTACGGGTCATTTACATATGCTGATGAAACGGGCCAGACTTCCGGTACCTTCGGGGCCTCTGAATACGCACTGAATATTGGCTGGGGAAGACCACTGGATTCTTCTTTTACCATCGGTGCTACCCTGCGGGGCGTATATTCGTCCCTTGAGACGTACAATTCCTACGGCATCGCGGTGGATGTCGCTGGCTCCTATACCAACCGCTCAGGCAACCTGACTGTATCGCTGATCTTCAGGAATATAGGCACACAGCTTAAACCGTACTATTCAAGCCATCCCGAACCCATGCCCTTTGAGATCAGCGCGGGAATGTCGAACCGGTTAAAACATGTGCCATTTCGTTATTTTATTAATTATCATCATATTGAGAAATGGGATCTTTCCTATCTGGATCCAAATGACCCGGGAATCATCGATCCACTCACCGGAGAAGTGAAGTCTCAGAGCGGGATTGCTGATTTTGCCGATAAATTCATGCGCCATATCGTGATCGGTGGGGAACTGATACCTGTTAAGTTCCTGAGTCTCAGGATTGGATACAATTATCAGAGAAGACAGGAGATGAAAGTGTATGAGAAACCTGCCACTGTTGGTATTTCATGGGGTGTAGGGCTGAAGATCTCTAACTTTGAATTCACGTATGCCCGTTCTGCATATCACCTGGCAGGCTCTCCGAATTTCTTCACTCTTACCACCAATCTGTCTGGATTTACAAGGAAGAATCAATAAAGGTCCTGACATGCAGGTCACCATTGATCATTCAGCTGGCTTTTGCAAAGGAGTGGAGCATTCTGTCAGGATTGCGGAGGACGAACTTGAACGGGGAGGCACTCTTTTCTGCCTGGGGGAGATCATCCATAACCGGCAGGAAGTCAGTCGTCTCAGTGAAAAAGGCCTGCAGATTATTGACCATGATGCCTTCAGCCGGCTGAAGGACGTTAGGGTGCTGATCCGCGCTCACGGTGAACCTCCTGAGACCTATCGGATAGCCCGCGAGAACAACATCACGCTCATTGATACCACCTGCCGCATTGTCAGAACCCTCCAGCAAAGGATCCGGGAAGATGACGCAGAAGCTTTGCCCCAGGGGGTGCAGATGGTGATCGCGGGGAAAAAGGACCATCCCGAGGTCCGAGGGCTGCGCGGCCAGATCCCCGGAACCGTACGAATCATCTCTACTGCTGAGGAATTGGCTGGAATTGACTTCCGGAAACCGGTATGCATCTACGCTCAGACCACATTTAATGCCTCTCGCTTTGAGTCCATTAAAACCCAGGCGGTGGAGCTCTCCAACGCAATCCCCGAAGGCGAGAGAGGCCCGCTGATCATCCGCAATACCATTTGCGGAGAGGTCCGGAGAAGAGAAAAGACCCTCGCCGGGTTTTGCCGTGGCCATGCCGTGATCGTTTTTGTCAGCGACCCTACCAGCTCCAACGGGAAGTTCCTTTTCAGCATCTGTAAGACTAACAATGCCTCCAGCTATTTTGTCACCGGACCCGGTGAACTTGAGGCGGAATGGTTCACTGGTGCTGACTCGGCCGGAGTGACAGGAGCTACTTCAACCCCCCTGTGGCTGCTGCAAAAAGTGGCGGAAAAAATCACCAGAATCGTATCTTCGCAACAGGAATGAAACTATGTTCCTGCAGAAATTATATATCACCGATTTTAAGAATTACCCGGAAGCGGAACTTGATTTTTCTGATAAGATCAATTGCTTCATCGGGCTGAACGGGGCAGGAAAGACCAATCTGCTGGATGCCATCCATTATCTGTCATTCTGTAAAAGCTATTTCAATCCCATCGATCATCAAAATATCCGACACGATACTTCACTTTTCACAGTCCACGGAACCTACCTGAAAAACGGAGACACAACCGACCTGGTGAGCTGCATACAGGAAAGGAATCAGAAAAAGATCGTCAGGCTCAACAAGAAGACCTATGAGCGGCTGGCGGATCACATTGGCCTTTTTCCCCTGGTCATGGTTTCGCCCTACGACAGGGACCTGATCAATGATGGCAGCGAAGTAAGGCGCCGCTATATCGACAGCGTCATTTCTCAGTTTGACCGGATCTACCTGGATGATCTTATTCAATATAATAAGGCTTTGCTGCAACGAAATTCATTGTTGAAGACCTTCGCTGAAAACCGCAATTTTGATGAAAGATCACTTGAAATCTGGGATGAGATGCTGATGGTACGCGGAACCAGCATTTTTGAAAAAAGAAATACTTTCATTGCCAGTTTCATTCCCACTTTTCAAAAATATTTTGATTTTATCTCCCGGGGAAAGGAAAAGGTGGACATCGGTTATATCTCCCAGCTCCATGATGCAGATTTCCGTGCGTTGCTGAGCGAGAGCAGGGAGCAGGACAGACTGGCACGTTACACTACTGCAGGGATCCACAAGGATGACATGGAGTTCTCGATCGGAGGACATCCCATCAAGAAGTTCGGATCACAGGGCCAGCAAAAGTCATTCGTGGTGGCCATCAAGCTGGCTCAGTTTGATTATACCAGGGACATCAAGGGATTCAAACCAATCCTGCTGCTGGATGACATTTTCGACAAACTGGACGAAACACGTGTGGAACAGATCGTCAAACTGGTAAGCGAAAACAGCTTTGGGCAGGTTTTTATCACAGATACCCAGCAGGAACGCATTCTCCGTGTCATGGAAAGCCTCAGGATCGAACATAGGATCTTCCGGGTAGATAAGGGTACAGTCAGACCATTCACTGAAAAAACAAATCCCGGCAATGAAGCCGAAGAATGAACAGACACTCAGACAGGCGCTCGAGGCCATGCTGAAGACTTACCAGATGGAAGGCAAACTGGCCGAGATCCGCATTATTAAAGCCTGGCCTCAGGTGACGGGGAAGATGGTCACCCGTCACACAAAGAACATTTATATCAATAAAAAAAAGCTATTTGTCAAAATTGACTCGCCTGCCATCAAGAACGAGCTTTTTTACAACCGGCAGAAGATTGCGGAACTATTGAACCAGGAAGCAGGTGCAATGGTCATTGAGGAAATAGTTCTCCTTTGATGGGGCAGGGAACAGGTCAAACCCTACTTCACTTCACACTTCAGCATTTTATTGTCTTCAATAAAAGCCTCCAGCATGTCACCTTTGCTGACAGGTCCCACACCGGAAGGAGTTCCAGTGAAAACAAGATCTCCTTTCCTCAGGGTTATGAACCGCGACAAATAGCTGATCAGTGTATCAACAGGGAAGATCATATCCCCTGTAAAGCCATGCTGAACCGTTTTGCCATTGAGATCGAGGTGAAAATGAAGCCTTTCAAGGTCGGGTAGGTTTGTTTTGGCTTTAAAAGAACTGATGGGCGCTGCATGATCAAAACCTTTGGCCAGTGCCCAGGGCAGCCCTTTCTCCCTGGCCTTTTGCTGGAGGTCGCGGGCGGTAAAGTCAATGCCTATTCCAATCTCATCATAATAGGTGTGTGCATGTGCAGGTTCAATATGCTTCCCGTTTTTACTGATTTTGATCACGATTTCCGTTTCGTAGTGGATATCGCTGCTGAAATCAGGATAAAGGAATGGCCTGTTACGCCGAAGGATCGCAGTGTCAGGCTTCAGAAAAAAGATCGGATCCTCCGGGACCGGATTACCAAGTTCCCTGGCATGCTCCCTGTAATTCCTTCCTATACAGATAATTTTCATAAACTAAATCAATAATCAAATATCCGTTAATCGTTTCTCAGATATCCTTACCGCGTATTCCCCTTGTTGAACTCCCTCAGTTTTATTCCAGTGATGATCTTTTTGGTGTACAAAGGAAAAGCACTTTTTATCATCCAGTCATAATACTGTGGCTCAGTCTGAAAGACTTCTGCTACCAGCCGGCCTTTATATTTACCGAAATTGAACACTTCCTTGTCCTGGTCATTGAAAATGATGTGTCCTGCAAGGTCAGCATAACGAGTATAGAAGGAAAACCTGCTGAGCGCTTCCACGTCATTCTGGATGGGAAAGGACTGGTTTCCGTGCATATCAATATAGGGTTCATCCCGGTATTTGTCAAGCTGTGCTTTTAAAACTTCCAATGTGGCAAGGGTGTCAGCCTCCGCGCTATGGGCTGAAATATGTTCCCGGGCGCAGTAAAACTTGTAGGCAGCCCGGAGTGTTCGTGGTTCCATTTTATGAAAAATGTTCTGGACGTCAACGATCCTCCTGTTTTTCATATCGAAATCCACCTGAGCTCTGAGGAACTCCTCAGCCAGCAGTGGAATGTCGAATTTAATGATGTTGTATCCCCCCAGGTCGCAGGAGGCAATGAACGCATGCAGTTCACCTGCCAGCTCGGCAAAAGTGGGCTTGTCCCAGACTTTTTCATCCGTGATCCCGTGGATCCGGCTGGCCTCTTCCGGGATATGAATGGTTGGATAGACCAGGTGGGTTTTCAGTTTGCTGGAACCATCCGGTAGCAGCTTCATGATGCTTATTTCAACGATACGGTCGGTGGCAATGTCAGTGCCGGTAGTTTCCAGGTCGAAAAAAGCGATAGGACGGGTGAGGTTAAGTTCCATGCTGCAGTGTTCAGACGGTGCGGTTCAGGTCGAAGTTCTCAAGGTATTCAGCCACACGCTGGAGGTACATTCCTCCCAGGGCACCGTCCACCACGCGGTGGTCATAGGAGAGCGAAAGGATGCACAAGCTCCGTATCCCGATCATATCACCTTCATCGGTTTCGATCACCACAGGTTTTTTCCTGATCACTCCGATCCCCAGGATGGCTACCTGGGGCTGGTTGATGATGGGTGCTCCGGTGAGGCTGCCAAAGCTGCCCAGGTTGGTAATCGTGAACGTGCCACCCTGGATGTCATCCGGATCCAGCTTGCCATTGCGCGCCCTGCCGGCCAGCTCATTGATGGTCTTGGCCATCCCCAGAAGGTTCTTCTGATCGGCGTTCCGGATGACCGGGACAATCAGGTTACCATTGGGCAGGGCAGTGGCCATACCAATGTTGATATTCTTTTTAATGATCACTGTATACCCATCCACAGAGGCGTTGACACCGGGAAAATCCTTTAACACCCTGGCAGCGGCTTCAAAAATGATCGGTGTAAAGGTCAGTTTCTCCTTTTCTCTCCTGAAGAATTCATCTTTTATCCTATCGCGCCATCTGACCACACGCGTCATGTCCACTTCAATGAAGGAGGTGACATGGGGGGAGGTCTTTTTTGACATGACCATGTGATCGGCGATCAGGCGCCGCATACGGTCCATCTCGATCATTTCGTCACCCGGGCTGGCCAGTACCCTGGGACCTTCCTGAACAGCAGCTCTTGTCAGAACAGGTGGGGATGGAACTTCTTTTTCCACAGGAAGGCTTCTGTGGGTGAGATACTTGATCAGATCGTCCCTGGTAAGCCGGCCATCCTTGCCGGTTCCCGGGATCTTTTCTAACTCGTTCAGGGATATGTTTTCCTGTTTGGCAATATTTCTGACCAGGGGAGAATAGAACCGGGAAGGAACTGCCTCAGGAACGTCAGTGATCTTGGGTTCCGCTGAAGTCTTCTTGTCAGGCTCACTGGGATGAACCTCCGGAGCGGATTCTTCAGGTGCTGCCTTGCCTTCTTCACCCTCCATGGAAATGATGGCAATGACCTTCCCGACCGGTACCACATCACCTTCGTTGAAAAAGATCTCGGTCAGCTTTCCGTCTACAGGAGAGGGAATCTCAGAATCAACTTTGTCAGTGGCAATTTCAACGATGACATCCTCTTCGCTGATATTGTCCCCAATGCTCTTCGTCCAACGGATAATCGTGGCTTCAATGATGCTTTCACCCATTTTGGGCATCACTAACTCAAACCTGGTCATAATAATGTTGTTAGGTCCTGATGTGAATTTGCAAAAGTAATCAATCCACTTAACAAATCACACCTTAAAATGTTCGGGGTGCGTGGTATCTACTTCCTTCCGAGATATCTGAAACCGCGGTAGAGGATGGTAAATTCATTGACCAGCGAAAAATTGCGGGCATACAATAGATTCAGCCGGTCAATGGTTTGGCTGTCAAATGAAGGATTTTTAAAGATATCCGTTGGATTCAATATTCCCCTTCTTATGACCGGCAGGTGAAATGCGCTTTGCTGATGATGAGCCGTATATCCTATCCAGGAACGTTTTCCAAAAAGGACCATGAAGCAGTTGGTGATAAAATTCAGTGGTTTCCTTACGATGAACACGGTAACGGGAAGGCTTGCCAGAAGGAGAAAGCTTCCAAGGAGATCGAAGGCGCGCTTGCTTCTTCTGTTCCCCGGCTTGTCGACCGAATTGATGTCAATGATATAGGGATCTCCGGAAGTGTTGATGGAGTGACTTCCGATGATGGCAAGGGATTCAGGGGGCGCTATCTTGTATTCGACCTGCGCATTGTGCAGTCCGGTCATGTTGTCAATGATCTCCTGTGCTGAAATGTCCTTGGCACAAAAGATGACTTCCTCGATCTTATAGATCGCAATGATGTCCTTGATCTGACGAATATTACCAATGAAACCATGAACCGATGAAACTTCTTTTTTTACATTCACCAATCCGATAAATCCCGGATCGGGAGTCGATCTCCGCAGCAGATCGGCCACCCGTTCAGCCTCTTCTTTTTCGCCGATGATGACGTACCTTCTGCCCGTGTACCGTTTGATCTGAAAGGATTTTATACCCGTCAGGTGTAAGGCGTAACGCAGGATGGTCCCAATGATCATGGCCCACAAAGCTCCCAGCAGGATCAAAGCCCGCGAATACCGGTACGTCTCCGGAAGCAGGCTGTATATCACCAGGATCGTTATGGTGCCCAGGAAAATGCCCAGATATACACGGTTCATTCGCAGGGGCCTGTCGTAACCTCCGCTGAGGAAGACTGACAGGATCCAGATGAGGATATAGGCGGGTATGGCCACTGCCACCAGCTCGATGGGGTAGTGCCCGCCATCCAGGTAGACCATGTTTTCCTCCCAGTAATTCTTGATCAGGAAAATGCCCAGAAAGATCATAAGGGCATCCATCACCGGCAGAAGGACAGCACTCAGGAAGCGGTTCAGGATGGCCAGAAAGGCCCTGAAATATACTGCAAGGTTGATGAGGAACGAAAACATGCCGGCTTTTCTCGAAGAGAAATGCTTCCTGGCAAAAATGACCATGGCATGATAGAATACCCGCACATAATTGACACTGCTCTTCTTGGTACTTTCACCCTTGTAATGAATGATTCGCGTATGCGGAAAATAGACGTTCTTATAGCCTGCCTTGATGATTCGGTAGGAGAGATCGATGTCTTCGCCATACATGAAGAACGCTTCGTCCAGCAAACCCACCTTATCCAGGGCCTCTCTCCGGATAAGCATAAAGGCCCCCGAAAGGATTTCCACCTCATGGATCTGATCCCTGTCGAGATAGCCCAGGTGATAACGGCCAAACCGCCTGGATCCGGGAAAGAGCCTCGACAATCCGAATATCTTATAGAACGCTACAGATGGAGTAGGCAAACCTCTTTTTGATTCCGGCAGGAACCTGCCCTTTCCATCCACCATCTTGACACCCAATGCCCCTGCCTGGGGCTGGGAATCCATGAAACCGATGATCTTCCCAAAGGTATCGTCCTCAACCACTGTATCCGGATTCAACAAAAGCACGTATTCACCCTTCGATCTGCGGATCGCCATATTGTTCGCCCTTGCAAAGCCCACATTCTCGCTGTTCTCAAGGAGGACCACTTCCGGAAATTTCTCCCTGACCATCTCCGCTGAACTATCCACCGAATTATTGTCAACGACGAATACTTCTCCCTGCAGTCCCGCCAATGCCTTCCTAACGGAAAGCAGGCATTGCTCAAGAAAGTACTTGACGTTGTAGTTGACGATGATTACGGAAAGTTTCATGGTCCGTACTTATGTTTCAGGTTACAGGTTACAGGTTTCAGGTTATACTTGCAACTTGCAACCTGCAACTTGCAACATTATTTAACTTTCTCCCAGTCTCCAAAATGTTCACTCACCACATGGGTTTTAGGCTCAGTGGTCCGGAATTCGTTCGAATTATAGGTCCACTCCATGGTTTCCGATCCGCCGCCGCTTTGCGTGGTGATCAGAAAACGGTTCGACAGGTTGCCGATCCCCATGGCCTGCCCGCGCGGAGAATCGCTATCCCCTCCTGAAGGGTCGACAGGGATCCAGCCGAAGTTGGGCAGGTACACCTCCACCCAGCGGTGAAAGACATCATCCATGCTGGTATCATCCCCCCGGACTACAACCGATCCGACATAGCGTGCGGGCACACCGGCAGCCCTGCACATGGAAATGAATACAAAGGTATATTCCGAGCAAGATCCGTTTCCCCGGCTCAAAACCGTGGGGGCAGTGTTCCATCCGCCTGTCATCTCATAATACATGTGATCGTTGATGTAATTATAAATGTGACGCACGATCCAGTACACATTGTCCTGGTCTGAGATAGCTTCTTCCAGCGCCTGCCGGATCACCGGATGATGGATCTGATACTTTTCATTGTCTTCCAGGTATTTCGATGAAATGCTTTCAGGGATATCGCTCAGTGAACCCACCCTGTCGGGGAAAATAAAATAACGGACCGCATAGGTCTTAACTTCAGTCACCATTTGGACCTCAACCTGTTCTCCTGCCTGGATGTCTTCTGTGTGGTACAATGCTGTTCTCTGGCCCCAGCGGTCAGTGATGTACTCATCCGGGGCAGGGGAGAACCGGATTTCTCCCATGATATCTTGACTGTCCCGTTTTTCAGGGACGGCCAGGTGCACATCCGATGTTAAAACCTTTCCGGGACCGAAATTGGTGGTGACGTGGCGGAAGGTGACGATGGCATGCCTTTCGTTATAGCGGATGAATCTTTCATCGTCCCTTGCCTTTAATTCATAGATCTTGTTGTCCTGATCATCAGCGATCCACAATGAGTTGCCGTCAAAGCACATGTCCATGGCAAATTCTCCCGGGGTGCTGGTGATCAGCAGCACTGAACCGGTAACCGGATCCATCATGTAAATTTCATTCGTGATCCTGTCAGCAACCCAGAGATAGTTTCCGTCATAGGTGATGCCTCTCGGATCGACCGACGGTGAGGAAAAGGAACGGATGGTGGTTCCGTCCCGGGGACTGAACTGGATGATCTCCTCCGCATCGCTGTCCGTGCACCAGAGATAGCCTCCGTCCCATGCCAGTCCGTGCGTGATACCCGCAGGGGATTGAACCGTATGAAGGATGTTGCCGGTCACAGGATCCAGCTGGTAGATCTGCGCATTGTAGTTCTCCGAGAGTGGCAGTCCGCCCTGGAAATCAATGTTCCATAAGTACTGACCATCCCAGGCCAGTCCTGCCGGCCAATAACCGGGTGAGGGGATCGAACGTATGACCACTCCGTTTGCAGGATCAATACAAAAGATCTTATCCACGTAACGGTCGGCTACCCACAGGTAATTTCCGTCAAAGGCCAGACCTGTCGGAAACTCTCCGGGAGAGGAAAAAGAACGGATCACCTCACCCGGATAACCCATAGCCACGGGAGCGGCGTGAAAAAGAATAAACAACATGAGCAAATATGGAATCCACTTTTTCATATGCATCGTATTTTACCTTGCAATCCGAGCGCTAAGGTAATCAGAAATTTGGTTCTGCGTAATTTCGTCGTTTGGATTCTGTGCGCTGAATGATCCCCGCGGAGTTCTTTCTGTTATCTTTGCAGGCCAATCTCCGTCCATGAGAACGAAAAGACCGGATAAAACCCTCAGGATGATCACCCTGGGCTGTTCGAAGAACACTGTAGATTCAGAGAAATTGCTTAAACAATTCGAGCGAAATGGCTTTTCGATCCTGAAGGATCCTTCTGTTCAGAAAGCATCTGTCATCGTGATCAATACCTGTGGTTTTATTCATGACGCGAGGGAAGAATCGGTCGATACCATCCTGCAGTGCATCCAGGAAAAGAAGAATGGTAATGCTGAAAAAGTATTGGTCATTGGATGCCTGGCCCAGCGCTACAGGGAAGAGCTCATGGAGGAGATCCCCGAGGCGGATGGTGTTTTTGGCGTTGATGATGCCCCTGCGATCCTTGATTCGCTGGGCGGCAACTACAAAGAGGAGCTGGTGGGCGAACGCATCCTGACTACGCCGGCCCATTATGCTTACCTGAAGATATCAGAAGGATGCAGCCGCGAGTGTTCGTTCTGCGCCATCCCGCTGATCCGCGGAAAACATATCTCCAGACCTGAGGAAGAGATCCTCATGGAAGCTCGGAACCTGGTCGGAGGTGGTGTCAAAGAGCTGATACTGATTGCCCAGGACCTGACCTATTACGGTGCCGACCTGTACAAAAAGAGAACATTGCCTCGGCTCATTGAAAAACTGGCGGGCATCGAAGGCCTGGAATGGATCAGACTTCATTACGCCTATCCCGCTGGTTTCCCGGCCGACCTGCTCCGTGTTATCCATCAGTTTCCGAATGTATGTAAATATATCGACCTGCCGGTACAGCATATCAGCGACCGTATTCTTTCATCCATGAAACGGGGTATTTCATCGGCCCAAACCCTGGATTTACTTGATACCATCCGGAAACAGGTCCCGGGTATTGCCGTAAGAACCTCTTTAATCGTTGGCTATCCAGGTGAAACAGAACGGGAGTTCATGGAACTGCTGGAATTTGTAAAGCAATACCGGTTCGACAGATTGGGAATTTTTACCTATTCGCATGAAGAAAATACTTCTGCTTATGGATTTAAGGATAATATTCCTGATAAAATAAAACAAGAGTATGCAAATGAAATTATGAGGGTACAGGAAGAAATATCATATGAATTGAATCAAAATAAACTGAATAAGATAATAAATGTTTTAGTTGATAGAGAAGATTCAATATATTATATTGGAAGAACAGAACACGATTCACCGGACATTGATAATGAGGTGTTGATCAATAAGGAACGATCGGTTTGCATACCCGGGTATTTTTATCCGGTACGGATAAACGGTATTGAAAGTTTTGATATTTTTGGTGACGTTGTTTAGGTTAAATGACATTGAACATCATGCTGAGAAAATCCATAGGTATTATGATCCTTCTGGGGACGGGGATTCTGGCAGGGGCGCAGGATTTCCCGGTAGTTGATACCCTTACCAATCAAACCGACGCTAATGGCCTGAAGCAGGGCACATGGATCGAGGTGTCTGCCGACAAGTCGAGCAAGGGGGAATACGTAAACGGGCGGCGGGAAGGAACCTGGATCACGCGCCAGGAGGGTGGAACGCTTTCGGAGATCTCCAATTTCAAAAATGGCAAAAAAGATGGATTGACCGTTGGTATTGATTCCAGAGGGTACGTTTTTGAAGAGGCAGATTATAAAAATGGACTGTTGAATGGAACATCTGTTAAATATCTCAGGGGAGGGCAAAAGCAACAGGTGATTAATTACAGGAATGGCGTTTATCATGGGATAAAGACCGTCTATTATGAGCAAATGCCCGGGAAGATCATGGAAGAGACGATGTATGATAAAGGTGAAAAACACGGTCTTTCCAAATGGTACGATCAGGATGGAAATGTCATAGCCGTGTATTCATATGCCAGGGGTAGGCTTGATGGGATCCAGAGGACCTATTACCCTCAGTTGAAGCTCCAGACCGAGGAAGAATTCCATGATGGCATCCTGTCAGGATTCCATAAGGAATATTACAACAATGGAAATATCAAGTTATCAGGAATTTATAAAGACGATAGGAAAGAAGGTAAATGGCAGGAGTATGATGAAAATGGCAAACTGGTAAAAGAAACATGGTTCGTTGACGGAGTTGAAAAAGGTAAGTAAACGGTCATAGCATCTGCGACATCTGGTCAAAAAAGTCTGCCCAGTCAATTCCGCCGTATTTTCTGCCAAAACGAAGCATGATCAGTTTTTTGGGACGGTTGATAAATATGTATTGCCCCAGCAGTCCTTTTGCAAAGAAGGATTCTTCGCCCTGTAGCACGCGCCAGTTGTAGGTGAACGGATACCCGTCCTGATCGCGGGAATCATTGATAATGCTGGTGGATCGTCTGATCCATTCCCGGGGTATGATCTGTCTCCCATTCCAGTTTCCTTGGTTCAGGTAGAGTCGTCCAAATTTGGCAAAATCCCTGGGAGTGGCATTTAAGCATCCAAACATCTTTACGTTGTCATGTTTTTCTGAATCGATGTTCCAGGTAGCGTCGTGTTCCATACCGAGGGGTTGCCAGAGCTTTTGCTCAAGGTATCCGGAGATTTTCATCTTTGTCGCCTCTTCGATGATGAATCCAAGCAGTTGTTGATTGCCGCTATTGTAATGGTAACGCAGATCGGGAGGTTCTTTGATCTTCAGTTTCGAGACGAATTTTTTCAGATCGATCCCGTAATAGAACCTTGCAGCGTCACCGAACGGATTGGAATAACTCTCATTGAAACGGATGCCTGACCTCATGTTCAGCAGATGCTCAATGGCAACATGTTGAAATCCGCTCTGTTCGATCCAGGGCAGAAAATCGGTCACCTTCTGATCCGTGCCAGTGATTTTCTGTTCTCCGATAGCTATTCCTGTCAGGGCTGATACAAAAGATTTTGTCACCGAGAAGGAAGGAAAGATGATCTCAGGAGTATATCCGTCGAAGTATTTTTCATAGATGATCCTGTCATCCTGGATAACCAGAAAGCAAAGGGTCTTATGATGATGCAGAAACTCGTTCAGGGAATCCCTCTTCTGATCGCCAAAACCTGCCGGAACTCTGAGAGGGGCCATCCGGGGGAAACCTCAAACCGGAAGGCATCATCTCCTTTTTTAATGACATGATAGGGAAAACGCCACAGGTCATTCACATCTGCAAAATTCCAGAAGATATAACGGGTGTAATGGATTGGAAACATAAGCGTAAATTACTTCGGGAATTACCAGGGCGGGGTAGATGAACGCTTATGGGGAATAATGTACTTTTTTTCGAGAGGGTAGGTCTGTTTTACAACGGGTTTGGAGTGGTTCCTGCTAATTTTTTTGTATTTGGAGGTGGTGGTAGGCTTGGTAGTATATCTCACTTTTTCAGGAGTATAGTTAGGGAATGAGCACCCTCCTGTAATTATCACTGTTAAGGAGAACAGGATGGCCGTTATAAAAGACATCTTATTTATTTTCCTTAACATCACCGTAATACCAATAGGTTTTGTGAAGTGCAAATTTACGGAATTAATAATACAACGAATGCTTTAATTAAATATTTTAGCAATCTGTCGGGTGTCAGTTGCCGGTTATACGTAACCGCAAACCGTATTGTTGTCCAAAATGAACGTTAAAGCTTACATAATCCTGATCACATTCATGGCGATCATCCCTGCCATGCCTCAGTTGCTTTCACAGCCGGCCCTGACACCTGATACTGCCATTGTTCTTCCGGAGGTATCTGTTCAGGCGCCCAGGCTTTTTGAAAACACAATCGGAACAAATATCCGGATCATTGATACGGCTACTCTTTCAGCCTACAAGAACAGGATGCTCACCGATCTCATTGCTCAACGGACCTCCATACAGGTACAGTCTTATAATCCCGGCAACCTTTCGACAGTCACCTTCAGGGGAACTTCTTCGAACCATACCGGCTTTTTGTGGAATGGCATTTCACTGAATCCTGTCAACAATGGGCAAACCGACCTTTCCCTGCTCCCGGTAAGTCTCTTTGACAAGATCTACATCCTTCACGGAGGTACCAGCTCAGTCTTTGGCGAGGGTAACATCGGAGGAGGAATCCATCTGACAAATGAACCGGACTTTCGCAGGCAAAGAGACCTGAATGCGGGTATCGAGTATGGCAGCTTTCGTGCACTGCGTTCAAACCTGTCCGTTTTGTTCTCCAATGCCAGCTGGTACTTCCGTGCAGGCGCATTCCTGCTTTCGGCTGAAAATAATTTTACCTATACCGATAATACAAAACAGGATAAACCAAAGGATACACTGGACAATGCGGTTCAAAGGGGGATGGGATTCATGGGAACATTATCCCATTCCATGAATGGTAACAACCTGTTCATTCTTAATCTCTGGTACCAGTTCATGGACCGGGAGATACCTGGAAGTCTTACTTATCCGCTGGAGAATGCCGATCAGCACGACCGGTTCCTTCGCGGGTTGTTCACCTGGAAAAAAACGCTAACGCATTCCGTCCTACATGTGAGGGCTGCATATTTTAATGATTATCTGCAATATACGGAACTCAGTGAGGTTTATCCCGAGGATAATATCGACAGTAAGATCCGGACACAGACCCTGACAGTGGAAGTCAGTGAAAAATACCGGCTATCGGAGCGGTTCGAATTGAACAGTGCAGGCGACCTTAGGTATTCAAAAGTCAGTTCCGGTTATTATTCCGGAATGAAAGATCAACTTCAGGGCAGCCTGTTCCTGGCTGCCAAATATGTATTTCCAAAGCTGGGATGGAAGATCGATCTGAACCTGCGGCAGGGGTGGACCGAGGATTATGACGAACCTTTCACACCATCAGTAGGCTTGGAAGGGCCAGCAGGAAAATACCTGATGTTGAAGATGAGCATTTCTCATAATTACCGTAGCCCCACATTGAATGAACGTTACTGGCAACCCGGGGGAAATCCCGGATTGAAACCTGAGAAAAGCTGGAATGAAGAAATCACCATGTGCCTGAATCCTGACCATAATGGTCTACCCATCCTGGACGATTTTTCCATCACGTATTTCCACTCCATGATCGATGATTGGATCCGATGGGTACCGGATCCGGATGATCCTTATTTCTGGTCGCCTCAGAATGTCCAGCGTGTTCGATCCACCGGAATGGAAAGCCGGCTCGAACTGTTCGGTGACATTGGGAAAGTAAAGGCCAACCTGGATGCATCCTATTCCTTTACACGCTCAATCAATGAGAACAAAGAGGCGGATAACTTCAGGAAGCAGCTACCGTATGTGGCTGAACACATGGGAACGATCAATGTCAGGATTGGCTACAGTCGGGCATATATGGATTATACGCAGTCCTTCACGGGATCCAGGGCGACATTGGAGGACCATTCGGAATCCCTGCCGGCGTTCAGCATCGGCAGGATAAGCATTGGCTGCACCTGGGATCTGAAGGTGTGCGATCTGGACATCTATTTCCGGATAGATAACCTGTTCAATATTGATTATCAGGTGATCAGGTATTATCCTAATCCGGGGCGGTCATACACCGGCGGAGTGAATGTCAAGATATAACGATGTAACGAAGTAGCGATGTAGCGATAGAACCCTCTAACGATGAACAATTTAACAATTTAACAATTTAACAATTTAACAATTTGACAGTTTAACAATAGAACAATGAGTACCAAAGTAAGAATTAAGTGGAACGGCAAAATGGCCTTTGATGCTGATGTCAATGGTTTTGCCATCCGGATGGATGCAGCTCCCGAAGCGGGAGACAAGGACCAGGGCCCGCGGCCCAAGCCGCTGACCCTTGCTGCTCTGGGAGGATGCACGGGGATGGACGTGGTTTCTCTGCTGGAAAAGATGCGCGTGCCGCTGGAATCCTTCGACATGAAGATCGAAGCAGAACAAACGGATGAACATCCCAGAGTGTACAAAAAGATCCATATTGTGTACATCTTCAAGGGTAAGAACCTGCCCCTTGAGAAACTTCAGAAGGCAGTTGAACTTTCTCAGGAAAAATACTGCGGAGTTTCAGCGATGCTGCGCAAATCAGCAGCGGTCACCTATGAGATTGAGGTGCTTTCGGAGTGAATTAAGAGAGAGGAGAAAGGAGAAAGGAGAGAGGCGAAAGGAGAAAGATACTTGTGAAGATGGAGGCGGGAAACGGCCTGTCCTGAGGAACGAAGTGACGAAGGTTCAGCAGTATTAGAATTTGGATATTGTGATTTATTTGGAATTTGTAAAATGGAATTTGGAATTTATGAGGTACGAATTACCTGTTCCAGTTCAGACAGGATCATCGCCGTCGCACCCCATATGGTCGCACCATGGATGGTATAACATGGGGCAGTAAGAACAAAGCCGTGCACGTTTATCTCCTGAGTGGTTTTGTAGCTGGGATCTGACAGCTGTCCAATGCGGATTTCGATGATTTTTTCCACCTCCACGGGATCGGGGGTGAACTTTGGCTTTTCCCGGGTAAAGCCAACCACCGGGAGCACCAGGTAATTGCTGGGAGGAATGTAAAGCTCCGTCAACGTACCGATGACAGTGACGGAAGCAGAGGGCACCCCAAGTTCTTCCTGAGTTTCCCGGAGAGCCGTATCGATAAGGGTGGCATCGGATTCCTCCCGCTTTCCACCGGGCAGGCTCACCTGCCCCCCATGCATGCCATCATAGTCCGGACGCTGGATCACTACCGTTGTGGGACCGTCTTGATCCGGATAGATAAGGATCAAAACGCCACTTTTTTTTGCGTTTGACGAATCCATGCCTTCCATGAGCCATTTCAGCCGCGACTGGGAAGCCATCGTCAGATGAGCGGCAAATCCAGGTAATGGCTGACTGAGCCTGTACGTAAGATGATCGATGAGGTCTTGGAATGCCATGGGTGCAAAATCGGTCAAAGTTAAAAGGAAAAGCAAATGATACATGAAATCAATGATTTTAATCTTATTTTTGTGTACTGAATCGTAACCTGATCTGAAATGAAAACTAAATCTGTAAGAAGTGTATTTTTCTGGATAACACTGTTGTTGCTGGCAGGTTGTTCAACAGTGCCTATCACAGGAAGGAAACGCGTTAATCTCATTCCCTCTGAGTTCATGATCCCTATGGCTCTGCAGGAATACAATTCTTTTTTGCAGGAAAATCCAGCCTTGCCCGCCTCCGATGACAGAGTAGCACCTGTTAAAACCGTCGGAAATAACATCAGCAATGCCGTTATGCAGTTCCTTTATGATAATGATATGAAAAAAGAAGCTGAGAACATGGCCTGGGAGTTCAACGTTGTTAATGACCCAACAGTGAATGCCTGGTGCATGCCGGGTGGTAAGATCGTTTTTTATACTGGAATATTGCCACTGGCCAACGGACCGGAAGGGATTGCGACCATTATGGGCCATGAAATCGCCCATGCATTCGCCAAACACGGCGAGGAACGAATGACTCAGCAGTTAGCCATTCTGGTGGGCGGCCTTGGGCTTGAATATGCACTCAGGAATGAGCCTCAGACCACCAGTGACATTTTCCTGACAGCCTATGGCGTGGGTTCACAACTGGGCCAGCTTGCCTATTCCCGTCAGCATGAATACGAAGCCGATAAGCTGGGAATGGTCTTCATGGCGATGGCCGGTTACGATCCTTCAAGCACGATCGCGTTCTGGCAAAGGATGTCGCAACTGCACGGCGGTTCTTCCATGCCTGAATTTCTCAGTACGCACCCCAGCGACGAAAACAGGATCGCTAAAATGCAGGAATTCCTGCCTGAAGCAATGAAATACTCCAAGGGAGGAGTAAAAAGTGGCGGCACGAAAAGTACCGGAGGCGGAGCTATTAAACTATAACAGTAAATATTTCATGCTTTATACTTCATGCTATATACTAAATAAATAGGAATGACCTGGACACTGATCGTTATCCTGTTGCTTGTCGGTTTTATCCTGTTGCTTCTGGAAATGCTTGTCATACCAGGAATTACGGTAGCTGCCGTTCTGGGATTTATCGCCATTGCACTGGCCGTATGGGGAGCTTTTGCCTCCTATGGTACTACTGCCGGATTCATCACCCTGGCTGTCAGTATTGCAGGTTCCATCGTCTTTCTCATCCTGGCCCTGAAAGCCAGGACATGGAACCGTCTCAGCCTGAAATCCTCCATTGACGGGAAAGTAAATGTGATCGGCGAAAATGCCGTCAGGGCAGGTGATACCGGCACGACCGTCTCCCGTCTTGCTCCGGCAGGAAAAGCCATGATCAATGGCGAATATTATGAAGTGCATACCATTGGGGAATTCATCGATCCGGGCACTGAGATCGTTGTTACAAAAGTTGAGTTCAATAAGATTACCGTTAAACTTAAAACATCTAATCATGGGAAATAATTTGCTTGTCATGCTTCAGGTAGCCGGGACCAGCGTTTTTATCGTTGTGGCCATCGGCATTGCCGCACTCGTCGGACTGTGGATCATCTTTTATTTTGTACCTGTTGGCCTATGGTTTACGGCATTGTTGTCGGATGTGAGGATCTCTCTCATTCAGCTGATCCTGATGCGCTGGAGGAAAGTGCCTCCGCAGGTCATCGTCCGTAACCTGATTGCTGCCACTAAGGCAGGATTGAAGTTGAACAGAAATGAACTGGAAGCGCATTACCTTGCAGGAGGAAATGTCCAGGCTGTGGTCAATGCCCTGATCTCCGCCGATAAGGCCAATATGAACCTCGACTTTAAAACGGCTACTGCCATTGACCTGGCGGGACGTGATGTGCTGCAGGCCGTACAGATGTCGGTCAATCCAAAAGTGATCGATACCCCTCCGGTTGCTGCCGTGGCCAAAGATGGTATTCAGCTGATCGCCAAGGCCAGGGTTACGGTCCGGGCTAACATCAAGCAACTGGTCGGCGGGGCAGGGGAGGAGACGGTTCTGGCACGTGTGGGAGAAGGTGTGGTCTCCTCCATTGGTTCTGCTGGTTCCCATAAATCCGTGCTTGAGAATCCTGATTCCATTTCGAAAGTAGTGCTGGGTAAAGGCCTCGACTCCGGTACCGCCTTCGAGATCCTTTCCATCGACATTGCAGACATCGATGTGGGAAAGAACATTGGAGCCGTCCTCCAGATGGACCAGGCGAATGCCGATAAGAACATTGCGCAGGCTAAGGCAGAGGAACGCCGCGCCATGGCTGTGGCGAAAGAACAGGAAATGAAGGCAAAAGCCCAGGAAGCACGTGCAAACGTCATCCAGGCTGAAAGTGAAATACCCCTGGCCATCGCCGATTCATTCAGAAAAGGAAACCTGGGCATCATGGATTATTACCGCCTGCAAAATATCCAGGCCGACACCCGCATGCGCGAATCCATCTCCGAGCCGCCCTCCAAGCCAAAAGAAAGACTTGACGAAGAAAAAGGGAAGAAATAGCGGTAAATGAGAGGAGAGAGGAGAAAGGAGAGAGGAGAGAGGAGAAATAAATGTAATCAATTATCTCTCATTTCTCCTCTCTCATTTCAAATGAATAATACGGATAAATATAGACCCCAAATCCGTTTGCTGTACCGCGAACTGTTGTCAATTTGCCTCCCCGTTATCCCTCCCGGTGATCTCCGGACGATCCGCAGTGCCTACGAATTCGTTCTCGCAACCTACCAGGATAAAAGGATGGAATCGGGGGAGTATTATTTTGTACATTGTGTGAATGTGGCGAAGATCGTCGCGGGAGAGATTGGCCTGGGCACAGATTCAATCGTGGGTGCACTGCTCCATAATATTCTTTATAAAGCTGAAGTTACAGAGGAAACGATAAGTGAGAAATTCGGAAGGAAGGTAGCCTTTCTCCTGCAAGGTCTGACCAGGATCGCAGGACTCTCTACAAAGAGATCATCACTGAATGCTGAGAATTTTATTCAATTATTGCTCACCCTGTCCCCGGATGTTCATGTCATTCTGATCAAGCTGGCCGACCGACTGGAATTCATGCGTAAGATCGATAAACTGCCCGAAACCCTGCGCCCCCAGATAGCTTCGGAAACATCGCTCCTGTACGCACCTATTGCACATCGCCTGGGATTGTACCACATCAAGACTGAGCTGGAAGAGCTTTCGATGCAGTACGCATTTCCGGAAATCTATTATGATGTAGTGAGACGCCTGAAAGAAACACAGGAAGCAAGGGAAAATTATATCCGGAATTTCATCGTGCCGGTTGAGAAAGAGCTTAAACGGCATGGATTTGACTGCGAGATCAGGGGCAGACCCAAATCGGTGTCTTCCATCTGGAGCAAGATGAAAAAACAGGGAGTGGATTTTGATGAAGTGTACGACCTTTTTGCCATCCGAATCATCATCAACAGGATACGGGAAAGCGAAAAAGCTGACTGCTGGAGGATCTATTCCATTGTAACCAACCTGTACCAACCCAATCCCAAACGGCTGCGCGACTGGCTCACCACACCGAAGGCCTCAGGCTATGAATCACTTCATACGACCGTCATGGGCCCGGATGGGAAGTGGGTCGAGATACAAATTCGTACAAAAAGAATGGATGAGATCGCCGAAAGTGGCGGCGCCGCCCACTGGAGATATAAGGAATCAGCCCTGGAGAAAGACCAGGATTCATGGATCTCCAGGATCAGACAAACCCTTGAAAGATCAGAATCGCCGAATGCTGAGGACTCAAGGAAGGCTAAACTGGAACTTTATTCCAAAGATATTTTTGTTTTTACTCCCAAGGGTGATATTAAAAAATTACCTCAGGGTGCATCTATACTTGATTTTGCCTATGAGGTCCACTCATCCATCGGTAACTCCTGTACCGGCGGAAAGGTGAACAACAAGATCGTACCACTGCGGTATGTCCTTCAAAATGGGGATGTGGTCGATATCATCACTGCCAAGACCCAAAAACCAAAATCACACTGGATCGATTATGTCGTCACACAAAAGGCAAAATCAAAAATCAGGAGGGCGATTAAAGAACTGCAATTCAGGGAGGCAGACCAGGGAAAGGAGATCCTCAAAAGGAAATTCGGCCAGCTGAAACTGACCTTTGATAACGAAAATATTGATAAACTGGTTACATACTTCAAATTATCAGATCCACTCGAACTGTACCATCATCTTGCCATTGGCAAGATCGATCCGATGGAGATAAAAGAATTTTTTGTCACTGCTGGGCCTGAAATTGAAAAAGCAAAGGCATTGGATACAGGGCTTCTGGAACGCATTGAATCGGAGATCCATCAAGCTGTCCGCCCCGATGATCTTCTGTTGATCGACGGCAAATCGGATATCGGCGTCTATAAGTTCGCCCGTTGCTGCAATCCTGTCTTTGGAGATGAGATCTTTGGCTTTGTGACAGTGGGGAAAGGGATCAGGATACACAGGGAAACATGCCCCAATGCATTTCAGATGAAAATGCGCTATGGCTACAGGATCATTCAGGCCAAATGGGTAAAGGCCGACGATAAAGGACCCTTCTGGGTCAATCTTCAGATCATGGGCGATGACCAAATCGGCATTGTGAACCAGGTCACTCATCTGATATCCGACACTATGCGCATCAACATGCGGTCATTTTCTTTCGAATCGAAACATAATAAATTCGAAGGTACAATTCAGATCCTTGTCAAAGATATTGGTCAGCTCAATTTTGTCACCAGCCAGTTAAAAAAGGTAAGCGGTGTCAAAAAGATCAAACGGTTGAAGTAGCTTTCATAATAACCCCACCCCATCGCCCCTCCCCTACAGGGGAGGGGCTGGGGAGGGGTAAAATGGTAAATTACCCGGGGCTTATCCCGGAATTAAGGTCCAGGGCGTGCCCTTGGGTTAATACTTTTAATACACAATGAACATGAGAGATTGCATCGGTTGTAAGCTTATTTATAACGATCAGGTCTTTTCCACGGATCTCTTCGACAAATCTTCCTTTATGACAGGAGTCATCCTTTATGAGGTGATCGCTTTTTATAATAAAAAATACCTTTACCTGGAAGATCATCTTCACAGGCTTGAATCCTCATCCAGCCTTGCCGGTTTGCCACTGTGGATACCCATCGGCGAGGTTCGCTACAGGTTACTGAAACTTTTGGAGATCAATGATGTAGAAGAAGGCAGTATCAACCTGGTCTTTAATTACTCGAATGATCCTGTGACGTTTATCACGTACATCAATAAGCCGCATAATCCTTCCGCGGAGCACTATATTCATGGAATTAAAACGCAGTTGCATTTTGACATACGCACCACACCGAACATTAAGTTCTTTTTGCAGGATTTCAGGGAAAGGGCAGGGAAGGTGATCAGGGAGAACAACCTTTGGGAAGTCATCCTGGTGGATAAAGACGATTATATAACCGAAGCCAGCCGCTCCAATGTTTTCATGATCAAAGACAATGAGGTGATTACGGCTCCGGTTGAACTTGTACTGCCAGGTGTGACACGCAAGCATATCCTGGAATTATGCCATGAAATGGAGATGCCAGTTAAGGAAAGATGCGTCAGGTATGAGGAATTAAAGGAGATGGATGCTGTTTTTCTTACTGGAACAACCTCAAAAGTGCTACCTGTCAGGTACGTTGGAAATTGGGAATTCAATCCGGTGCATCCTCTTCTTGTTAGAATCAGGGAAGCCTACGAAAAAGAAATCGCCAGACATATTGGCATCCAATAGTAAGCGAGACTGTGTTTGAAATTCAGTTAACCACGGAGATCACGGAGATGTACGGAGTACACGGAGTTATAAATCCCTATTTTCAGTCCTCTGTGTTCTCCGTGCTTTCCTCCGTGCGCCTCCGTGGTTAAATTTAAAGCATCACTTTGATACAGTATCGATATAAATGACTAAATCTACACTCTTTTCAATACCACTGCTGTCCGGTTGGTAATATAGATCTTCAGCCGGTTCACATTCCATATCCCGTCAAAATAGGAAAAGTGTTCCACATTTTCATCGATCCTTCCGTGCCCTCCGAACAGTACATTGTCTGAGTTCAGAATGACCTTATATTTCCCTGGCTCCGGAACAGAGAAGATATAATCCGTGAGGGAGTGGGAGGGATGCCAGTTAAAGACAAAGATCAGCCCGTTCCGTTCAAAGACAATGGTCTTGTTTGCCTCGTCCATGTTGAGCTGCCGTGCGAATTCCCAGTTCAGGACATGGTTTTCCCGGATGATCCGGATCATTTCCTGGTCGAAGCGGGCCAGGAAATGGTATTTCAGGTTCTCATCGTCGACCAGCGACCATTGCCTGCGCGCGTACTTGTAGCTCCAGCCGTTCCCTTCCCTGGGAAAATCGATCCATTCAGGGTGCCCGAACTCATTTCCCATGAAATTCAGATAGGCCTGGCCTCCCAGGGCGATCGTAAACAAGCGGATCATTTTGTGGAGGGCCATACCCCTGTCGACCACCAGGTCCGGGTCATCCTTATGCATGTGCCAGTACATTTCCTTGTCCATCAGCCAGAAGGCCAGTGTCTTGTCGCCTACCAGCGCCTGGTCGTGCGACTCAGCATAGGATACGGTTTTAACACCCGGAACCCTGTCGTTGAGCACACTCCACATCTCATGGATGCTCCAGTCTTCATCCCTTTTTTCTTTCAGATACCTGATCCAGAAATCGGGGATGCCCATGCCCAGCCGGTAATCAAAGCCGATACCCCCGTCGGGGATCGGCTTGCACAGTCCGGGCATGCCCGTGACATCCTCGGCGATGACCACAGCATGTGGATTGATCGTGTGGATCAGCTGGTTGGCCAGCTGCAGGTAGGTGATTGCATCCCATTCCACACCTTCGTTGAAATATTTGTCGCGGCTGTCGATCACGTCGTTGCCGTGATGGAAGTACATCATGGAGCCCACCCCGTCGAACCGGAATCCGTCGAAATGGAACTCCTTCATCCAGTATTTTACGTTGGACAGCAGGAACTGCAGCACTTCCCATTTTCCATAATCGAAGAGTTTTGAGTCCCATCCCGGATGTTCCCCGCGTCCGCCCGGATGAAAATACTGGTGATCGGAGCCGTCAAATTCGTTGAGTCCTTCGTTGAGGTTCTTTACGGTATGCGAATGGACGATATCCATGATCACGGCAAGTCCCATCTGATGGGCGGTCTTGACGAGGTTCTTCAGATCCTCCGGCGTGCCGAAACGGGATGAAGGTGCAAAGAAGTTTGAGACATGGTACCCAAACGATCCGTAATAGGGGTGCTCCTGTATCGCCATCATCTGGATGGCGTTGTAACCTGCTTTTTTAATGCGTGGAAGGATACGGGATGTGAACTCATGATAGGAGCCGATGCCTTCGTGTTCCTGAGCCATACCCATGTGACATTCATAGATCAGTAATTCTTTCAGTTCACCCAGCGAAAAACGGTCGTTTTCCCAGTTGAATTTTCCGGGGAGCCACACCTGTCCGGAGAAGTCCTTAGTCTGGTCATCCTGAACCACCCGCCGGATGTAGGCAGGGATCCGGTCGCGGACCTGATTACCCCCCCCCACCACCACTTTGATCCTGCTTCCGTGAATGAATGAATGCTTGTAGATATCACCGTCGATAAATAGTTCCCATACACCGTTACCGACTGGAGTAAGCGGATGCGCGTAGGGATTCCAGTTGTTGAAGTCGCCTTTTAAAAAAAGGGCCTTGGCTTTCGGCGCCCATTCCCTGTACACCCATCCTTTCCTGACTGGATCGCTGCTAATTCCAAAGTGCTGATATGCATTAGCGAAGGCGGAGAGGCTTCCGGCATATCTTTCGATATACCCGAGGCGTTCCTTGTAACGTTGATACCGGGCAAATACATCCCCGGCGGCTGGAAGCAGCCAGGGATCATCTTTTACGATTTTCAGGATGCGAAATTTTTCGGGTATCATACCTTTGTGGTTAATAATTGGGGACAAAGGTAGTTCATTGTTTCATTGTTCAATTGTTCGATTGTTAAATTGTTAAATAGTTAAATAGATTGATAATGAGGATCTTATCTGGCAATCAGGCGATACCCGCTGCCATGGATATTCTCAATCTCGATCATGGGATCATCCTGAAAGTATTTCCGTAGCCTTGTGATATAGACATCCATGGAGCGGGTCGTGAAGTAGGTGTCGTTGCCCCAGATGGTTTTAAGTGCCGTTTCACGCGACAGAACGTTGTTCATGTGAAGACAGAGCAGGTGCAGGAGATCCGCTTCTTTGGGGGAGAGTGTTTTTTGATTTTTCCCGAGTATCAGGCAACGGGTCGTATACTGAAATTGAAAGGTGCCAATTTGAAAAAAGGGTGGATCTTCCAGTAAGGTTGATTTCCCCGGATTTCTTTTTAGTACTGCCTGTATCTTGTATAACAAAACCTCTGAATCGAAAGGTTTTTTAATGTAATCATCAGCACCGATCCTGTATCCTTCAACCTCATCCTGTTTAAGTGTTTTTGCTGTAAGAAAGATCACCGGCAATGCTGGTTCGGTCTTCTTTATATGCCTGGCAATGGAGAACCCATCGATATGCGGCAGCATGACATCCAGGATGCAGATATCGAAAACCGTTTTCCGAAAATCGGCGATGGCGCGTGCGCCATCCATCTCCCAATGCACTTCGTAATTGTGCATTTCCAGATACAGCTTCAACACCGATCCGAAATTTTCGTCATCCTCTACCAGAAATATTTTCGCTACCATGCTACAATACTTGTACCCCTATGGGGTAGTGGAATTGTTTATGATTGTCAACCGTCAACCGTCAACCGCCCCCGGCAACCACACCGTAAACCTGCTTCCCTTGCCAACTTCACTATCGACTGTTATTTCGCCCCTGTGGAGAAGCACGATCGCTTTAACATAGCTCAGCCCCAGGCCAAAGCCTTTGACGTTATGAACATTCCCTGTTGCCTGGCGGTAGAATTTATCAAATATCTTACTTTTTTCGACCGGAGTAAGTCCTATCCCTTTATCTTCCACTGAAATGCTGATGCCTCCCTTTGTATTCCAGGTAGTTATCCTGATCTCAGGCTTGTCCTGCGAATACTTGATGGCATTGTCCAGCAGGTTGTAGATCAGGTTAGTGAAATGAATCCGATCGGTTTGGAGCCATCGATGTTCAGCATGAAGCTCCGAATGAAGGGTCCCGCTGAGCTTTTCAACCTGAAGGCTGATATGGGTCACGGATTGTTTTATGAGTTCATGAATATCAAGTAACTCGAAATGAAGCGCGAAATCCTTTTTATCCAGGAGGGCCATCTGCAGCACATTTTCCACCTGGTTGTTCATGCGTTTGTTCTCCTGCCGGATAATCCCAAGAAAATAATTCACCCTGCTTTTGTCAGACAAAACATGGTCATCGGAAATGGCGTCCGCTGCAAGTGATATGGTAGCGATTGGAGTCTTGAACTCATGGGTCATATTATTAATGAAATCAGATTTTATGTCCGAGATCTTTTTTTGTTTCAGGATAAAGGATACTGTCATCCCAAAAGTGACAATTATGAACAGTGTGAGCAGGGCTGAGCTGGCAAGAAGCCATAACACCGAACGCAGCAGTTGTGCCCTTTTATCGGGAAATTTAAGCGCCAGAAAGGTAGCAGGGGCAAAGGCATCGTTGGGGAACAGGTTCACTTTATACGCAGAATGCCTGTCCGACAAATGAAAAGATTCGCTGTGAACAGGTAGGGTCATGTTGTCTGTACCGGTGAAGACCCCAAACTCAAAAGGAAGTGTAATCCCCTGGTTTTGAAGCTCCAGCCGGAGCAGGTCCTGAGTCTGGGATAGTTGGATCCTTTTATTCAATGGAACAGGGTCGGTGGTTACCTCGATCACCATCTTCTCAAAGACCTTTTCGAGGGATTCCTTTTTCGTTTTTATTTTCCTGACCTGCTGGTTAACGACAATGTAGAGTGAATCGTCGTTTCCATTCTGCCGGGTGATAAAAATCATTTCGTCATCATGCCCTTCATTCAGTGTGTCAATCCGCATGAAAACTTTCTCATCCCCATTGTAAACCAGCGCTTTATTCCTGGAGGCGCTGTCAGTCCATTTAATAGTATATGCATGCTTGTCCTCGTCGGACGTTGAAATTGCAACGAATCCGGGACCAGCGGGCAACGATCTGTCCTGGAGTGAATCAATGGATATCCTGTGCACATTGATTTGAGAACCAATGGAGTCTTCCCAGAAAAGCTGGGCTGAATCCTCACCCGGATTTTTAAATTTATTGCTGATGATCCTGTAATTATCCTTGATCTCCAGAGCACTGGCGGTAGCCTGAAGAGCACGGTTGACACTGTTGTCGAACAGCTCTTCTTTAACCCTGATGGCATTCCTGATCCAGAATAACTGGATGAGAATGATTCCGGTAAGGGATATTACCAGTGATACGATCACGATGATGAGCAATTTCCGGTTCACACTTCAAAAATACAGAAACTTCCTTCCTTAAAGATAACTTTAACCTTCCTTTAACCTTTTTTAACTATCGTTAATGTTTGGCTATGAAAGAGTTGTATAGCTTTGTGGTCACAAGCCCCACCCCCAACCCCTCCCCATTTAGGTAGTGCAGGTGAGTGGCAACCATTTAACAATTTAATAATTAACAATTTGCATCCATGAAACTACTATCACGAGTACATTTTTTAACCGTAGCACTGACCATGCTGGTATGCGGAGTCTTTATCCAGCAAACCGCTTATTCCCAGGAAGTTAAGCCGGAGAAGAAAATCCGTGTCAAGGTGATCACCGTTAAAGATGGCGAAGAGAGCACCTTTGACACAACTTTCAATGGAGAGGATTTTGATAATGAGGCATTGAAAAAGGAAATGAAGGAAAAGTACGGGATTGAGATGGAGGATCTTGAGGGAGAAGTGGGAGTGAAGGTAAAGGTTGACAGCGAAAAAGCGGATGCGGTCGGGATTGAAACCGGAAAAGAAGCAAAGAAAGTAGTCGTTATTAAGGAAGTGAACAGGGATTCAGATGAGGAATTGATCTGGGAAGAAATAGGAAAAGAGCCGGATTCCACCGACAGGGCTGAAAAGATCTACATTATCAATAAGGACGGGGAGAAATTCACCATTAAAGAAGGCGGAGATGATGAAAAAGTATTACGGATCATTACGGAAGAAGGGGAGTCGAAGGTGATCGAGGAAGGAGATGGCAAGAAAGTGATCCTGATCACTGAAGAAGGGGAAACGAAGATCATTAAAGATAAAGACGGTGAAAAAGTGATCATGATTAAGGTCGATGATGAACAGTGTGACAAGAGTAAAAAGGACAAGAAGGTCAAGGAAGAGATCATCAAGGTCATCGTGATAACTGATGATGATGATGACATACCTGAGCCGGATAAGAAATAATATTCCGCGATCATCCGCGTTATCCGTGTCATCCATATTCTATACAAACCTGTTGCTGGAGTGCGTGAGTGATGACTAATATCATTACCATTGGTGATCTGCATGGCTCGCCCGTCTGGAAGCAGATCCGGACGGATGAATGGGACTGGGTGGTCTTTATCGGGGACTACGTTGATTCTGGGGATTTTACCCCCCAGGATATTATCGCTAACCTGGAGGAGATCATCGAACTGAAAAAGCAGCAACCGGACAGGATCGTCCTGTTGATGGGAAATCATGACCTTGCCTATTTTTACGGAGGACACGAGCGGCACTACTGTTCCGGTTACAGGTTGAGTATGCTATCGCGGCTCTTTTCCATTTTTACCTCCAACCGCGGACTTTTTCAGGCAGCCTTCCAGGTTGGTAATCACCTGTGGACGCATGCCGGGGTTGTGCAGCGCTGGTATGATACGTATATCCGTGAACAGGTTCTTCCCGGGGATAACGATCTTGCAGCTACCCTGAACCGTCTTTTCAGGGACTACTATCAGCCCCTGTATCATGCCAGCGTGATCAGGGGTGGATTGCACGAGGATGGCGGCATTTTCTGGGCGCACAATGCAGAGACCAGCGATGATCCGCTGAGAGGATATCATCAGATCGTGGGGCACACCAGGACGCGATCGGGAATCCGCGTGACAGGCAATCCTCTGAACAACACTTCTGTTACGTATGTGGATTGTCTGGAGACGAGTGAGGAGTTTTATAAGCTGTCGTTGCCAATTGATGATTAAACCGATGGCAGTTGTCCACCGGATCTGCCTATCCCCACCGCTCCCCCTTAATAAACCTCCTCCTCAGATAGCGGAACAGAAAATCCTTATACCCGTATTTGTACTGCGACACCATTTCTTCCACATAAAACAGCGCAAACGACCGGTGGCGACGGATGAAATGCATGAAGTGCTTTAAAACCAGCGGATGGTACAGGATCTTCTTCAAAAAGTTGGCATCCCTGATATTTTTCCTGATGGTTCTGACTTTTTGCAAGTAATCATCCAGGTACTTTTCGTTCCCATTCCGAATGGCCTCTTGCACGGATTCAGCGGCTATTTTCCCCGATAATAGGGCATAATAGATTCCTTCCCCCGTTACCGGATCGGTAAAACCTGCTGCATCACCAACCAGTAACACATTCTGTCGCAGCTTTTTCAGAGCGACCTTTCGTCCCGACGGGATCAACGCTCCACGGATGGAATGCATATCCTTCTTGATGATATCCCTGAAAAAAGAACCCGAAATCCGGTCTCCCTTCGTTTCCTCCAGCGTCCCGACCGTAGAATGATCCTTCTTGGGGAAGTCCCATCCATAACCGCTCCTGACATGACCAAAGTAGATCGTTACCGTCTTTTCTGCTGAAACTTTGTCAGCAGTTCCCTCAACACAGAATGAATGATCCGGATCAATGGAATGTAGCCTTGCCAGCAGACTCCGGCACCCATACGCCCCAATCAGCACTTCATAATGGTAGGTTCCGGTATCTAAATGAATGGTTCTGGACCCGGGATCGATCTGATGCGCACGAATCGTCTCATTTTCGAAAACCGTTCCCCCCAGATTCCGGTAAAGTTTTATCAGGCTATCATCCAATAGCGTTCGTTCCGTCAGGTACAGCGGTATCCTTGTGCTGAAATGTATGATCGGTTCGTTCTGATAATAGAACGCTACGGAATTTGTTTCCTCAACCACATACTCCTCTGGCTTGATCTCCGGGCAATGATGCTGGATCATGTCCACTGTCTTTTTGGTCAGCAGCCCGCCACACAGCTTGTCCCTTGGAAACGCTGCCTTATCAAAGATGCACGTGCTGATCCCCGCCCGCTGCAGCCCGATCCCGCACATCGCCCCCGCCGGCCCCCCTCCAATAATAATGACAGCATACTTAATCATTACTCAGATAAAACTCCGGAAATCCGAATGTAATTTGTAGTTTGGAATTTATTTGGATCTTGGACCTTGGAATTTGGAATTTTCAAATGACACATTTGACTCCCCCTCGATCCATCTCCGCCACGCAGATATTACAGTGGTTACATTCCGACGTTTTTACTATCCCGTCCCTGACCTTCAGCAGGAAATCCGGATCGTGGATCACCGCCCGCGCCAGCGCCATCATGTCAAATCCGGCATCCATGGCCCGCTCAATACCCTCCCTTGAACAGACTCCCCCCAGGTATACCAGCGGCATGCTCACCGCTTCACGAATCTTTTGCGCCAGCGGCAGGAAAAAGTTCTCCTCAAAAGCATACCTGCGCATGATGATCCTGCCGAACATCACCATGGCCAGCTTTTGCGCCATATCCTTCTCGGCTTTTGCCATCTCCCATAAGGGCACTTTCCCCCGCATCAGATAAAAGGGCGTTAGACTCGTGAACCCGCCGCTCAGCACCAGCGCATCCACACCCGCCTTCTCCAGCGCTTTCGCAACTTCCACTGAATCGCGGATCGTCAGCCCACCTCTGAAACCATCCTCCAGGTTGATCTTGCAGAAGACAGGGTAATCCTCTCCTACGGCCTGCCGGACAGCTTCCAGCACCTCAAGCGGAAAACGCAACCGGTTGGTCACAGAACCGCCATACCCATCTGTTCGCCTGTTGATGCGCGGACTGAGGAACTGACTCAGCAGGTATCCATGCCCCATGTGGAGCTCCACTGCATCAAAGCCCTCTTTTTTGCCAAAGGTGGCAGAATCCGCGAAATTTTTCGCCAATCCGTGCATCTCGTCCTGTGTCATACTGCGCGACAGGATAATGCCCCCCAGGATCCCGTAAAGGTTGATCCGGGCACTGGGCCCAAGGGATCTCTTGAACCGGAGATCCTGGTTCTTGGTAAAATAACCGCAATGCGTGAGCTGCAGCATGCACCTGCCACCCTCCGCATGGACCGCATCCGCCAGGGTGTGTAAATGCACAGCTCCACTGCCGTCGATTAATAATTGTTGCCTGTTGGTGCGGCCTTCGGGACTCACAGCGCCGTATGCAACGGTCGTCATCCCTATGCCTCCATGCGCCAGCCTGCGGTGATGCTCGATCAGCTGCGGCGTAGGATGCCCTTCGTCGGTCATCCCTTCATACGTGGCTGACTTGATGAAGCGGTTCCGAAGCTCCAGCCCCCTGATGCGGATCGGCGTATATGCTTTTTCGAATGAATTACCCGACATTGTTTAAAATATGTCCGGCAAAATTAAGGGATTTGACTGAATTCAGTGGTTTCAAGTTGCAAGTTACAGGTTAATACCTGCAACCTGTAACCTGATACCTGCAACCTGAAACCTGATACCTGCAACCTGAAACCTGATACCTGCAACCTGAAACCTGCAACCTCTAAGAGCATCCATCCACTTTAAACATATTTTATTTATTTTTGTTTAAACATCAGCTCAGCTGGCAATCCATCATTCTCATGAGAAATCCTGCAACGGTTTTTGTGATCCTGATAGCATCTTTCCTTCTTCCATATGCCGTTTTCAGCCAGAACGACACTCAGGAAAAAGTAAAATCCCTGAAATATGCGGAGAACTCTCTCTTTACCGCCCATGACCTGGTAGAATTACACCTCATAACGGATTTCAGGGAAATGTTCAAAGAGATAAAAGATAATGCCGACACGGTTTTTCATGACGGAACCGCTATCTATAAACGACCAGACGGCTCCTGGGACACACTAGCGGTTGAAATCAGGCCAAGGGGAAACTACCGCCGCGATCCCTCACATTGCGTTTTTCCACCGCTGTCCGTAAAATTTGATAAAAAGGAATCCAGATCAACCCCATTTGAAGATCTGAAGCGCCTGAAACTGGTCACACACTGCAGCAATACGGAAAAGATATTTGAACAGTACGTCTTACGTGAATACCTGGTGTACAGGATCTTCAATGTGCTGACCGATACCAGTCTGAGGGTCCGTCTGGCCAGGATCACCTATATTGACCCGGAAAACAAAATGGATACGCTACAGCGGTTTGCTTTTTTTATTGAAAACGACAACCAGATGGCTGAACGGATAGGAGGGAAGATCATCGAAACAAAAAATATACATCAGGACAGAACAGATCAGCACCACACGGATCTTTTGGAAGTTTTTATGTACATGGTGGGTAATCCCGATTGGTCAGTCTCGGTTCAGCACAATGTGAAGATCGTCCAGACCAATCCTTTCCTTGAGCCCATTGCAATTCCCTATGATTTTGATTATTGTGGACTTGTCAATACCTCCTATGCAGCACCTGCCGATGAACTGAACATCGCTTCCGTGACCCAGAGGGTGTTCCTGGGCTTTTGCCGTACCAAGGAAGAATTCGATGCATGCTTCGACCTGTTCAGATCAAAAAAAGAAGAAATATATGCTTTGTACAAGGGACTTCCTTATCTGGACGAACGCAGCCTGAACTGGTCCCTGCGCTATCTCGATAAGTTCTATGAAATCATCAACGATCCTAAAATGGTGCAGAAAGAATTCCTGAAAACCTGCTGGCCGGCACGGTAATCGGTTGGCGGTTGACAGTCAGCAGTCGACAATCAGTATGAATAGAAAAAATTCAATTACCCCGTAGGGGTGCAAGTATTGTAGTCCGGTAGAAAATTATGTCGTTGCTAATGCCCAAATCAATCATAGTAATATTATCCGTTTTATTCGGAGCATCCGCATTTGGCCAATCCGATGACCTGGAGAAATCGCTTTTTAAAGCCATCCGCGATGGGGATACAACAGCCGTTAAGTCCATGATCTCTACTGGACTGGACATCAACGGGTACTATGGTAAAAATGCCAACAGAACCCTGCTGAACACGGCGATTGATGCAGAAAAGTACGAGATGGTCCGCTTGCTCGTCAGGCATGGAGCCGACATCGAAAAACCTTCGGATGATATTACTCCATTGATGGAGGCCGCAATTAATAACAATCTATTGATATCCAGGTATTTGCTTGATCGGGGTGCCAGCGTTGATCCTGTGGACCGCATGGGCAATACGGCCCTGTTCTACGCGGCTAAGTACGGAACCCTCCGGTTGAACAGGCTGCTGGTGCAGAGAGGCTCAGATGTATCCCACAGGAATCACCGCAGATGGATGCCTCACGATATGGCTTTTTCCAGCAATAAGGATACGATCGTCCACTACCTCAGGACCATGGTAGTGAAAAAGGACTCGGCATACCGGGTGCCTGGCTATAAGGACGGACCTCATGTGATATGGGACAACCATACACAGATATTTATTATTTACCTGCAAAGAGACAGTTCTTCCAATCAAACCCTTATGGTAGACCATATGATGGATATGAAGGATAGTGTGCTGCATTTTAAAGGATTCATGTTCGACACATCCAGCTATACGATCTACCGGGATCCTGTTCATTACCCGCATGAATTTGATCATGTGGAAAAGATCTTTGTCGTTGGCGATATTCACGGGCAATATGACTCCCTGGCCAGAGTGCTCCAAGTTAACAATGTGATCGATGAGGACCTGAACTGGTCATGGGGAACCGGACATCTTGTGTTTACAGGCGATATCTTCGATCGTGGCGATCAGGTGACCGAGTGTTTATGGCTGATCTATAAATTGGAACGACAGGCACTCAACGCTGGTGGCTGCGTACATTATATCCTTGGTAATCATGAGCTGATGACCCTGTCCGATGAACTGGCCTATCAACCGGAGAAAAACAATTTCTTCAGCTATTATTTTGATATTGCTTATTCACAGTTCTTTACACCATATACTGTGCTGGGACAATGGTTGCGTTCGAAAAAGACCATGCTCAGGATCAATGACATACTGTTCACACATGGAGGAATTTCATCCCAGGTGATAGCCAAGCATCTGAATATCGATTCAGTAAACCATATGGTAAGGAAATACCTGAACCTGGAGTACGATAAAAAGAACAGCGAAACCCTCAACCTGCTTCTGTTTACCTATGGACCCTTCTGGTACAGGGGATATTTCAGGAATGGGCATCTGCCTCCGGAAACCACTCAGGAACAAATCGACCGTGTACTCGACTTTTATAAGGTATCCCACATGGTCATAGGGCACACCGATGTGCCTTTTATCGCTCCCATGTACAATGGTAAAGTTTTTCCTATTGATATTCCTTTCCATGACCCTGAATATCATCAACAATGCCTGCTGATCGAGGGGGAACATTTCTACCGTGTGTATCTTGACGGTAAGAAAGTACTCTTGAAATAAGAATATATTCCGTTGTTCGATGGTTCTATTGTCAAACTGTCAAATTGTTAAATTACCGTTAAACAACTGATCAGTTGACTTTACCTAACTCAATTTCATACCTTTACAGAAATTTTAATCACTAAACCCATGAAAGCACTGCGCATCGTTACTCTTATCTTATTGATCCTTATTGCAGCTTTTTTGCTGATAGCTGCATTTCTTCCGAAAAAAGCCTTCATTGAGGAATCAATGGTCATCAATGCCCCGCAGAAACTGATCTTCCAGGAGGTGAACAACTATGGCAACTGGGCCTGGTGGTCTCCGTTTCAACAACTGGATACTACGATGGTGGTCACACTGCAGGGTCCGAAATCCGGAGTCGGTGCCATTATGAAATGGACGAGCAAAAGTGGCAGTGGCAGCCAGAGAATCCTTGAAAGCACACCCGACTCTTTCATCTCCAATGAACTGAAATTGATGGAGGATGATCCGAATGCAGCCCTCAGCGACTGGAAGTTTGAACCGTCGGGGAGTGGTACACTCGTGTCATGGAATGTTTCCATGGAGCATCTGAAATATCCCATTGAAAGATATATGGGATTGATTATGAACAAAATGATGAGATCTGTTTTTCAAAAGGGCCTGACCAATCTGAAAACCATTTGTGAATCCCTGCCCATGTTGGAGGGTCTGGACATGCTGACCATTGAAGCACAGCCTGCACTTTCTATAAAAGATTCTGCAATGGTCACTGAACTTGGGCCCAGTATGGATGAGGCATACGGTAAAATAATGGATTTCATGTCCCGGAATAATATCCAGATGGCTGGCTCTCCATTTACCATATATTATTCCTGGGATTTCAACCGGCCTTTCCTTTTCGAAGCAGGCATTCCCATACAATCGCAGGTTGCGGGTGAGGGTGAGATCATGGCAACAGAAATCGCTGCAGGTGAGGTAGTCTGTGCCCCCTATTATGGGTCTTATGGAGGCACTGGGACCGTACACGAGAAGATCCAGCTGTATCTTGCTGCCAAACATGTTCAGTATATTGGGTCTCCGTGGGAAGTGTATGTGACCGATCCTATGGCTGAACCCGACACATCCAAATGGCTGACCATGATCTACTACAGAATTAATTAGAATGATGAATTGTTTCCGGGATCAAAATTTCACTTGACTTCCCTGTTTTATTTCCATATCTTTACACTCAAAATGCCATTGACGGAACTTTTACTTTTCGGATAATTAACCCGTGATTATTTATTTACAGCAAATACCCAGTTTATGATGGCAACCACATTACGACTTTCCCTGACCAATTTCGATTCCAATGAAAATTTATCCCTGTACGAAGAGCTGCTGTCAGAAGAGATCATGTGGCTTTTCAACAGAAAATATCCACTGGAGGTCCTATTTATTCCGTATGCGTATGACGGAGGTTTTTACAATACCTACATTCAGAAGGTCCGAACCATATTCGGTAAGTTTGGAATTCAGGTAAAGCTGCTGACGGCCGGTAATCCAGGTGACCTTATCAATGCTGCAAGTGCCATTATCGTGGGAGGAGGAAGCCTGTCAAAGCTGCTTGCAGGCACTGTGAATCATTTTGATATCCTGAGATACAAGATTCAAAAAGGGACGCCCTATCTTGGATGGAATGAGGGTAGCGTGCTGGTATCACCGTATTATGTTATCCCTCCGCTGATGCCTGTCAGTTCAACCTGCCTCGGTGTGATTCCAAAGCAGATTTATTGTCATTACCAGGACACATCGCAGAACAGGGTGGAAATCAATAATTTTTTCGTTAATCATGCGAACGACGAAGTTCCTGTAACCGAAGTGATCTGCCTGAAAAACAGGCCGGGAGGCAGTGGTATCCGACTGGAAGATGATGGGGCAGGACTGCTTTTAAATGTCATTCCCGGCTCGGACCCTCCTACGATATTCGTTTATCAGAATGGGACCATGAATGTGCTTTAACATATGCCGGATGTATCTGAGATTCTTCCCTGCTTTTCTACTGATGGTGCTTACCTCTCTTGCATCCAGCGCTCAGGATGAGAAGCCGGAAGATGAGATGCTTACCAGGGCTTATGCACTGTTTGAACAGCAGGATTTTTCAGAAGCCATTGATCTGTTTCAACAATGTATAGATAAAGAAAAGCTATCCCCCTCACCCGATAAGGATAAAATCTCCGGATGCCTCAACGATATCGGGACCTGCTATCACAAAATGAACGATTTTCAGGAAGCCATCCGGTGGTATCATCAGGCTCTCCAGGTAGACCGCGAGCTGGGAAACATTGATAATATCTCAACGCGGTACAGCAACCTGGGATTCGCTTACAGGAAACTCGGTGTGTGGGATAGTGCCCTGATTTACTACAACAGGGCGCTATCCCTTGATCTTGAGATAGGCGATGGGGCGCTGATCGCCAAAACACTGAACAACCTCGGCTCTCTGTACCATCAGATGGCTAAATACGATAGCACCATACACTACTTCCAACGCTCCCTTGAGATCAAAAAAAATATCGGGGACTCATCGGGAATGGCGGTGACTCTTAATAATATCGGCCTGGTCTACAATGCATGGCAAAAATATGACAAGGCCATCGAGTATTTTCAGGAGGCCCTTCATATTGACAGTCTGCTGGGTTATGACAGGGACTTTACCACACGGTTCAATAACATTGGCACTTCCTATCATCTGAAAGGGGATTATGATAAAGCGATCGAGTATTTCACGAAAGCACTCAAAATTGGACTGGATAGTAAAAATCCGGGTGTTGTGGCAAATCTTTACAATAATCTGGGCATGATCTATCTTAAGAAAAAAGAGTATAATCGTTCACGGGAATACCTCAACAAGGCGCTGGAAAGTTACCACAGATCAGGCCAGAAAGCTGAGGTCGCTGCAGTTCTGGCCAACCTTGCCAAAATTGATCTGGTCCTGGGAAATTACAATCAGTCTCTTGGTTATCTCTCACAAAGTACAGAAATAGCAGAAAATTTTGATCTTTTGGATCTGAACAAGGATAACTATCTGACGTTTTCTGAAATATACGCTTCCATGGGGAATTACTCCGAAGCACTGCGGTATTATAAGAAGCATATTGCTTTAAAGGATACGCTGTATTCTGAAGCCATCCACAAGCAGATCAACGATTTTGAGATCAAATATGAATCAGAAAAGAAGGATAAGGAAATCAAGTTATTAAAACAGAAGGAAGAGATCCAGAACCTGACAATCAAAAAACAGCGCATCCTCAGGAATTCACTTTACGGAGGAATCACCTTCTCCGTACTGCTGGCAGTTGTGATCCTGATGAGCCTGAACAGACGCAGGAGGGATAACCGGATCATCGCCTCTGAAAAGGCTAAAACAGATAAACTGCTGCTGAACGTTTTGCCTGCCAGCATCGCCTCGGACCTCAAGGAAAGAGGCAGCACAGAGCCAAAACTTTTTGAGAATGTGACTGTCTGTTTCACAGATATGGTAGGATTTACAGAAAAATCGACCAAACTACAACCAAAAGTACTTATCGAGGAATTGAATGCCATTTTCACTGCTTTTGATAACATTATTGAAAAAAATGATTGTGAACGGATCAAGACCATCGGAGATTCATACATGTCGCTCTGTGGCTTACCTGAACCTGATCCCAATCATGCGGAAAAGATGATCCGGACGGCAGTCGAAATGGTTCAGTATATAGAGAAAAGAAATCTTGAATCCTCTGTTGAATGGCAGATAAGGATTGGGATTCATTCCGGAGATGTCATTGCAGGTGTTGTGGGCATTAAAAAATACATCTATGACGTCTTCGGAGATACCATCAATACCGCGTCAAGGATGGAAACTTCCAGCGCCCCCATGCGGATCAATGTTTCCGAAATCACCTACCAGCTGCTCAAAGATAAATTTAAATTTGAGGAAAGGGGAGAGGTTCAGGTGAAAGGAAAAGGAGTGATGAAAATGTACTTCATTAAAGCATAAAAGAGCTACTGGTCACCCTTCAGTAAATACTGTCAAAGCTTACCGGCCAGATTTCTGACAGGCCGGAAATCATTTCTTATAATTTCCCATTTTTCTGGATATTTTTCAAAAAGATCAATGATCTTTTTCTTGTGTTTATCCAGTGCATCGGTGATTGCTGCAGCAGAAATTGGACGGTCACAAAGTTCTCCGACATTTTTCCCGGTTAATTTCTTCTTAAGCATAACAACTTCTTTTGCAGCTGTTTCAAGCCTGTCAAGTAAATAAATAGTTTTGGTATAACGATCCTCCGGATAGGAGTATTGCTCTTCCTTTCGCTGCTCGGGAACATATGTTTCGGCATTCAGATGCCAGTCGTGGATGTAAGTCAATCCTGCTGCAGCATCCTTCTCTAGATATTCAGCAAACATCACCGCTTTCCTGATGATCGTCCTCAGGTATTTGATCTCCCCAGCGTACTTCTGGATCTTACCAATGGCCGATTCATGAAACCTGTACCTGCGGCCGGAATCGGACTGGAACTCATCGAGATAATTCTGACAGAGATCCACCAGGCTCTGACCGTAATATTGACGCGTCCTGGAAAGCTCTTCACTTGACTGGATCAGGGACGAAATGACGGATTTTGTCGACTCAACGATGCTTTGTGCGGCAACCGCATCTGTTTCAAGGATACGTGTGCACGTCAGAATAAAATGGTAGGTGAGATACCCAATGATGCTTTTATAATCGGTCGAAAGGGAGCGTGAATTCAGATTGATCCCGAACATGTTCATCGATTCCTGGAAGTAGAGGAACATAATATCCTGTAAACCATCATATTTGTTAGGAAAACGAAGTACCAGGACGGTCTTGTGCTGTTCATCGAAGATCTCCACCTGTTTGTTTTCAATTTCCTTCAGGTCGTAGGGGAGTTCCTGCCGGGTGAGCCATGCAGTAGGGGATTTGCTGTTGCGGGATTTCTGAATGAGTACTTTGTTCTCTCCAAGAGATACCGTGTCGATCTGCCCGGGATTCATGCGCGGTATTGCACAAACGGAAACAAGATCCTTAGCTTGCCTGTCATAATACACGACAACGATCCTTTCAATACCAGGAAAGAAATGATGGGCATTTTCCAGTAAACGGATAAATGGATTCTTCAAAAAAGCAAGTTCCTGAAGCATGAGTTGAATCGTTTGACCTGCAAAATTAATTCATACATAATGGAAAATCAAGCTTTTTAAGTAAAATTATTAAGTTAACTTAAAAATATGAATCTGATTTATAAAGTCGACTTAATAAGATGATTAAGTTTTTATACTTTGTTTAATTTCATTTGATGCATATAATGAATGACTTAATATTGTAATCTCATTTATATACGAAAATAATGATGTCATTTAGTTGATAATTTATTAAGTAACTGCTTAACAAATTGTGATCATGATTCCTGTGGAATTTTCATATTTAAGAGTGATCTTCGGGAAAACAGGGCAGGGGAGTTACTTTTCCAGGTTACCGCTGAAGTGCAGAGAGCTGTTGTCTTATCTGTCTGTACATTTCTTTATGGATAAGGAAGAACAAATGATCCCTTACGGGATTCGCCCTGCCATTATCTCCGCAGGAAATTCGGTTGAATGGATTTTCAAGTGTGACCCAGAGGCAGCTATATCCAGCACTGAAGAATTCGATATTTCAACAAATACTTTATTTAAATTATCCAACCTTTTAAAAATAAAGAATATAGTGAAATATTTTTATTTTACTATTTCTGCTGGAGAGGTCGAAATAAAAGATCCTGACAGGATCACAAATGTCTCTACCACAGATCCGCTGAACCACTGTTTAATGATAGCTGCGAAAAATCCTGATCGGATGATCTCTGGTTACAGTATACCTGATGCTGTCCGGATTCGGCATAGGAACGAGAGAAATGGACAAAACAGGAATCGTTCAAACCTATTTTTGAAGCGAAAACGAGTGAATCATTCTCTGTCTGATCTGTTGAAAAAAATTAACCGGTGGTTATATTTCCTTAACCATCATCATTTTGACCGGATCTCGCCGCCGGGATATCTGCACCATTTTTCTTATCATCACTGCACAGAGCAATCGGGCGTTGGGATTCGTGCAGGCCCTGGGAGAGAGACACTGAAGGATGGCAATTTAAAGGATGTATGGCAGTATGGCTTTTCTGCCCGTAGGGTAATCAGGGAAGGAATTATTGTACCAACGGTGATGGTCCAGTGCGCGCGGAACAAGATTAATGATCGTCCATACCAGGAAGGATAGGGTTGGCAGGCACCAGGTCAGCAACGCATATCCCGACCATTCCAGGATCTCCCCAAAGAAATTCGGGCAGGATATATAGCGGAAGAATCCTCCGTAAGGTATGGAATACCCTGTTCTGCCTCCTTTGCGAAGATCCAAAAGCACCTGATCGGAATGAATATTAATGACCATTCCTGCAATGAAAACCAGGACCCCGATGATGAATCGTGGATCGGAGAGCCAGGAGAGGGGATAGGCATGGGAAAGGAATCCGAACCAGTATCCGATGAGAAATCCATTTATCAGATTGAAGCAAACAGCCATCAGCATAACCGAGACCGGCATCTTTTTCCCTTTGGTTCTGATCCTTAACGGGAAAATGAACACGCGGTGAACATAATGAATCATGAAAAGGGCAAAGAAGATCCATGTCGTGATGGATTTAGGATTGGGCCCCAGCAGAAATAAGAGGGCAAATATCATCAATACCGGGGCTTCCATGAGTATCCATGCAATTCGGTTATTGATCAGTGGTCCCCATCCCTTTTTTGTATGTCTTCCGTAGGGTGCTGTTATGCTTAATGTTAAAGGGAAGGTGATTAGCCCGGCGATGATCCATCCGATCACGATAAGGTTGAAAGTGTGAAGTGAGATCATAATTTTAATGCGCTTATTTTAGTTTCCAGACTTCCTTCTGCCATTCATAGGTATCCACCAGTGTTTCTTTTAGCGGACGTGGAGTGTAATTCAGTTCTCCGGATGCTTTTTGATGACTTATCCTGGGATTACATTCCTTCAATATGGTAAGGGATTCATGGGTATACAGAGGATCTTTTGACCTCATCCAGGCGTAGAGAGAAATAAAGGGCAGGCCCAACCTGGCCAGGGCAGTGGGAACGATCACTTTAGGTGTTTTATGCGGTGTGATCTCCTGCACCAGAAGGGAAAGTTCCTTCAGGGTCATATAGGAACCTGGAAGGAGGTAATTTTCACCCTTTCTGCCCATCTCAATGGCATTGACGGCGGCCCGGACCACATCCCGTACGTCCACCCAGTCGTATCCGCCAGGGACCAGCATGGGCAGGCTTCCCTTGTAAATAAGCTCTAATGCCTGACCAAGAAAAGAAAGCCTGTAATCATGAGGACCGATAATGGCAGTAGGGCTCAGAATGACGGCATTAAGACCCGATGTACGGACATGTTCCTGTACCAGCCTGAGCCCGTCGGCTTTTGACTGGTCATAGGAACCATCTTTACCGGTGACCAGTGCCCTGGATTCATCCAGCTCTTCATTCAAGGGATAAGGTTCAAATGCATGGATGCTGCTGAAATGAACAAGCCGTGGCACTTTATTATCAAGGCATGCATGCACGACATTCCGTGTGCCCTCCACATTGGTTTTGTAAACCAGATCCCGGTGTTCTTTACTGATAGCGATCCTGGCTGCAAGGTGGATTACCACATCCACATCCTTGCATAATTCATGGACTGCTCCGGAGTCAAGAATATTTCCTCTCAATGGGATATAATCAATTCCCTCAAGGCCTTTTTTATCCTGGTGTATAAGCAGCTTCAGGCTGTGTTTCTGGTGGTTCAGTTCCCGTACCAGGGTAGAACCCACATGACCACTTGCTCCTGTAATGGCTATCCTCATGCGCTTTTTTTAAATTGGCCGGCAATTTACAAAAAAGGGATTAGAACTATCTTTGCCATCGAACATTTTCATGTGCTATTTTGTTTATTAAAGATAATACTGCACAATGCCAAAAGTTCATTTAGTTGTTTATATAATGTTTATAATGTACTCTTTTATAAGAGGATATGATGTTAAAGATGTAACGAATAATAATATTTTAAATACATATTATATGTCTGATAATAAGCTAGATACTATTACACTGGGTGCGGGGTGTTTTTGGTGCGTAGAAACGATCTTCGAGCAATTGAAAGGTGTTCAATCGGTACAATCCGGATACTCGGGTGGGATCGCTGAGAATCCCACCTATAAAGATGTCTGTACGGGAGAAACCGGTCATGCGGAAGTCTGTCAGATCGTCTTTGATCCGCTGATCATTCCATTTGAGGAAATTCTTGAGGTTTTCTGGAGCATTCATGATCCGACGACGATGAACCGGCAGGGTGCCGATGTTGGAACACAATACCGATCTGTCATATTTTACCACACTGATGAACAACGCAGGATAGCAGAAGCATCCAAAAAGAAATGGAATGAATCTGGAATCTTCACCAATCAGATCGTTACGGAAATACAACCATTTTCTAAATTCTACAACGCTGAGGATTATCATCAGGATTACTACAACCTCAATCAGAGTGCTCCTTACTGCAGTTTTATCATCTCACCCAAGGTTGAGAAGTTTCGGAAGAGCTTCAAAGAGTATCTCAAAAAGTGATTCGGCAGAATGAATCTAGATTTCCTATAATAGATATTATGTTAACCAGTGTGTGCAAAATAAAGGGGGAACTATCCCCCTTCAGCTAATTTTGACCGGCTTACTCATTATGCAATTTGGTATCCACATCTTTGAGCTTATCATACATTCCAAGACGGGCGTAAATTTCTTTCAGTGATACCAGCGCATTTTTGTCTTCCGGATTAAGAGATGCAGCTTTTTCAAGGTACGGGATTGCCTTGAGCAACATCTCATCAGCTCTCTGTTTTAAAGCGTCATAACCCTTATCCCCCAGCGGTAAAGCGTTGGCTTTTTCGATAATGGAAGCGACTTTATTCACATAGAGTGCCCCTAGGTTATAGTTGGCGTCGTAATAATTCTCGTCCAGGCGAATCGCATCCATATACGCCTTTTCAGCCATCCCGAATGATTCCTCCCTGACAGTCTCCTGCTTGGTGGTATCATCTGCAATGATATTGTACTGCACTCCTACTGCAAAATAAATGGTTGGATTATCCTGCGTTTTCTCCAGGGCAAGCTGAAGATCCTTTATGGCCATCTCTGAGTTGCCGTTAGCCAGGTAAAGGTTGGTTTCTGCAATGATGATATTGAAATCATCAGGAAACTTTTGTCTTCCTAATGCACAGACTTCCAATCCCTTGTCGAATTGTTTCAATCCTTTGTAAATATTGGCCATGGACGCATAGAGATTTGGTTCACCAAAGCCTGCATCGATCAGTGTCTGGTATAATTTCATGGCTACCAGGGTATCACCTCCGTATTCTGCGGAAATACCACCGTAATATGTTGATAATGTGTCAACTCCGCCATATCCTTCATTGATTTCCTTGGATGTCAGGAAACCGTCCCTTGCTTCCAGGTATTTGGTTTCTTCAAAGGCGCCCACCGCTTTGTTGAAGAACTGTTCTGCACTGATGAGCATGTTGATCTGTAGCTCATTTTTAAACTCTTCCTTGGTATCCAGTTCTTTGGTCTTCTTATAGGCATCATACGCAATCTCAAGTCCATTGGGCGCAAGGCTCTTGTATTCCGGCACCTGAGACATATAAATATTCAGGTAAACATTCCCATAATAGAACAATGTTTTGGCTTTATCCATGGTGGATGGATTTGTCATGGCCGCATCGATGTTCTCCTTTGCCTTATCCAGTTTGCCATTCCTCAGGTAATTGATCGCGCTTTGGACCTTTGCACTCTGGGCATCAGCAAAGAGGAATCCCAGTAACACAGCCAGCATTAAGATTAATTTTTTCATTTGTTATCGGTTTTGGATTAGATTATTCTTGATCAGATTCTTGAATTTCCTGGATGTCTTCCATTTCCACTTCTTCCACATCTACAGGCACCGCTGTTACCGCTGCTATGGCATCACCTTCACGGATATCGATCAGCTTCACTCCCTGTGTTGCCCTTCCCATGACCCGGATCGCTGCCACAGCCAGGCGGATGATGAGTCCCGACTGATTGATGATCATCAGGTCGTCGTTGTTGGTGACATTCTTGATGGCGATCAGCTGGCCTGTCTTTGACGTAATATTGATCGTTTTCACACCTTTCCCTCCTCTGTTCGTTACACGGTAATCTTCCAATTTTGATCGTTTCCCGTAACCATTTTCAGAAACCACCAAAATATCGTAGGTGCCGTTTTCAACACAAATCATACCAACGACCTCATCTCCCTTTGCCGAGAGGGTAACACCCCTGACGCCCGACGCATTCCTTCCCATAGGTCTGACCGTTTTTTCATGAAAGCGGATCGCTCTTCCGGATTTCAACGCAACCAGTACCTCATTGTTTCCATTGGTCAGCCTGGCCTCCAGAAGCTGATCGTCATCCTTGATGCCAATGGCATTGATCCCTGAGGCCCTGGGCCGGGAATAGGCTTCCAGGGAAGTCTTCTTGATGGTTCCCTTCCTTGTGGCCAGGATGATATAATTGTTCTTAATGTACTCGGGATCTTTAAGGTCTTTGATATTGATAAACGCCCTGATCTTATCGTCGGGTGAGATGCTGATCAGGTTCTGGACAGCCCTTCCCTTGGATGATTTGGTACCTTCAGGGATTTCATAGGTCCGCAGCCAGAAACAGCGGCCCTTTTCAGTGAAAAAGAGCATGTAATTATGAGCTGAGGCAACGAACATATACTCCAGGAAGTCATCTCCCCTGAGCTCTGATCCCTTTGCCCCTTTTCCTCCCCTGTGCTGGACTTTATACTCAGACAGTGAAGTACGTTTGATATAGCCCATTCGTGAGATGGTGATCACAAAGTCGGCATCGTCGATCGTATCCTCAATGCGAAAATCCTGTGCGGAAGCCTCGATGGATGTCAGTCTTTTATCTCCGTATTTTTCCCTGATCTCGAGAAGCTCTTCCTTGATAATATTCATTCGCAGTATGATATCAGCCAGAATATCTTTAAGGTGCTGGATCACCTGAAGCACTTCTTCATATTCGTTCCGGATCTTTTCCCTTTCCAGCCCTGTGAGCCGTTGCAAGCGCATATCCAGAATGGCTTTCGCCTGTATCTCGGAAAGCTGGAATTGTTCCATCAGACCGGCCTTGGCCTCTTCCGGCGTTCTGGATCCCCGGATCAGTGCGATCACTTCGTCGAGGTGATCGATGGCAATGAGCAGCCCCTGGAGAATATGTGCCCTTTTTTCAGCTTCTTTCAGATCAAATTCCGTTCTGCGGATCACGACCTGGTGCCTGTGATCCACGAAATATTTGATCAGCTGTTTCAGGTTCAATAATTTAGGACGCCCGTTGACCAGTGCAATGTTATTGACATTAAAAGAAGTCTGCAGCGGGGTAAGCTGATACAGCTTATTGAGCACTACGTTTGAGTTGGTATCTCTTTTCAACTCGTAAACGATCCTCATGCCATTTCGGTCTGACTCATCCCTGATATCGGCGATGCCTTCGATCTTTTTTTCGTTGATCAGATCAGCGGTTTTTTTTATCATTTCCGCTTTATTGACCATATACGGGATCGAAGTGGCAATGATGCACTCACGTCCGTGGTCTTCCTCTTCGATTTTCGTTTCTCCCCTGAGAACGATCCTGCCCCTGCCAGTCTCAAATGCGTCCAGGATGCCATCTGTACCGTAGATGATCCCGGCGGTGGGGAAATCCGGTCCTTTGACGAATTTCATCAGTTCAGGGATGGTCATTTCATTATTATCAATATAGGCGATGATCCCTTCCACCACCTCAGCCAGGTTATGAGGCGGCATATTGGTGGCCATTCCGACGGCAATGCCCGATGCGCCGTTCACCATCAGATTGGGTATTTTGGAGGGTAACACCGTGGGTTCAGAGAGCGTATCATCGAAATTGAGCTGCATATCCACCGTTTCCTTATCGATGTCTTCGAGCATCTCCTCTGCGATCTTCTTAAGCCTTGCTTCGGTGTACCGCATGGCAGCAGGACTGTCGCCGTCGATGGAGCCAAAGTTGCCCTGTCCGTCTACCATAGGATAGCGTAAGGACCATTCCTGGGCCATCCGTACCATGGCATCATACACAGAGGTATCTCCATGGGGATGATATTTCCCCAGCACCTCTCCAACGATTCTGGCAGATTTCTTATATGGGCGATTGGAGAGCACTCCCAGCTCGAGCATACCGAACAAAACCCTGCGGTGGACGGGTTTCAGGCCATCCCTGACATCCGGCAATGCACGTGACACAATGACCGACATCGAATAATCGATGTAAGCCGACTTCATCTGGTTCTCAATATTTACGCTGACGATCTTCTCTCCTTCTGGCATATTTTTCCTATGGCTTTTTGCGCCACGAAGGTACGTTTTTTTCGCATTCATAGCCTTGCAGCCTGCACTTTTTATACTAACACGATTGTGTTGATAATAATAGAGTTCTGTGATTTTTTACCCTCATATTCGAAGTAATTTTGGAGTCGAGGAAGAACTGAAGGACAGCATTCAGAATGGAAACGAAAGAGCGTCTGAACATAATGGGATTTAGGTTGTTTATTGATGCATTCCGATGGAATGATTTTTGATCTGCCAGCCCATTTCATTCGGCTTTCCGTGGTTGGCAGCTGACATCGAAACAATTTTTTGTATTTTTGTATAAATGGAAGCAAAATTTTCACAGCGGGTCAAGGATGTCCTGACATATAGCAGGGAGGAAGCCATACGGCTTGGTAATGAATACATTGGCGTGGAGCATTTGCTCCTGGGCATGATTCGTGACGGCGCGGGACTGGCCATTCAGGTAATGAATTATCTTGGCGCCGATATTAATGAAATCAGGTATCGTATTGAACAAGCGATCGTAAATAAAGGGAACCGGACCATCAGCAATGACAATCTGCCACTCATCAAACAGGCGGAACGCGCCTTAAAACTCACGTACCTGGAAGCCCGTATCTTTCAAAGCGAAACCATTGGCACCGAGCATCTTTTACTAGCCATCCTCAAGGATGAAGATAACCTGGTCAGCAAGACGCTGAAAAGGTACGGCATTGATTATGAGTCAGTCAAGGCAGAGGTGAAGGCGATCATCACGGATAAGGAAGCCCCCTCCCCCATGGAGACTTCGGATGAACTTCCTGGCGGAACGGCCGATGATGACCAGGAGGAAGGTGGCCGCGGATTCAGCGGCAATATCAAGAAAACACCGGAATCAAAGTCAAAGACGCCTGTTCTGGATAATTTTGGGCGTGATATCACCAAGGCTGCCGAAGAAGGCAGGCTGGATCCTATCGTCGGGCGTGAAAAAGAGCTGGAACGCATTGCACAGATCCTCAGCCGCAGAAAAAAGAACAATCCCATTCTGATCGGAGAACCCGGGGTCGGGAAATCTGCCATAGCAGAAGGTCTTGCACTTCGTATCGTGGAACGCAAGGTCTCCCGGGCACTCTTCAATAAGCGGATATTTACCCTCGACCTTGCTTCCCTGGTGGCAGGTACCAAATACAGGGGCCAGTTTGAGGAAAGGATGAAAGCCGTTCTCAACGAACTGGAGAAGAACAGGGACATCATCCTGTTCATTGATGAGATCCACACCATTGTGGGAGCCGGAAATGCATCAGGATCCCTGGATGCTTCCAACATGTTCAAGCCGGCCCTGTCGCGCGGCGAGATACAGTGCATCGGAGCCACAACCCTCGATGAATACAGGCAGTACATTGAAAAGGACGGAGCATTGGAACGTCGTTTTCAAAAAATACTGGTGGATCCGACTTCCCCTGAAGAAACCGTGGAGATACTGCATAACATCAAGGAAAAATATGAAGATCATCATCTGGTGAAATATACCGATGATGCCATAAAGGCCTGCGTTTCCCTGACCACCCGCTACATCTCTGACCGATACCTTCCCGACAAGGCCATTGATGCACTGGATGAAGCCGGCTCAAGGGTTCATATCATCAATATCAATGTTCCCCAGGAAATCATCGATATTGAGAATGCAATCGAAGAAAGCAGGAAGAAAAAAACAAAAGCCATCAACAGTCAGAAATTCGAGGAGGCTGCTGAATTCAGGGATATCGAGCGGAAGCTCCAGGAAGAACTGGAAGCTGCCAAAAAGAGCTGGGAGGAAACATCCAATATTAAGCGCCAGACGGTGACTGCAGAAAATGTTGCCGAAGTGGTGGCCATGATGACAGGAATCCCAGTACAACGTATTGCGCAGAACGAGAGCAACCGGTTGATCAAAATGGAGGAAGAGCTGCAGCATGCGGTCATTGGTCAGGATGAAGCCATTAAAAAGGTTGTCCGTGCTATCCGCAGGAACCGCGCTGGATTAAAAGATCCCACCAAACCGATCGGCAGTTTTATCTTTCTTGGCCCTACCGGTGTCGGAAAGACTCATCTTGCCAAGGTGCTGGCAGAGTACCTTTTTGATTCTGTTGACGCCCTCGTACGTATCGACATGAGCGAATTCATGGAGAAATTTGCTGTTTCCCGGCTTGTCGGCGCACCTCCGGGCTATGTCGGGTATGAAGAAGGCGGTCAGCTGACGGAGAAAGTCAGAAGAAAGCCCTATTCGATTGTCCTGCTGGATGAGATCGAAAAAGCCCATCCTGACATTTTTCACTTGTTGCTGCAGGTGCTTGACGACGGAGTGCTGACCGATAGTTTCGGCAGGAAGGTGGATTTCAAGAATACGATCGTCATCATGACTTCCAATATTGGTAGCCGGCAGCTGAAGGATTTCGGTCAGGGCGTTGGATTCTCGACGGCAGCCCGCAAATCGGCCAGCGCTGATTTCACCAAGAGCGTAATTGAAAATGCATTGAAAAAGACATTCGCTCCCGAGTTTCTGAACCGAATTGACGACGTGGTCATCTTCAATCCACTGGAACGTGAAGATATCCATAAAATCATCGACATTGAGCTTACACTGCTTTTCAAGCGTGTGGAAGCCCTGGGATATCCTATCTCTGTCACCGGGCCTGCGAAGGATTTTATTGTTGAAAAAGGCTGGGATGCCCAGTTCGGAGCTCGTCCCCTCAAACGCGCCATCCAAAAATATATTGAAGATCCTTTGGCTGAAGAGCTGATCAAGACCGAATATGTATCCGGTGATTCCATTCTGGTGGATCTGGATCCAGCCAAAGAAGACATAAGCATCACAATCAACAGACAGACCGAAAAAGCACCCACGGTCTGATCATGTGTCAACCCTCAAAACAATGATCATGGACGATAAAAAAAGATTATCGGGAGGAGAATTTCTCATCCATGAAACAGAAGCGGATCTTGTTTTTATTCCGGAGGAATTCGACGAGGAGCAACGAATGATCCGGCAGACATGCCAGGATTTTCTTGACACGGAGGTTTATCCCCTCCTCGACCGGATCGACAACCAGGAGGAAGGCCTGATGCGCAGCTTGCTGCACAAGGCGGGAGAGCTTGGCCTGCTGGGTATCTCTTTACCCGAAGAATACGGGGGTTTTGAGCAATCCTTTGTTACATCCATGCTGGCCAGCGAGTCCATGGGTTCGGGATATTCGTTCTCGGTAGCCTACTCCGCACATACCGGCATCGGCTCTCTTCCCATCCTTTATTATGGCAGCGACCAACAAAAAGAACGTTACCTTCCCAAACTTGCATCCGGTGAGTGGGCAGCTGCCTACTGCCTGACCGAACCCAATGCGGGATCGGATGCCAACGCGGGGAAAACAAGGGCCTTATTATCAGCGGATGGCACGCATTACATACTCAACGGCCAGAAAATGTGGATTACCAACGGTGGATTTGCCGACATTCTGACGGTTTTTGCAAAAATCGGAAATGACAGGGTGCACAGTGCATTTATCGTGGAACGCAACTGGCCTGGCGTGGTGATACTTCCTGAGGAAAAGAAAATGGGTATCAAGGGTTCCTCCACCGTGCAGATCTTCTTTAACGATGTCAGCGTACCGGTCCAAAACCTCCTGGGACGACAGGGTGAAGGATTCAGGATTGCGCTGAACATACTTCATATGGGAAGGATAAAACTGGGCGGTACGGTTCTGGGAGCTGCCAAAAGGGCTATTACCCTATCGGTGAACTATGCCAGTGAACGCAAACAGTTTGGACGCCCCATCGGAAGTTTCGGTGCGGTCAAATACAAGCTGGCAGAACAGGTGATCAAGACCTTCGTCACGGAATCAGCTGTATACCGGGCCAGTCATGACGTCGACCAGGCCATCGCCGAACTGAAAAAATCCGGAATGGACAGGAATAAAGCTTCCATTGAGGGAATTGCCCAGTATGCCATTGAGGCAGCCATCTTAAAAGTATTTGGTTCCGAGGCACTTAACTATATTGTGGATGAAGCTGTACAAATCTTCGGCGGAATGGGCTTTTCTTCAGAGACCAATGTTGACCGGGCTTACCGTGATTCAAGGATCAACCGTATCTTCGAAGGCACCAATGAGATCAACCGCTTGCTGGTGGCGGATACTACCATCAAAAAGGCGCTTCGCAGCGGATTTGATGTGGTGCGCTATGCAAACCATGTGGTAAAGGAGTGGAAAGAGATACGCCAGGATGATCCCACGAAACTTCCCTATTTTAAGGAGAAATATTTTTACATTAAGAACTTCAAACGCATTGCCCTCTTCCTGCTGGGAGCCATTTCGAAAAAATTTGAGCGTAACCTGACCGAGGAGCAAATGATCCTTTTCAACATTTCGGATATCATCATGAATGTTTATACAGCTGAATCTGTTCTGCTTAGAGTTCAGAAGCTGGAAAAGCTTTATGGTGAGGCCGGGATTGGCCTTTATAAGGACATCCTGGAGGTGGTCATTTACGATATGGCTCACCTGGTCAAAAAAGCGGCAACGGATGCAGTGAATTCATTTGCCACAGGTGACGAACACCGTATCTGGCTGGAAAGGATTGGACGTTTCACCATTGTACCTCCGGTGAATGTCAAGGAAGCCAGGCTACGTATCGCAGATAAGCTGCTGGAGGAAAATCGTTATTTCCTGTAGAACCTTTTATTTCAGGATACTTTTCGAGATTACGATCCGCTGTACCTGGTTGGTGCCTTCATAGATCTGGCAAAGTTTGGCGTCACGCATCATCTTTTCGACCGGGTGTTCCCTGGAATACCCCTCCCCTCCCATCACCTGGACCGCATCGGTAGTCACTTTCATTGCCATATCCGACGCGTACATTTTTGACATGGCGGCGAGTTTTGAGGCACTCTTCTGACCTGCATCGTGTGCCCAGGCAGCGTACCATGTCAGCGTACGGGCAGCCTCGATCTCAGTGGCCATATCGGCCAGCAGAAATCCTATGGCCTGGTTGGCAGCAATCGGTTTTCCGAACTGGATCCTCTTCTGCGCCCATTCCTTTGATACTTCAAATGCTGAACGTGCCACGCCGATGCTCAGTGCTGCCACCCCCGTCCGCGTACGGTCGAAGGTCTTCATCGCAATAAGAAATCCCCTGCCTTCCTCTCCAAGGACATGATCAGCGGGTACCTCCACATCATGATATTTGATCTCATTCTGAACCGATGCCTTCTGCCCCATCTTGTCCAGGCGGCTGACAATCTCCACTCCCGGGAGATCCAGGGGTACGATGAATGCAGTCAGGCTGCGGCTTCCCTTAACAGGATCGGTGATCGCAAAGACCGTGTGAAAGGATGCAACTTCGCCGTTGGTAATGAATCGTTTGTGACCATTCAGTATATATTTGTCCCCTTTTTTTTCAGCGTAGGAACTGATGGCCTGAACATCTGAACCCGCGTTGGGTTCTGTCAGGCAATACGCTGCAACCCCTTTCTCTTCCCTGATCCGGCCAAAGAACTTCTTTTTTTGTTCATCGCTACCGGCAATAAGCAAGGGAGTCAGCGCAAGCGTATTGGCATCGATGCAGATTCCGATTCCGATGCATCCTGCTCCCAGCTCTTCAGATTGCAAGGCACTGCCCATCTGGTCGAAGCCATTGCCGCCGTACTCTTTCGGAATGGGACCGTTGATGATCTTCTCGTCATACGAAGCTTTGATGATCTCCCAGGGAAATTCGGCCAGCGCATCGTATTTCATGCGGTTGGGAATGATCCAGCGATTTGTGAAGTCGCGGTATTTCTCAACAATAGCTTGTTGTTCAGGGGATAAGGAAAAATCGACCATAAGCACCTCCGGAATTATTGGTTAGTTTGACAGATCATACTTCTGACAAATTTAATGAAATAAATATATATCCCTGATTCGCTTTATCCTATTAAATTACAGTTTTCAGCGATTTTGTACCTTTGGGTGGTGAAAATCATCACCAGTGGCAAGTAAAGATAAAAATCCGGCCAAAAAGAAGAAATTCCTTGCCTTGCCCAGGTACCCGGGAGGCAGCAGGGCGTTCAGGTTTTTTTTAATGGATAACCAGGTCTACCCGGAGGAAGCGATGGCAAAGGGCATCGAAGGAGATGTGTACGTCCGCTTCAGGGTCAATGACCTGGGTGAAGTCATTGAGGCGCATGTTGAGAAAGGGATAGGACATGGGTGCGATGAAGAAGCGCTACGGATTGTACGTCTTTTAAAATATGAGCAGGTAAGGAACCGTGGAATGCGTGTGGAGTCATCCATGCGAACGAAGATACCCTTTCGGCTGAACAAAGATCAGGATTCCTTCAGGATAGTTTATAATTCGTCGGTAGCAGGCAGCGAAGCAAATCCGGAAGACCGCAGTCCCCAGGAAAAGAATGTGTACTCCTACACGATCCGGTTTGAGCACGAGACTCCGGGCGGGAAACCTGAAAACTAACTAATCCACTTCCGGGCATTCATCACACTCAAGGCTGCGGGAGTACATCCGCATTGCCCTGAGACTCATCCCCATGCTTGAGAAACCACCGTCATGATACAGGTTTTGCATGGTCACTTTTCGTGTCAGGTCCGAGAACAGTGTGATGCAATAATCGGCACATTCCTCAGCAGAAGCATTTCCAAGCGGAGACATACGGTCGGTAAAGTCCATCAATCCCTCCATCACACGAACTCCGCTGCCTGCGGTGGTCATGGTGGGAGACTGTGATATGGTATTGACTCTTACCTTCCGTTCCCTTCCATAGATATATCCAAAACTTCGGCAAATGGATTCCAGGAGGGCTTTCGCATCCGCCATGTCATTATAAGCGTAAAGGGTTCGCTGCGCGGCGATATACGACAGAGCCACCACTGAACCCCATGGGTTGATGGCATCCATCTTAAACGCTGTCTGTAGCATCTTATGAAACGAAAGCGAAGAAATATCAATGGTCTTCATGAAGTATTCGTAATCCAGGTCCGGGTAGATCCTTTTCTTTCTCACATTCATCGACATCCCGATGGAATGAAGCACAAAGTCGACTTTTCCACCAAGGATCTCCATGGAACGCCCAAAAACAGTCTCCAGATCCGTCGTTTCCGTGGCATCTGCAGGGATGATCTCAGCGTGGCACAATTCTGCCAGTTGTTCGATGGTACCAAACCGGATGGCAGTAGGGGTATTGGAGAGGGTAAAGCGGGCCCCCGCTTCATGAGCCTTCAGTGCGACCTGCCATGCAATGGATTTTTCATCCAGGGCACCGAAGATGATTCCCTTTTTCCCCTGTAAAAGCTGGTTTATCATGTGTATATCAATGATGTTAAGAAATGTAGAGTTTACAACTTGTTCTTCAGAAGTTCCCTTGCCGCCATGATCGCTGAATCGGTCACTTTCTGGTCGCTTAGCATCTTGGCGATTTCCTGGAGCCTTTCTTCAGCGGACAGCCGCCTGAGAAACGTCTGAGTTGAAAAGATATCTGCCGTTTTAAAGACCAGGTAGTGTGATTCTGCCTTGCTGGCAATCTGAGGAAGATGGGTGATGACGATCACCTGCATGAACTCAGCCATGCGTTTGAGGATCGTACCCATTTTCCCTGCCACCTCTCCTGATATTCCCATATCGATCTCATCAAAAATAATGGTCGGGAGAAGGTTTTTGCGTGCTATGAGCGACTTGAGGACCAGCATCAACCTTGAGCGTTCTCCTCCTGAGGCAACCCCTGAGATCTCTTTCATGTCCCCTCCCCTGTTGGCGTTGAAAAGGAACGTCAACTGATCCAACCCATCCCTGGTCAGTGAACTGACAGGTGTTTGTTCAATGGTAAACCGGGCGTCTGGCATTCCCAGATCCTGAAGCAGCCGGATGATCTCTTTCTCAAAACCGGGCAGAATCTCCTTTCTTTTCATAGAAATCTCCCTGGCGGACCGGTTAAGCTCCTCCTCAAGTTTGCCTGCTTCGGATTTGAGTTGTTCGATTTTTTCGGCAAGCGACTGTCTGGAAAGGATTTTCTCCGAAAGATCATCTTTCAGTGCCAGAAGTTCTTCCACTGAGCCCGCGTGGTGCTTATGTTCCAGTTTGTTGATCAGATCGATCCTGTCGTTGAGGGCTGAGATGCGCTGCGGATCGAATGTGATCTGACTCTCAATGCGATCTATTTCAAGGGCAATATCTTTTAGTTCGATACTGGTTTCCGTGAGCCGGTTAATCAGAATTTGCAGATCAGGGTAATAGCGGACTGATCTTGACAGGCCGGCGATCAGTTCCCTGAGCTGGTCCAGAATGTTGGTATCGTTATGCAGGACGGATTGTGATGCATGATAAAGGCAAGATTTGATTTCTTCAGCATTGGTTCCGATCTGCAGGTCTCGTTCGACCTGCTCCTGTTCTCCAGTTAACAGTTGTGCCTTTTCAAGCTCTTCAAACAGGAACTGAAAGTATTCCAGTTCGGCCCTTGACTTATTTTCCTGTTCATTGAGCTTCTGGAGCGAGGTTTTTATGTGGGTCAGCTGATCGAACTGCTCACGGTACGCATTAACCTGCCCGATGATACCGGCATAATGATCCACTACGGTCATCTGGAAGTTTGCCTCGTTCAGGGTGAGGGTCTGGTACTGGGAATGGATGTTGACCAGTTTTTCACCCAGTTCCCTGATCAGAGAGAGGGTTACAGGTGTATCGTTGATGAAAGCTCTGGAAGTTCCGTTGGGACTGATCTCCCTTCTGATGAGTGTTATCTCCTGCCAATCGAGGTCATTCTTCCGGAAGAATGGTTCCAGCGTGTAGCCAGTGATGCGGAAGGTTCCCTCCACAACACATTTTTTATCCTTTTCACTGAGCAGGGATGTCTCTGCCCTCTGCCCCAGGATCAGCGAGAGTGCTCCCAGCAAGATGGATTTGCCGGCACCGGTCTCTCCTGTTATGACCTCAAATCCGCCGGTCAGGTCGATGTCGAGCTCACGGATCAGCGCATAGTTCTTTATGGTAAGGCGTGTCAGCATCCTGGTGAATCGGATCGTTGATCAACAAAAATAAGAAAGATTATCACTGGCAGGTGCTAATTTTCGGTAGCGAATAAACGCTGGTAGGAAGAGGAGTTGGCAGGATCAATTTCAGTAAGTATATTCAAGGCCCTGGTCTTGTCCATGGGTGACGCTTCTTTGAATATGTTTCCGATCTCTTCCCTTTTGGTATCGAGAATGACGCTTACCAGGTAAAGGCCCGGCTTGGCCCTGTTGGCCTTCCGGAGATCTTCAAGTGCTTCGGTGATGGTTCCTCTTCCCATCTCCAGGTTATTGGACATTACATCGAGCCCTCTGCGGTGGTATTTATAGATGAACTGACGTGCTGATGAATAGGATGAATTCAGCAGGTTTTCGACCAGCCAGTATCTGTTTCGCTGACTCTCAAATGATTTCCAGCCTTTTTCGACGGAGGACTGGGCTGAGTTGACAATATTCTGGGCCTTCTGATAGAAGGGTGTCCCGCCGTTGGGGGAAAAGGAATCGAAGTCCAGTCCAAGTATGATGTAGATGTAATAGGCAAACAGGGAGGTAACGCTGGATGTGTAGGAGTTATCCGAATAGTTCAGGGGTTCGCCCATGTCATATTTTATTCTGATGTCCTTATCTATATAATTGAACATGGGTGTTTCGTACGAGGTCTGGAAAACCGGTCTTCTGAACACCACGTTCAGTCTTCCTTCGTACTCACTGCCGCTGATCCGGTTGGAGAGGGAGAGCATGAAAGAGCACTCGATCCTTTCTTCCGGTGCAAACGTATAGTTGGTCCAGGCACGTTCGTTGACAAATTCGTACAGTCCCTGCTGTAGTTCTTCAAAGATTCTGCGGTCAGTTCCTTCCAGTTCGGAGGCCGACACGCTAATGGAAGCCTTGAATTCCTGGGCTTGCACTGATAAACCGATCAATATCAGTAAGATGGCAATAATCTGTCTGATCATCTGGTCAAGGATTATTCATAGGTGATCCTGGCGGTGATCCAATCCAGAATATCTCCTGCCACCTCCTGCTTGGGTTTGGCTTCATATTCCCTGTTTTCGCCAGTTTCATCGATAAGTGTTATTTTATTGGTCCCAAATCCGAATCCTGCTCCTGATTCCTTCAGCGAATTAAGAACGATCAGATTGAGCTTTTTATTTTTCAGTTTTTCCCTGGCATGTTCGAGTTCATTGTCCGTTTCCAGTGCAAAGCCGACCAGATACTGATGAGTCTTTTTTATTTGTCCCATAGCTTTCAGGATATCCGCTGTGGGTTCGAGGGTAATGGTCAGGGAAGCCCGGTCCTTTTTGATTTTTTGTGGTTCAGGATGGGAAGGCCGGAAGTCGGCTACTGCCGCTGACATGATCGCAATATCGCAGGACGGAAAGTGCTTCAGGCATTCATGATACATTTCATCTGCAGTGACCACATCTTTCCTGTCAATATCAGGATGATCCGCAGAAAGAGTCGACGGTCCGGCCACCAGGATCACGGATGCTCCTCGCCGGGCAGCTTCGTTTGCCAGGGCAAAACCCATCGTACCTGTGGAGTGGTTGGCGACATATCTGACCGGATCGATGGCTTCATGGGTTGGGCCTGCAGATACCAGTATTTTTTTGCCTTTCAGGCTGTGCCCTTTGGTGAAGAACTGCCTGATACATTCCACGATACGTTCAGGTTCTTCCATTCTTCCTTCCCCGCTCAGTCCGCTGGCCAGTTCGCCTATTTGCGGTTCGATGAGCCGGCAACCCATGCCGGTCAATTTCTGGATATTCTGCCGGGTGGCTTGGTGTTTATACATATCCATGTCCATGGCAGGTGCGAAAAAAACCGGGCAACGGGCGGAGAGAAAAGCTGTGAGGACGAAGTTATCGGCTATGCCGTGTGCCATTTTCGCCATGGTATTGGCTGTCAGGGGTGCAAGAACGATCAGGTCAGCCCATAATCCAAGGTCAACATGGCTGTTCCAGGTACCTTCAGATGGATCAAAAGGTTCACAGATGACGGGATTCCCCGACAATGTGGAAAGTGTCAGCGGAGTAATGAAGTCGAGGGCTGCAGGGGTCATCATTACTTTGACCTCCGCATGCTCCTTAACCAGAAGACGTACAAGGTACGCCGACTTGTAAGCAGCGATGCTCCCCGTGATCCCTACCAGGATTTTTTTTCCTGCCAGCATGTGCGTTCTGTTAACGTATCCGTTAAATGGATTTCGGTTTTTTATCCTTTGCAGGATTCCTGTAATAGATCTGATCATTCAGGAATTCGCTGATAGCGATGAGGGTTGGTTTAGGCAACCTTTCGTAAAACTTGGCGATCTCGATCTGTTCCCTGTTTTCAAACACCTCTTCCAGGTTGTCGGTTGGTGAAGCGAATTCAGCTATTTTCTTGCTGAGTTCTTCCTTCATCTCGAGGGAAATAGAATTGGCACGTTTTGACAGTATGGCCACCGATTCGTAGATATTGCCGGTGTCCTTATCAAAATCGCGCATGGTCCGTGTGACGGTGGTAGAATCAGCTTTTGATTTTTTATAATCCATGGATCGTTTATTTAGTTTTTAACCTGTCTTCGTGAGTTCTTGCTAAAATTATTAACCTGTTTGATGTACTGGCTGTCAGGGTATGCCGTCACAAACGCATCATAGGCTTCGAGAGCGCTCTGGTGCCTCTCCTTCTTCTTTTCCTCGATGCTGTTCTCCGCATAAAGATAATAGGCTTTGGCCAGATTGAACATGATCTCTTCCTTATAATCAGTTCCCGGGAAATCTTTCATTACGTTGTTGAAGGCTGTGATGGCGGCATTGTAATTTTCCATTTTCAAGTACAGTGAAGCGATCTCAAATGCTTTTTTCTCCAGCTTGCCCCGCAGATTATCGATCAGGGTGTTGCATTCTGCGATCCGTTCGCTCCGAGGGTAGACGTCGATGAACAACTGCAGCTCATTGATCGCATCCAGCGTATTGGTCTGGTCGAGAGAGTACGAGGGAGACAGCAGATACTTGCAGTAAGCACTCATGAACTGGCATTCCTCCGTGTATTTACTGGTTGGAAAGTTCTTGGCAAACCGTTTAAAATAGTGACTGGCCAGTTCATAATCCTTTTGATGGTAATAGCAGTAGGAATAATAATAATTCAGGTCCTCGGCCTTATCACTGCCCCTGTAAAATGGAAGAACTGTTTCAAAGAGTTCAAGTGCCCTGTAGTAGTCACCCTGGTTGAAATACACCACTCCCATCTCATATTTCTCTCCATAGTCCTGGCTTTTCATCAATTTTTGATAATCGCTGCATGCGCTGATAATCAATATGATGGAGATGAAAAATACTATTTTGGATCCATTTTTGACCATGGCCGCAAAGATACGACAATTCGGAATATGATTAACGGTTTCAGGATTGTATTATTATGGGTATTGCAGGGCGGTCACGCCATTACTGACTTCCCCTGCATAAAATGAAGGCACCAGACCGGTCATTTCTGTGTATCGTTTACCCGCTTCCTTCATAAATATTTCGATCTGGTCTTTATGGAGGATGCTTACCGTGCATCCTCCGAAGCCAGCTCCTGTCATCCGGCTCCCCAGGAGTCCGGGTATCTGCCGGGAAGCATCCACGAGGGAATCAAGCTCATAGCCTGTGACCTCATAATCCTTGCGCAGGGATTCATGGGATTGGTCCATCAGTCTGCCAAGTTCTTCAAGATCGCCCTTCCGCATGGCTTCAACAGCATGAATGACCCTGTTATTTTCAGATATAACATGCCTGGCCCTTTTTCTTATGGTTTCGTCAGGGATCGTTTCCTGGTACTTCTCAAAGTCCGCCATGGTCACCTGTCCCAGGTGCTTTATATCCATGCGCTTTTTCAGGTAATCCACCGCTTTCGAGCATTCCTGTACCCTTTCATTGTACTTTGAGTCGGACAGTTTGCGTATCTTGTTGGTGTTGGAGATCATCAGCCTGTAATCCTTCAGATCCAGAGGGATCCATTCATGACGGATGGTGTCGCAATCCAGAAAGACAGCATGGCTCTTCTTCCCGAATCCCACGGCGTACTGATCCATGATTCCGCAATTTACGCCTACAAATTCGTTCTCTGCTCTTTTGGATGCCCTGACAAGGTCAATCATTTGCCAGCGGAGCCCGTACAGTTCATTGAACGCGTAAGCCGTCACCATCTCAATGGAGGCAGAGGATGACAGGCCTGCTCCGTTGGGTATGTCTCCTTCAAAGAGCATATCCATTCCCCTTGACTCAGTAAGGTGGGGCAGGAACTGACTGATCACACCCAGGGGGTAATTGACCCATTCCTGTCCAACTTTTCCGGGAGTCCCTCCCAAAGGAATCTCGCCCGCATAAGGAAAATTAACAGAGGCCATTCGTAACCGGTGCAGCTCGTTGACACGGATCAGCAGCATGGTACCATACTGTAAGGCGCATGGAAGAACATAACCACCATTGTAGTCAGTATGTTCACCGATCAGGTTTACCCGGCCCGGAGCAAAAAAGACGGACAGCGGTCGATCGCTTTTTCCGAAGCGCTTTATAAATTGACGTTCCAGGTGCTGGATTCTCTCTACCATTTCGATTTTCTTATTCTTTGCTGATGGAAAGGAGTTCAACATCAAAGATCAATGCCATGTTGGGTTCTATGAACTGACCTCTTTGCTGGTTCTTATAGGCCAGGTCGGAAGGGATGTACAATGTCCATTTGGATCCAACCGGCATCAGCTGCAGGGCTTCTGTCCATCCCCTGATGACACCGTTTACCCTGAAGGTGGCAGGCTGTCCTCTTTCGACGGAACTGTCGAATACGGTACCGTTGATGAGGGTTCCATGATAATGAACGGTCACCATATCTGTCGGACCTGGTTTTTCACCGGTTCCCATCTGAATCACCTTATATTGAAGTCCGCTGGGCAAGGTGGTCACTCCTTCTTTTTTGCTGTTTTGTTCAAGGAACCGCTGACTTTCTATCCTGTTCTTTTCTTCCTTTGCCTGCCGCGCCATTTTGGCTTTTTCCAGATCAGCCTGGTGTTCTTCCTTGCTTTGGATCTTCATGATCTGGATATCGTACAATAACGTGGAATAGGGCGGTACAATATCTCCTCTTCCCGCTGCGCCGAATGCGAGGCTGGACGGAACGATCAGGGAGGCCCTCCCTCCTTCGCTCATCATGGAGATGGCTTCGGTGACTCCCTGGTTCTCAAATTGTTTTCCATATTCGAAAGAGCTTGGCTCACCTTCAAAGGAGGAGTAGATAGGTACTTTATCAAGAAGTGAAAGGGCAAAATTGATCTTCACCCAGTCGCCTTCTGCAGGCTTTTTACCATTGCCTGGTGTCGTTTCGGTAAAGTACAGGCCACTGGAGGTAGGAGTCACCTGCAGGTTATTTGCCTTCAGGTATTCCTGAAGCTTGTCGGCTTCTTCCTTTGATCTCTGTTCATTCCTGAGCTGTTCTGCCCTCTGGTACTCCTCCTGGGTCTGCAAATCAGCCATCTTCACATCAAAAAACAGGACGCCGTTGCTGTCGATAAAATCAGGTATGAAGCGCGAGCCTGCTGTGACCAGGAAAAACGAGTCAGCTGCCAGGATGAAGGTGGCACTGTCACCTTTGGACATCATGGACAGGGCTTCATAAATGTCTCCCTTGTATTGAGGAGGCGATTGCGGAAGGATCATGGGGCGCGGATTCAGCCTGCTGTCGAAAAGGTTGCTGTCCTCGGTACCGTACCGCATCGTCAGGGTCATGAGTTCGTTCAGCTGAGGCTTGTTGGTGTCGCCCGAGCGTTCATGGAATTTATAATAGAGACCGCTGTCGGTCTTTTTAAATCCTCTGTACGGGGATTGGTTGCAGCCTGCCCAAAGAATCAGCATACCTGAAAGTATCACCGAGCTAAAGAAAAACAATTTTTTCATGGGATTCTCTTGTTTAGATTTTTATGATTTATTTTGATTTAATGCTCACTATATCAATAAGATGTATGTCGTATACCAGTGTCGCTTTCTGGGGGATTGACTTCCTGTCTCCCAGAAGGCCAAAAGCGAGGTGCGAAGGTAATATAAATTTCGCTTTATCACCTGCATGCATGTATCGTATTCCTTCATCAAGACCTGGTTCAACGTTATCCTTCCCAATAATGAAGGATCTTTCCTGAGAGGAATAGCAAGTGTCGCCATTCAGAAGGACCACCGAGCAGGTAAGGATAGCCCTCATTCCCGGGTTAGCAGCGGATCCCTTCCCTTCTGAATAGATCATGTAACGCAACCCCGTGCCGGTTTTGTTCATGTTCCAGCCGTACCTGCCAATAAAATCATCGATGAGCTCATCCTCTGACCTGACCATCTTCTTGTTGACGTTGATCAGTTGATCTCTGTAATCCTCCATTGAAGCTTCTTTTTCACGGGTTGGATGTTCCTGCGTGCAGGCTGCAAGAATGATAACAAGTATCCATCCTGCAGCACGAATCCTGGTTGACATTTTACCGGCGGAAGGCATTTTTGTACAGGATTAATAGTCCAGTTGATCCTTAATGGCGGGAAGAAGATCGTGGATTTGCCCGAGCGTCTTTTCCATGCCGAGGTATGAGTTGCCACCAGCAGCATTCCTGTGACCTCCCCCGTTAAAATATCGCCGAGCAAGCTCATTCACAGAGAAATTACCCTTTGACCGGAACGAAAGCCGGATATATTTCTCCCTTTCCATCAGAAGAATGGCAAGGTTGATCCCTCTAACGGAAAGTGCGTAGTTGACGATACCTTCGGTATCCCCTATCTGATGTTTGAACCTTCTTAATTCCTGTTTTGTAAGAGAAATATAGGCAGTGTGGTACTGGTTAAGCACTTTGAGTTTTTCACTCAGGGAAAATCCCAGCAGGCGCATTCTCGACTCAGTATAGGTGTCATAGACAAGCCTGTGGATGTGTTCCACATCAATTCCCAGGGCGATCAGGCTGGCGACGATGGCGAAGGTATGCTCATAGTTGCAGGAGTAGCTGAAGGAGCCCGTGTCGGTCATGATGCCGGCGTAGATGCATTCTGCAATTCTCTTATCGATCAGGTGTGGTTTATCGAAAGAAGTGATAAAATCAAAGATGATCTCAGAGGTGGATGAAGTTTCAACGACAGAGATGATGTGGTCAAATTCCTGAACAGGCTGCACATGATGGTCGATCAGCACTTTTAATGCGCTGGAGCTCCTGACGGCCTCTTCCAGCATATCCAGGCGGTTAAGTGCATTAAAATCAAGGCAAAAGATCAGATCAGCCGAAGCGATATGCTCTTTTGACAGCTGAAGTTGGTCTTTGTGATGGAGTATCTGGTCACATCCCGGCATCCAGATAAGAAAGTTTGGGAATGAATTCGGTATGATCACGTGTACTTCATGGCCGAGACCCGAAAGGAACCAGAACAATCCAAGGCTGGAGCCCACGGCATCCCCGTCAGGATTGACATGAGATGTGATCACGATTTTCCTGGGCACAGACAGTAAATTCCTAACTTGCTCAGCAACTGATGAATCCAAATTAGTTCTATTTATTTATTTTAGCGGCAAGTGATTGATGATCCTGCCCTTCAACTGGTATTTATGTCAAGGGTTTGCAAAGATAATGGATTTGAATGAATGGTATTTTAGTAAAATGGCCTTAATTATCAAGATATCCATTATTTTTGCGCCGCATTCAAAGAAATAAACCAACCTATGACAGGGAATATTACATTGACCATGATCAAACCACTTGCTGTAAAACAGGGGTTTGCCGGGCCCATACTTGCCCGTATCAACGACGCCGGATTCCGGATCATTGCCATGAAATATATGCGTTTAAGCGAAGCACAGGCAAAGGCCTTTTATGATGTCCACAGGGAGAGACCCTTTTACCAAGACCTTGTAAAGTCGATGACCTCAGGACCGATCGTTGCGGCCATTCTTGAAAAGGAAAATGCGGTGGAAGCCTACAGGGCACTGATTGGTCCGACGGATCCGGCAAAAGCCCCGGAAGGGTCCATACGCAGGCAATTTGGCGTATCCATCGAAGCCAACGCCGTACATGGATCCGACAGTGACGAAAATGCCATCATTGAGAGCAATTTCTTTTTCTCACAGCTGGAAAGATTTATTGATTAATCTCTGCCTTGGATCGGGAGGCGTACCTGCAGAAGATGCCTGCCGAAAGGCAAAGAAGGCAACGATCCGCTTATTTTAATTTTACGCAATAAGGTATTGTGATTTGGATATTGTGATTTGTTTGGACCCTGGATCCTGGGATTTGGGATTTACGAAGTTTCGTCGTGTAACTTGATTTCCTTGGTTGACAGCAATCCGCACGCCGCGGCAATATCCTTCCCCCTGGAGGCTCTCAATGTGGTGATGATCCCTTTGTCTTTGAGCGCCTGCTGGAAGTTCATGATCGTTCTGTCATCCGAACCTTCGAGTCCCGAATCCGGAATAGGGTGATAGCGGATCAGGTTGATGCGGCACCTTATCTTGTTGAGGATTCGGGCCAGTTCATTGACATGGCGCTGTGAATCATTCACCCCCCGCAACATGATGTATTCAAAGGATATCCTCCGCTGCAGGCCGGAATCATAATTACGGATCAAATTCAGTACATCACGGACTGGATACTTATTTTCAGCGGGCATCAATCGTTTTCTTTCATCCTCAAAAGGCGTATGGAGGCTGATGGCCAGATGGCATTTACTTTTTTCGAGGAACTCTTTCATGCCCGGTATCACCCCGATGGTTGAAACCGTTATACGGCGGGGGCTCATGGCGTAGCCCCATTCGGAGGTCAGGATCTCCATGCTGTCAAGCACACTGGAGAGGTTATCGAACGGTTCCCCCATGCCCATATAAACGATGTTCGTGATCGTTTCACGTTCCGGCAGGCTCTGGTACTGATTCAGGATCTCCCCGCAGGAAAGTTGTCCCTGCAAGCCCTGCCGGGCTGTCATGCAAAACCGGCATCCCATCCTGCATCCCACCTGCGTGGAGATGCACAGGGTAGCCCTTTCGCGGTCGGGGATACAGGCAGTTTCAATAAAACGCCCCTCCCCTGCCGGGAACAGGTACTTTTTGGTTCCGTCGGCCGATTCAATCACGCTGACATGTGGTTGCCTTCCCACCTCATAATGCTCTTTCAGCAGGTCCCTGGTCTTTTTTGAGAGGTTGGACATCTCATCGAGGCTGGCGATCCCCTTTTTGTACAGCCATTCCGTTATCTGCCGGCCATTATAGGCAGGAAGCCCCTGACGCAGGGCGATTTCCACCAGTTCCATCTGCTTTTTACCAAAGAGAGGTTCCATCATATCTCAGGAATTTTGTATCTTTGTCCAGTTTCTAAAATCAAAAATCAAACGGCAAAAATCATAAATCAAAAATAAATCAAAAATCAATTATCGTTAATCGTTAATCTGATATTGCTCTGGTCTCGTAGCTCAGCTGGATAGAGCAGCAGCCTTCTAAGCTGCGGGTCGCAGGTTCGAATCCTGCCGGGATCACCAGAAAATAATTTTATACGCGACGGATGGCAATCATTCTGCCGGGAAATGGATAAATTGATTCTCCTACCGGCTTCGTTTCTTCTGATTCCATTTCATGCCGATGCCATCCAGTAATACAACTCCATTCCCCCGGGTGGCGACAGCAATCATCAATAATTCCTTTTGAGTGGGCTTGAATAGTATCCGGGTGACCGGGGCACCCACACCGGCCCTGTAAGTTCCAAAATGGGTAACGATGTAAGCCCGGCCGTTCAGATCCCCGCAGGCGTACACCCAGTCGTCTCCTCTTACGTCCAGCGTGAGGATCCAGGTTAAGGACACCCTGTTGATGTACTGCTTGCTGATTTGCGCAGGATCTTCCAGATCCCAGGTTATGACCTGTCCGTCATCGCCGCACGACAGCAGCCTGGTGCCATCCCGGTTGAAACAAAGGCTCCTTACCCAGCTTTTGTGCCCGGTAAGTGTATCCGCAACCTGGAATGTTCTTGTGTCGTACAGAAAAATCTTCCCGTCGGCTCCGGAGGATGCCAGCCACTGGCCATCAGGACTGAAAACGACCGATGTTACGTCGTCATCATGCAGTGTAAATTCATGGGTGATCCGGTTCTGCATCATATCGTACAGGACAACCCTGTCGTCGGTACCGCCGGAAACCAGGTACCTGCAATCGGGTGAAAGCTGAACGGAAGTGATGATACCGTTATGGCTGTGAAGAGTTTCAATAATGCGTGCTGTAGTGAAATCCCAGATGACAAGGGTGCCGTCCTTTCCCCCGCTGACCATCAGTGTACTGTCGAATGAGATATCCACCGACATGATCCGATCCGTATGCCCGCCGGCGAACGTGTTCAGCAGGGCAAGGGTCCTAACCGAAAACACATTGATGACTTGATCATCCGCCACAGCCAGCGCTTCCCCGTTTTCTGTGAAGCTCACCCCATAAACCACAGGATCTCTCGTACGGATCCGTGTCATATCGCTTCGTTTCTGCCCAAAAACACCGGTAACAAAAAGCAGAGCCAACAGCGGCAAGAGGAATATACGCTTTATGGACATGTCAGTAGTAATAGCGTTTGTCGTTCATCAACCGGACAATAAATCCGGCATCCAATCCAGGACTGATGATGCGATCATCGTGGTAGAGCTTCGAATCTACCTGCTGATAGCTAAAAGAGCAGGAGATATAAAATCCAAATGTGTTGGTGATCAGGCATTCGAATCCGGCGGCGACTCTCCCGCCTGCAAAGAGGTCGCTGGTCTCCATGGGCTGTTCTGCTGAATCATCCTCACTTTCAATATCAACCAAAGGGTGACTGAGCGTCAGTCTGGCGGTACCCACCACGGGTGCCAGCTCTGCACAGACACTGATACGGTTCAGGATTCCTGCCCGGGCTAGCTTCGTACGGAATTGTGCGATAAGGGAATAACTGTTCATCACCATCTCAGATCCTTCATAATCTATTTCCTCACGGTATTCCCACCCCCTTGCCTTCACATGATCGAATCCTGCCCCTATCCTGATGTATTTGTTACCTCCCGCAAGTGCTTTTACCATCCAACCGTTCATGCCACTGAAATTCGGATAAAGGGCAGGTGTGACAAACCCATCTTCATTGATCAGGCTGTCCCCCCGGTATGTTCCCATCGAATAACCTGCATACAGGTTTATCCGCCCTTCAGTGAACTGGGCATGAAGTTCAACTCCCATTAGAAGGATCAAAACTGACAGCGCCTGTATCTTGTAAGTTTTCTTCATTACCTCGAGGGATCATATTCCCACATTGCATGGTTCGTACCCAGACCAACGTAAGCCTTGTCACCTATACTGAAAGCGATTCCAGTACTGACATCGGTCAGTATATCGGATCTCAGCATGTCCCACCATTTGTCCACTTCTTCATTATAAGCCCAGAAATGCTTCGAATACCTTGTTTTTAAATATGTTTTACCATTCAGGTTAAATCCTATCGGGAAATTATCTTCTCCATTGTATGGATAATCACTCATGCTTTCCCAGGAGTTGGTAGAAGGAAAATATTTGAAGATCCTGGACTGATATCCAAAATTGCGTGAATTTCCAAGTCCGATGTATGTATCCTGACCTGACGGGAGCGCGATGCCGAACCACATTCCATAAAACAAGTCGGGATCCACCGGGTAATCTGTCATCTTCAGCCAGACATCCAGTTCAGTGATGTACAACCAAATATCCTTAAAATCCTGTAAGGAAAAATCGACAGACTGATATCCCGTACCCATATACCCATTGTTTCCCCACGGAAACGCAACAGCACCGGCCCTTGGATTACCCGGAAAATTAGCTCTCTGTCTCCAGACATTTTGATCCACATTATATTCCCACCAATCATAAAGAAAGTTGTTGCTGCTGCGGCCTGTACCAAAGTATATCCTGTTTCCCACGGCGAATCCGGTTCCCATGTATCTCGGTGTACCGGGAAAGGGAGCCACTTTTCTCCATTCGTATGTGGCCGGATCAAACTCCCACAGGTCAGCCGAGCCATTGAGTCCGATGTATGCTTTTTCATTCACCACAAAACAGCTGATGGTCGGCTGTGAGCACATTTCATGGTTATAATAGACGATGGGCGAATCCTGTAGCCTGAACCAAGGGTCATTGATGGTCAGTTTCTCCGTAAATTGCTGTTGTTCATCCAGGATGCTTACACGGACCGTGTTTTCCCGTGAACCATAATATCCAATGTCCTGCCTGGGTAAAATAACAGTCAGCTCGTTCGGCGAAGCATGCGAGATCTTACCCGTCAGCGGTCCTATCATGACGTAGTTGTTGGCTGCCACGGGTGAGAAATTTTTACCGGTGATATGGATGCTTTCCCCCGTCAGCGTTGTTTTGGGAGAAAAATCGTACAGGATGAACGATTCGAGCCGGAACGTTTCCACTGAGGTGACAGAGAGGTTGTTCATTCCCAGGCGAAAATGTACTTCACGTTCATCCAGGCTGTCGGGGATCGCAATGACCAGCCGGTCGTCCTGATAATCAATGAGGGCTACTTCCAGGTCTCCCACCCAGGCATGGAATGAGGCAGGATTGGATAAAAAATTCAAACCTGTGATCGTTATCAGCGAACCAAAGGTTCCCGTTTTGGGACTGAAATCAGCGATCTTGGGTGTGATCAGCCGGAAAGGTTCTTCCGCGGTGCTGATGTTCCCCAGTATCGATACGGAAACTTCTGAAGCAACCGTATCGAGTTTCTTTGGGACGATCACCCACAGCGTATCCTGATTGCCTTTGACAATGGAAGCATTTAATTCATTGAACCGTACGACATTGCCGGACAGCCTGTAACTGAAATTCATCCCCGTGACTGCCACGGTATCCCCGATGTTGGCTGGATTCGGGTCGACAGCGTAGACCACCGGTGCCTTGCTCCCAAGGCTGGTAAAAGTCACCTGCTTGCCGTAGGAAGTTGCATGCTCTGTCTTTATGTAAGCTCTGACAAAATAGAGTTCCCCATCCTTCAGTGTTGTCGCAACCTGCTGCTGAAATGTCCCTTCCCGTGGCGATTGCCTGATGGCCAGTCGCTCTGCACTTTCGACCAGGGGATCCTGTCTGGCGTCCCAGACAAAACCGAATTCTTCGATGGGTTCCCGGCCCAGATCTGTTATCTTGCCATGAAAAACAGCTCCTGTACTATCAATGCCGGTTACCTCACCGGTAAAGATCATCGGAAATTCGTATTCCTTTTCTTTCGAACAGGCAACAACGACCAGGATCAACGACAATATCCATATAATAATTTTCGACCACATGCAGGTGGATGATGACATATTATAAGCTATTGTTTGAAATGTTCCAGAAAATTCAGACCCAGGTTAAAAAAGATGCCATTATAGGCCGGCACGACCTCTGCCAGTATCCCGACCGGGCCTGCTTTGATCTTTGCGCCCAGTCCGATAACAGCCAGAGGTAAGGGTATCAAATCCTTGTCGGTGTACGAAAGTACATCCTCTTTATACGTTTCCGATACATCGATTAACATTCCCACGCCAATACCGATATAGGCATAGCCTGTCACCGAGCCTGGTCTGGTTTGAAGCTTTACCCCGACCGGGATGAGATTGAAGAAGATGCGGTTATACTTGTAGGTCTCATTTCGATAAATGGTGCTTGAATCCTTTTCAGAGAGATAATTAAATGTCAGTCCCTGAATGAGGGTCAGGTTCCGGTTCTTTTCGATATTGGTTCTGTTTCTGTAGCCACTGACCCGAAAGCTCTTAACATCATATCCCTCCCCCCATGGGATGAGATTCATTCCTCCGGAAACCTCGTAGCTGATCAATTTCCTTTCACGATACTCTCTGGAAGGGTACTTATTTTGAAAACGCTGGTTGTATTGCAGGATATTATTTTTGATTTCCTTGAGAGAGTACCTGAGATCTTCAGGTGTCAGTATGACAGGTTGGGCAGAGTCGGTCTTAATGACGGTCAGTAATCCCATGTATTTCCTGTCCTTGATTTCCACCTGTTCTCCTTTTTCATTTTCCACTTTTGTTTTTTGGGGTTGTTTCAGGTGCACCATTTTGCCGGTGCTGTTATTGCGCAAAATAATACCGGTCATGTTTCCTGTTGTCCGCTGCACGTACAGGTCGATCCGGCCGGTGAGGATCTTTTTGGCAAAGAAAGCGGACTCCACCGAATCGGCAGGGACAAAGGATGAAGAGGAGAATCGTTCGAAGGTCCTTCCATAGGAAAAAGCAAACTTTTTCAGTTCTGCAGTTGTGTAAACCGTAAGGGATGCAGGATCATTCCCCGGATAAAAGGTGACCTGCCCTGCCAGCTTCAGATCCGAATTTTCCATCAGGTTCCCTGCGAGCGTATCGCCGTCAGAAGTGATCACCATGCCCTTTTCCCAGGGTCCCTTCTGGGAATAAAGCTGGATTGGGTAGACTGCCGCAAAGAAGCAGATGACAGTGGCGAGTATGTACTTGATCATCCTTCAGGTTGTTGAAGTGACTGGAAGTTCTTTTACAAATTTCTCAAAAATTTTGCAAGTATCGCCTGATCAACGTGTATTTATTTGCAGTTCCTGCAAATTTTTGCCCTTTGAGTGTCCTCTTTATGTCAGGGATTCCAATGACCGGATCATGCTGCATCCGTTTATCTCAGTTTAGATGACTTGTCAGATGTATGGCAGGAAACCGCACCATTACATTCAGGGATTCTATTGATAAATTTGAAGTACGTTCTTTATGAATTGTTTTACTATTTTTACCGGTCAATCTTCCGCCATCAGCGGAGAAAGTTTCGTTCGTTGTTTTTGCTTTTTAATGTACCCCACCCCTACACCCCTCCCCTGCTAGCAGGGGAGGGGACGGGG
>ENA-UOWG01000185-UOWG01000185.1-activated-sludge-metagenome-genome-assembly--contig:-NODE-185-length-96325-cov-10.945487_pt1 | contig 96325 bp, 89 predicted proteins | sample MGYA00238147_ERZ761563 | MGnify/ENA primary metagenome ERZ761563 (study PRJEB28884, sample SAMN05720216) | anaerobic digester metagenome | isolation source: active sludge of municipal...
GTCATCAGTGGTCGGGGTTTCGTCGGTCTTGGGATCTTCTTTGTCGTCGCCACAGCTGACGATAAGCATGGCGAACATGAGCGAAAGCATGAGAATGAAAAGCTTCTTCATCTCCGATTACCTCCAGAGATAGGTTGATAAGGGCCAAGGAACACAAAAAAAGTTAACTGGTATCCTAACACGAAATGTGCGCTTGTCAAGTTTGTCTCTCAAAAAAGTTAACTGAAGGATAGTTGACCGGCAGAGCATCTTCCTATTCAGTTTTTTAACGGCTCAAAAAAAAGTTTGACTTCGTTCCCCTGCTGTGTATATTCTGCCTGCTTTTTAGGTTTTTTGATAACCGAAGGAGAGGTTTGCTAGCGTAGCTCAATTGGCAGAGCCACCGATTTGTAATCGGTAGGTTGCGGGTTCGAGTCCCATCGCTAGCTCCATATTGCGTTTTCGTGGAGAGGTTCCCGAGTGGCTAAAGGGGGCAGACTGTAAATCTGTTGTCATACGACTACGGAGGTTCGAAACCTCCCCTCTCCACCATCGCTTTTTTGTGCGGGAATAGCTCAGCTGGCTAGAGCATTAGCCTTCCAAGCTAAGGGTCGCGGGTTCGAATCCCGTTTCCCGCTCCATATTACGAGCCCTCGTAGCTCAGGCGGCTAGAGCGCGTCCTTGGTAAGGACGAGGTCGTCGGTTCGAGTCCGACCGTGGGCTCCATGTTTTTTGAAAAAAGGAAAAGGATACAGGCTGGCAAGAACGCTAAAAACCTTTAAGTAAGGAGGCGGAGAGATGGCGAAGGAGAAATTCAACAGGACGAAGCCCCACGTAAATGTGGGAACGATCGGCCACATAGACCACGGCAAAACGACATTGACGGCGGCGATCACGAAGACGCTTGCGGCGAAAGGGAAGGCGAAATTCGTGGCGTACGACCAGATCGACAAAGCGCCGGAGGAAAAGGAGCGTGGCATCACGATAGCGACGGCGCATGTGGAATACGAGACGGACAAGCGGCACTATGCGCATGTGGACTGTCCCGGCCACGCGGACTACATCAAGAACATGATCACGGGAGCGGCGCAGATGGACGGGGCGATACTCGTCGTAGCGGCGACCGACGGCCCGATGCCGCAGACCCGGGAGCACGTTTTGTTGGCGCGACAAGTCGGCGTGCCGTACATGGTGGTGTTTCTGAACAAAGTCGATCTGGTGGATGACCCGGAACTGATAGAACTCGTTGAGATGGAACTGCGCGAGTTGCTGACGGGCTACAAATTCCCGGGCAACGAGATCCCGATAGTGCGGGGAAGCGCGCTGAAGGCGCTGAACGCGGACAACCCGGACGGAGACGACGCGAAGTGCATCCATGACCTAATGGCGGCTGTGGACAGTTACGTGCCGGATCCGGTGCGCGCGATAGACAAGCCGTTCCTGATGCCGATCGAGGACGTGTTCTCTATATCGGGCCGCGGGACGGTGGTAACGGGCCGTATCGAGCGCGGCGTGATCCACGTGGCGGACAAAGCGGAGATCGTGGGCATCCATGCCACGATGGATACGGTCGTGACGGGAGTTGAGATGTTCCGGAAACTGCTGGACGAAGGTCAGGCGGGGGACAACATCGGGGCATTGTTGCGCGGCATCAAGAAAGAAGATGTGGAGCGCGGTCAGGTCCTTGCGAAGCCGGGCTCGATCACGCCGCACAAGAAATTCACGGCGGAGATATATGTGTTGTCGAAGGAAGAAGGCGGACGTCACACGCCGTTCTTCGACGGCTACCGTCCGCAGTTCTATTTCAGAACGACGGACGTGACGGGCGTGCTGAATCTTCCCGAGGGAGTGAAGATGATCATGCCGGGCGACAACATCAAGATCACGGTAGAGTTGATCTGCCCGATCGCGATGGAGGAAGGCCTTCGTTTCGCTATCCGTGAAGGCGGCCGCACGGTGGGCGCCGGCGTCGTGACCAAGATCATAGAATAAAAAAAGAGAGAGAAAGAACCATGGCTTCTAAAAAGAAAGGCGGCAACCGGATCAAGATAACGCTCGTCTGTTCCGAGTGCAAACGCAAGAACTATACGACCATGAAGAACAAGAAGAACACGGCCGACAAGGTCGAGCTCAGTAAATATTGTCCCCATGATCGCAAGCACACCCCGCACAAAGAAGGCAAGATATAAAATCATGTTGGCACGCGCGCAGGTCAGTAGCTCAACTGGTAGAGCATCGGTCTCCAAAACCGAGGGCTGCGGGTTCAAGTCCTGCCTGGCCTGCCATTCTTTTATAAGGAACAAGCGGAGCGATCTCTGATGAAAAATGGCAAGATAATCCTTATCTGTTACGCAGTGTTTTTTGCTGCGGTCTCCTATTTTGCGGTGGCGCTTAGCGATGCCGTGTTGGGGCTTCGACAGGTTGACCTTGCCGACTATCTCTTGGCGGGACTGTTTCCTCTTAAGAATATAGTTGGCATTGTAGTTTCTATCGTGCTTACGTGGTTTTTCTGGGCGGCAAAAAATGGACATTACCGCGCTGAGCTTGACGAAGTCATAGAAGAACTCAAAAAGGTTACCGCACCAACAAAAGACGAAACGAGGGTCACGACGATCTCGGTTTTCGTCTTTGTCGGCATCATGATCGTAGTGTTCTTCGTGCTCGACCTGATCTGGTCGAACTTCACGCTTCTTATATACTGAAGGAAAAAAGGGAGCGGCGGCAACGGCATGAAATGGTACGCGATCCATACGCAATCAGGGCAGGAGAATAAACTCCGTATCGCGATTCTCAGGGTTGTCGAGGATCGTAAGATGCAGGGATCTTTTGGTGAGATCATCGTCCCCGAGATAGAGATCGAGGAAAAGAAGGGCGACAAGAAGCGCAAGGTCAAGAAGAATCTCTACCCGGGCTATGTCTTCATCCAGATGGAATATTCCGACGATGCGTGGTTGCTGATCAAGAGCGTTGCCTTCATCCGCAAACCGGCATTTGTCGGAGAGCGCAAACGTTTCGATAAGGAGGCTGGCGTCAAGCCGACCCCGATAACACAGGCCGAGATCGATCGCATCCGCAAGATGATGCAGGACGGCGAGATAAAAACAGCCCGCGAGATAACCTTCGAGAAGGGTGAGATGATCCTGATAAAGGATGGTGCTTTCGCGGGGTTCAAGGCGGTTATCGACGATGTCAAGGAAGGCAAGGAAAAGTTAGATGTTCTGGTTAATATTTTTGGGCGTTCAACACCCGTCGAACTGAGCTTCTCGCAAGTCGAGAAGATCGAGGATTAACGTAGGGAGAAGGTTATGGCAAAGAAGGTTATCGCAAGTATCAAACTGCAAATTCCTGCTGGCCAGGCAAACCCTGCTCCGCCCGTTGGTCCCGCGCTCGGTCAGCACGGCGTCAACATCATGGAGTTTTGCAAGCAGTACAATGCTAAGACGCAGGCGCAGAAGGGGTTCATCATTCCCGTGGTCATTACGGTGTATGCGGATCGTTCCTTCTCGTTTGTGACCAAGACTCCTCCGACGTCGCAGCTGCTGCTCAAGGCGGCCAACAAGGAGAAGGGATCCGGGGAGCCCAACAAGAAAAAGGTCGGAACGGTCAACGCCAAGGCGGTCGAGGAAATAGCCAAGACCAAGCTGGAGGATCTGAACACGACCAGTCTTGAGGCTGCCAAGAGGTCCGTAGCGGGAACTGCCAAAAGCATGGGCATCACCATCGAGTAACAAAGGAGTTCTGTTATGGCGCATCTTGCAAAAAGGATCGCGGACGCCGTCAAGCTGTATGACAGCGCGAAAAAGTACCGCTTTGAAGAGGCCTATGGTTTTATGGCCAAGGGTGCCTCAAAGAAATTCGATGAAACGGTAGATCTGGCGATAAATCTTGGTATCGATCCGAAGAAGTCGGACCAGATGGTTCGCGGTACCTGCGTTTATCCGCACGGACTGGGCAAGACCATTAAGGTTCTTGCTATTGTTCCGCCCGACAAGGTCGAGGAGGCGAAAGCGGCCGGCGCTGATTTCGTCGGCGGAGATGACATGATCGAGAAGATCGAGAAGGAAAGCTGGGTCGATTACGACAAACTGCTGACGACCCCCGCCATGATGGGGAAAGTTGGCAAGCTCGGTAAGATCCTCGGGCGTCGCGGACTCATGCCCAACCCGAAGGTTGGCACCGTGACCAACGACATCGCCGGCGCGGTGAAGCTGGCCAAGGCGGGCAAGGTAGAGTTCAAGGTCAGCAAGACCGGCGTTCTGTGCGTTCCGATCGGCAAGGTGAGTTTCGGCAACCAGAAGTTATACGAGAATGCACTGGAATTGTTCAGAAACCTTGTTAAATTGAAACCTTCTACCGCGAAGGGCGCATTCATCAGAAAGATATCGATGTCGAGCACTATGGGGCCCGGCGTCAAACTTGACGAGGCGGAGATCCTCGATCAGGCAAAATAGGAGTTGAAACGGTTCTGGTCTGAGAAGGCGGGCGCCGACCTTGTCGGCTTAATCTCCTGCCGGAGACATGTCAATTCTGTCTTCGCGGGCCAGCAGAACTAAGGGGAGAAGCTGATGGAGAGAGTGAAGAAAGAACAAGTGGTCGCAGAGATCAAAAAGCTTCTTTCCGGCGCTTCCTCATGCATCGCCATGGACTTCGGCAAGGTCCCGATGACGACCTTCACGCCTATCCGCAAGGAATGCGCGAAGAGCGGCGTCAAGATCGTTGTCGTGAAGAACACCCTTGCGAAGATCGCCTTGCAGGACACACAGTATGCCGGCATGACGAAATTCTTCAAGGGGATGACCTCACTTGTCGTAACGACGTTGGACGACCAGACGGTCGGTGCCAAGATCCTAAAAAAGTACGTCGAAAAGGACAAGGGCTTCGTCATCAAGGGCGGCATGATTGATGGAAAGCTCCTCACGGCAAGTGACGTGAAGATGCTTTCGGAAATGCCCGGAAAGCCAGAGTTGCAGGCAAAACTGCTTGGCACGATGAATGCGGTGCCTCAGAAGTTCGTGTGCCTGCTTGCGGCGGTGCCGCAATCGTTCCTGCGAGTGCTCGCGGCGTACAAAGACAAGAAGGAACAACAGAACTAATCCACCACCTAACAGAGGAGAGAGACCATGGCTACCAAAGCAGAAGTGAAGGAATTCATCAAGAACATGACCGTTCTCGAGCTCGCCGAGCTCATCAAGGAACTTGAGACCGAGCTGGGCGTAAGCGCGGCGGCTCCGGTCGCCGTTGCGGCGGCGGCGGCTCCGGCGGCGGCGGCTGAGGAAAAGACCGAATTCGACGTCATCCTCAAGGCTGCGGGCGCGAAGAAGCTCGAGGTCATCAAGGAGATACGCGTTATCACCAATTTGGGCCTGAAAGAAGCTAAGGATCTCGTTGACGGTGCGCCGAAGACCGTAAAAGAGGGAGTCAACAAGGAAGAGGCGAACAAGATAAAGGAAAAGCTTGTTGCGGCGGGCGCCGAGGTCGAGATCAAGTAATCGCCCCGCGCTTTTTGTACAGTTTTGGATCGATATCCGGTAAGGCAGTAGGTGCGTACTGCCTTACCTGTTTTTTGTTTCATTTGGGTGAGTAGTAGCGGCAACTAACATAAGAGAGGTTGCAATGGGGATCCTTGGTCAGGCAAATTTCAGGACGCGGCGATGGTTTGGGAAGATCACAAAACATGTTGAAGATATCCCCGATTTGTTGCAAGTCCAAAAAAGCTCTTTCGTCCAGTTTCTTCAAAAGGACGCGGCTCCGTCAGATCGAACTGTTACTGGGTTGGAATCGGCATTCCGCGCAGTGTTTCCCATCACCAGTTTTAACAATGCGATCGAGCTTACCTTTGGTGGGTACACTTTGGGTGAAGCACTTTATGATGTCGACGAATGCAAACTACGAGGAGCTACATACGAACTGCCCCTTAAGATAAAGGTGGCTCTTGCTTCTTATGAGATTGACCAAACGGGTGCCCGCAAGGGACTTAACGATATCAAGGAACAGGACATTCACTTTGGTTCTATTCCCTATATGACCGAGTACGGTACTTTTATCATAAACGGGACCGAGCGCGTCATCGTAAACCAGTTGCACCGTTCACCCGGCACTTTTTTCGATTATGATAAAACCCGATCTTCAACGGGTAATGACATTTTTATGTCACGGCTCATTCCTTATCATGGTTCTTGGCTTGATTTCGAGTACGATTCAAAAAATCTGCTGTATGTCAAGATAGACCGCAAAAAGAAATTTCCCGCAACGATTTTCCTTAAGGCATGGGGATACACGAAGGAAGACATCGTTTCGAGCTACTATTTTTCTGAAAGATTTCTTTTCACTAAAAATGGAGTGGTAAAAGTTCTTGATCATGATAAGGATTCCGACAATCTAAAAAGCCAAAAAATCCCGGTCGATATATTAGACAACGAAGGCAATATTATTGCTCACGAGGGAAAGAATTTCTCAACAGCAGTGCTTTCAAAGCTCAAAAAGCTAGGCATAAACGAGATATTAATTGACCCTCAACATCTCGTAGGAAAAAGACTTTTTAAGCCCGTTCTGGATAAAAACGGCGGCATGATCGCCGATGTCAACGAAGAGATCACGGCAACCCTTCTTGATGAGATAACAAAAAAGGGGAACGGCGCGATAGAGACGATCTATTTCGAAAACATGAAATATTCTTCCCATCTTTCCGATACGCTTAAAGTGGATAAGGTAAAGACGAAAGAGGACGCTTTCCTCGAGATATACAAGATCATGGTTCCTTCAAACCCGGTCAACCTTGAAGTGGCGGAGAATTATTTCAACAATCTCTTTCTGAACCCTGAAAATTACGATCTCAGTTCGGTGGGTCGACTTCGGATGAATCATAAATTCCACGAAAATGTCGACCTCAGCTATAGACTCTTGCGTCGAGAAGATGTTTTAAACACCGTGATGTGTTTGCTTAATCTTACGGATGGTCGGGGTGTTGCTGATGACATCGATCATCTTGGCAATCGTCGCGTTCGTCTGGTTGGCGAACTGCTCGAAGATGTTTTCAAGACCGGTTTGTTGCGAATGGCGCACAGCATAAAGGAAAAATTGGCTGGTTCCGCTATAGAAACGCTGACCCCGTACGAGGTCATCAGTTACAAACAGGTGACCGCGGTTCTCAAGGAATTCTTCGCCGGCGGCCAGTTGTCGCAATTCATGGATCAGACCAACCTGCTGTCGGAGATGACCCACAAACGGCGTCTCTCGGCGCTCGGTCCCGGCGGCTTGGCGCGCGAGCATGCCAGTTTCGAGGTCCGCGATGTCCACAAGACCCACTATGGTCGCATCTGTCCGGTCGAGACACCGGAAGGGCCGAATGTCGGTCTTATCGTATCGTTGACCACTTTCGCCCGCATCAATGAATTCGGCTATATAGAAGCACCCTACCGCGTTGTTGAGAAGAACAAAGTGACCGATAGGGTGATTTATCTGGATGCGATAGAGGAACAGAAGCACCGCATAGCCCCCTCCTCAACACTACTTGAAAAGAACGGTGCGATAAAGGAGGAGTATCTTAATGCTCGCGATAAAGGGGATATCGTTCGCTTGGGCCGTGAGCAGGTAACGCTGATGGATCTTGCGCCGGTGCAGATCGTTTCGGTGTCGGCATCGCTTATCCCGTTCCTTGAACACGATGATGCGAACCGCGCACTGATGGGATCGAACATGCAGCGTCAGGCGGTCCCGTTGGTACGGACCGATGCGCCCTTGGTTGGATCGGGGATGGAGCGATATGTCGCCCGCGATTCAGGGTATACCGTTTACGCCAAACGAAGCGGAACGGTGGTCAAGGTCGATGCGACCCGGATCGTCATCAAGGTCGACGAGAAAGAGACCGATGAAACGGTCGATGTTGATATTTATAATCTGATCAAATGTAGCCGCTCCAATCAGAACACGGCGATAGATCAGCGGCCGGTGGTCAATGTGGGCGATTGGGTGGCAAAAGGCGACACGCTTGCTGATGGACCGGCGATAGATCGTGGTGAGTTGGCGCTTGGGCGCAATGTGCTCATCGCCTTCATGCCGTGGAGCGGGTATAATTTCGAGGATTCGATCCTCGTCAATGAACGACTTTTGAAAGAGGACGCATTTACCTCCATTCACATCGAAGAATTTGTCTGTGAAGCACGCGATACCAAGCGTGGGCCCGAAGAGATCACGGGCGACATCCCGAATGCTCCCGACGAAGTTCTCCGCAAGTTGGACGAATCGGGCATCATTCGTATCGGCCAGAAGGTCCGGGCGGGTGACATTCTTGTAGGTAAAGTCACTCCCAAAGGAGAGACGGTCCTTTCTCCCGAGGAAAAGTTGTTGCGCGCAATCTTCGGCGAAAAGGCGGGCGATGTGAAGGATAGCTCTCTTTATGTGTCGCCCGGGGTAGAGGGAGTGATCATCGACGCACGGATCTTTGCCCGCAAGGGGACCAAGAAAGACGGCCGGATGAAAGAACAGGAAAAAGAACAGCTTGAGACGCTCAAGCGTAATCGTGATGACGAGATACGCATCATAGAGGTCTTTACCTATGATATCATCCGGAAATTGCTTGCCGGGAAGACGACCGACGTTGAAATGACCCATGACAAGGGGCATTCCCTTCTCAAAAAAGGGGAAAAACTTACCGTGGATAGCGTGGGAAAGATCCCCGAAAGCTATCTGCAGAATGTTTCCGTCTCCGATCGCAACGCCATGAAGAAAATAAAAGAACATCTTCTTTCCATGCGGCGCAAGGTCGAGACCATCCGCAAGATATATGATAATAAAATGAAGCAGGTGACCAAGAACGATGATCTTGCCCCCGGCGTCATCAAATCGGTCAAGGTTTTCGTCGCGATCAAACGCAAGTTGTCGGTCGGCGACAAAATGTCCGGGCGCCACGGGAACAAGGGTGTCGTGTCGTTGCTTTTGCCTGAAGAAAATATGCCCTATATGCAGGACGGAAGAACGGTTGATATCGTTCTTAACCCGCTCGGGGTTCCTTCTCGTATGAACATCGGCCAGATACTTGAGGTGCACCTCGGTCTTGCGGCACGGCGGATCGGTGAAAAGATAAATGCATATCTTGCACAGAAGTGGCCGGGGGCAAAACTGCGGACCGAACTGAAGAAGATATTGGCTCCATCGCCCAAGGTTTCGCAACTTATCGATGAGGCAAGCGACGATGATGTCCGCGCTTTTATAAAAGAATTGCGCGGCGGGGTTCATATGGCGACGCCCGTTTTTGACGGTGCGAAGGAAGAAGACATCCGTGAACTGCTGACCTATGCGGGGGAACCAGAGACCGGAAAAGTTACGCTATTCGACGGTCGTACTGGCGATCCGTTCGAGTCGGATGTTACGGTGGGGATCATGTATTTCTTGAAACTCCACCACTTGGTTGACGAGAAGGTCCACGCCCGGAGCACGGGTCCCTACTCGCTGGTTACCCAGCAACCGCTTGGTGGTAAAGCGCAGTTCGGCGGTCAGCGACTGGGTGAGATGGAGGTCTGGGCTCTTGAGGCCTACGGCGCCGCCTACACACTTCAGGAATTTCTGACGGTCAAATCGGATGATGTAGAGGGTCGTAAAAAGCTCTATGAGGCGATCGTGCGTGGCAAGCACAAGTACGATATCGGTGTGCCGGCCTCGTTCTCGGTCCTCGTGAAGGAGATGCAGAGCCTGTGTCTTGATGTGACCTTGGTCGAAGAGAATCAGCAGCAATAGGAGGCTCCCGTGGTGAAAGATATCTTCAAGATCTTCGAGAAACCGAAGAGCAGCTTCGATTTCAAGGCGATGGAGGTTGCGCTCGCTTCCCCGGAAAAGATCCTCGAGTGGTCCTACGGCGAGGTGAAGAAGCCCGAAACGCTCAACCATCGCACCTTCAAACCGGAGAAAGACGGCCTGTTCTGCGCCAAGATATTCGGCCCGGTCAACGACTTTGAGTGTCTCTGCGGCAAGTACAAGCGGATGAAATACAAAGGTATGGTCTGCGAGAAATGCGGCGTCGAGGTCATCGAGTCGAAGGTGCGCCGCGAACGGATGGGCCATATTACTCTAGCTTCCCCGGTCGCCCACATATGGTATGTCAAGACCTCTCCTTTCTATATTTCCACCGTGCTTGGTATCAGCAACGCCAACCTTAATTCGGTCATCTATTGCGAGGGCTACTTGGTTCTTGACTCCAAGATAAACGGCGTCAAGAAGGGTGACTATATCGACGAAGAGACCTACCATGAACTCCTTGAGAAGTTTGGCCCCGATTCGTTGGCCGCCGATACCGGCGCTTTACCGATCCGCAAACTGCTTGAAGAGATGGATGTCATCGCCGTTCGAGCGGAACTGGAGACGACCATCACCCAGACCGGCGATAAAAGCTTGGTCGCCAAGCAACAGAAAAGGATAAACGTCCTTAACAAATTTATGCGCTCGAATGTCAAGCCGCTCAATATGATACTGACTATTCTTCCGGTCTTGCCGCCCGACCTGCGACCGCTCGTGCCTCTCGACGGCGGTCGGTTCGCGACGAGCGATCTCAACGATCTCTATCGCCGCGTCATCAACCGCAACAATCGTCTCAAGAAACTGATGGATCTCGGTGCCCCCGACGTCATCATCAAGAACGAAAAGAGGATGTTGCAGGAGGCGGTCGACGCACTATTTGACAACACCAAAGTACATCGCCCGATACAAGGGCCCAACGGCCGTCCGTATAAATCACTTTCCGATATGCTGCGCGGTAAGCAGGGCCGGTTCCGTCAGAACCTGCTTGGTAAACGCGTCGATTACTCGGGCCGTTCGGTCATCACTATCGGTCCTGAGTTGAAACTGCATCAGTGCGGATTACCGAAGATCATGGCGCTGGAACTGTTCAAGCCTTTTATCTACAACAAACTGCAGGAACGAGGCTTTGTTTCCACCGTCAAAGGGGCCAAGCAGATGGTCGAGAGCGGTGATGACGTAGTGTGGGAAATTCTCGAAGAGGTCGTCCGCGAACATCCGGTTATCCTCAACCGAGCCCCGACGCTTCACCGACTCGGTATGCAGGCATTCGAGCCGATACTCATCGAATCGAAGGCATTGCGACTTCATCCGCTGGTCTGTACCGCATTCAACGCCGATTTCGATGGTGACCAAATGGCGGTTCACGTACCGCTTTCTGTAGAAGCGCAATTGGAAGCGCGCGTCCTGATGATGTCAACCAACAATATCCTCTCTCCCGCTTCCGGCGCGCCGATCATCGTTCCCTCGCAGGATATCGTTCTGGGGCTGTATTACCTGACCACCGAACGGCCCTACACAAAAGGCGAGGGAAAACACTTTTATTCCGAGAAAGAAGTTCTCATGGCCCGTGACGCCGGCGTGGTTGAATGGCAATCGATGATATTCGTTCGTATCGATGACAAAATATACCGCACTACCCCGGGTCGTATCATGCTGTGGCAGGTGACCCCGCGCGAGCTCGGTTTTGACATGATCAACAAACAATTTAAAAAAGGGAACTGGTCGGATATACTCGATCTCAGTTACCGTAAGGCAGGAGGCAAAGCGACCGTCATCTTTGCCGATAAACTCAAGAACCTCGGCTACGAATTCTCGACCAAGGCAGCCTATTCGATAGCGCTTTCCGACATAAAGGTTCCCGAAGAAAAGTGGAACATCATCCGCGAGACCGAAAAAGAGATCCGCGAGATCGAAGACAACTATAATGTCGGTAAACTCAGTCGCGGTGAGCGTTACAACCAGATCGTCGATCTTTGGGACCGCGCCAACGAACGGGTTACCGGAAAAATGATGGAGCAACTCAAAGAGAAGGAGGTCAAGCACGAACAGTGGGGTAAGGTCACCATGCCTTCCGACAACCCCATTTACGTTATGGCCGACTCCAAGGCGCGCGGTAGTAAGGACCAGATCCGTCAGCTAGGAGGTATGCGCGGTCTGATGGCCAAGCCATCCGGCGAGATCATCGAAACGCCCATTCTCGCGAACTTTAAGGAAGGCCTCGATTCACTCGACTACTTCATATCGACGCACGGTGCCCGTAAGGGTTCGGCCGATACGGCACTTAAAACTGCCAACTCGGGGTACCTGACGCGTCGTCTGGTCGACGTTGCGCAGGATGTGGTCGTGGTAGAAGAAGATTGCGGAACGACCATTGGAATATGGGCTGAAGCGCTCCTGAATGATTCAGGCGAGGAAATAGCGCCGCTCAAGGAACGCGTGCTCGGTCGTATCGTTATGGATGATGTTGAGAATCCCGAAACATCAGAGATAATTATAGAATCGGGAGAAATGATAGACGAGGAAAAAGCTGAAAAGATAAAAACACTTGGTATTGACGCTATTTATATCCGTTCAGCCCTCACCTGTCGTTCTAAATATGGTGTTTGTGCCAAATGTTATGGGCGTGATCTTGCGCGAGGACACCTTATCAATGTCGGCGAGGCGGCCGGTATCATCGCGGCACAATCGATCGGCGAACCGGGAACCCAGTTGACGATGCGTACCTTCCACGTTGGCGGTGTTGCTTCACGCACCACGGAAAAATCATCGCATGAAGCAAAACGCAACGGCATCGTTCGTTTTAAGGATATCAAGCTTCTCACGAAACATTACGAGGGAAAACCCAGCGCCGCGACCCTGCGGACCGAAGGCGTTTATGTCGTTATGAATCGTAATGGCCGCGTCATCATTACCGATGAAAAGGGGCGCGAACGCGAAAAATATCCAGTCAGCTACGGCACCACGTTGTTTGTAAAAGATGGCGAGAAGGTCGAGAAGGATCGCGTGTTGGCAGAGTGGGATCCCTACAATACGCCGATCATCGCCGAGACCGATGGGTTCGTAAAATACGAGGATATCGATAACGGTATAACGGTTCGCGAAGAGCTCGACCTACAGACCGGTCTTTCCAAGACGGTCGTCATCAATTCGCGTGACCCGAAGAAGTCGCCCAAAATAGTTATTGCCGATGCTTCGAAGAAAAAAGCCAAGAAGATAGATCGCGGAGAAGCACTCTACCATCTGCCGGTCAATGTCTACATTGAAGTTAAGAATGGTGACGAGGTGACCGCTGGGACGATACTTGCGAAGGTTCCGCGTGAAGCCCGCAAAACAAAAGACATTACCGGTGGTTTGCCGCGCATTTCCGATCTTTTCGAGGCTCGTCGTCCCAAAACCCCGGCAATCGTCAGCGAGATTGAGGGGCACATCACCATCTCGACCGAGACCAAGGGGGTCAAGAACAAGACCATGATCACCGTCACCCCTGACCAAGGCGATCAGCGCATATACCTCGTCCCGAAAGAGAAGCATATCAACGTTCATGATGGCGACTTCATCGAAGCGGGCGAATCGCTTATCGACGGATCGATTGATCCTCATGACGTCCTGCGTATCAAGGGTGAGATAGAGGTGGCCAAGTTCCTTGTTCAGGAGGTCCAGAAGGTCTATAAACTGCAGGGCGTCCCGATCAATGACAAGCATATTGAGGTCATCGTGCGCCAGATGCTTCACAAGGTCCGCATCGTTGATTCGGGCGACACGTCACTGATGAAAGGCGAACTTATAGAGAAAGAGATACTCGAGGCGGCCAATCTCAATGCTGAGAAAGAGGGCAAAAAGCAGGCGCTTTGGGAAACGGCCCTCCTTGGCATCACCAAGGCATCGCTCAACACCGAGTCCTTTATTTCGGCCGCATCGTTCCAAGAAACCACGAAGGTGCTTACCAATGCGAGCATAGAAAAGAAAGTCGATACACTCCGCGGTCTCAAAGAAAACATCATCATTGGTAAGCGTATTCCGGCTGGGACTGGCTTCCCGAAATATAACGATGCGAATTACGAAGTTGCGCTTGCAGAAGATCTTGTTGCGGGCGAAGAAGAGGGCGAACAGATAAAACATAAGAAGTAGCGTCTGGCCCGAAAAGGGAATTTCATGTTATGGCGGCGCCTGCGGGCGCCGCTTTTTTTTTCCTCTGATTATCAATTGTTATCCTCTGCGGGGAAAAAATCTTTGACAGCAGAGGACCCGACACTACAATCGCCACGTTTTTTGTTGCGTCTAACCGGAGAGACAAGGGGAGAACAAGGATGCCGACGATCAATCAACTGATCAGAAAGGGAAGAGAAGCGGTCAAGTACAAGAGCAAATGTCCGGCACTGGTCTCGTGCCCCCAACGAAAAGGGGTGTGCGTCCGCGTCTATACGACCACGCCGAAAAAGCCCAATTCGGCGCTTCGCAAAGTTGCTCGCGTGCGCTTAACGAGCGGGTTTGAAGTTACCTGTTATATCCCCGGCGAGGGGCACAACCTACAAGAGCATAGCGTTGTCCTTGTGAGGGGTGGTCGTGTCAAGGATCTGCCCGGTGTCCGCTACCACATCGTTCGCGGCACCTTCGATACCTCCGGGGTCGATGGCCGCCGTCAGAGCCGTTCCAAATACGGCGCAAAGAGACCTAAATAACGGAGGGAAAGACTATGCCGAGAAAAGCGTTTATATCGCGCAGAGAAATACTTCCCGACCCCAGATTTGGAGAAGTTCTGATACAAAAATTCATAAACAAGGTTATGTGGGAAGGGGAGAAATCGGTTGCCGAGAATATAGTTTATAAAGCGTTGGATCAGGCGGCGAAAGGAAAAAATGATGGCCCGGTCGAAATGTTCCGTCGCGCGCTTGAAAACATTCGCCCCAAGGTTATGGTCAAATCGACCCGTATCGGCGGCGCCAATTATCAAGTGCCCACCGAGGTTACGCTTGAGAAGAGTCAGTCAATCGGGATGAAGTGGATATTGACGGCAGCCCGCAGCCGTTCGGAGAAAGGAATGGTCGAGCGGCTTGCCGCTGAACTCGATGACGCATTCAACAAGCGCGGCAATGCGTTCAAGAAGATGGACGAGACCCACAAGATGGCCGAGGCCAACAAGGCCTTCGCTCATTTCAAGTGGTGATAGAGAGATAACATCTTATGGCGGTGAAGGAAAAGAACATAGCGCTTGCCGATATCCGGAACATCGGGATCGCGGCTCACATCGACGCGGGTAAGACCACGACGACCGAGAGAATCCTTTTCTACACCGGGGTCTCGTATAAGATGGGCGAGGTTCACGAAGGGACCGCCGTCATGGACTGGATGGATCAGGAACAGGAGCGCGGCATTACCATCACGAGCGCCGCGACCACCTGCCATTGGAAAGAAAAGCGGATCAACATCATCGATACCCCCGGCCACGTCGATTTCACGGTCGAGGTGGAGCGCTCCCTGCGCGTACTTGACGGCGCGGTGGCGGTTTTCTGTGCCGTCGCTGGTGTCCAACCGCAGTCTGAAACGGTTTGGCGGCAAGCCGACCGATACAATGTTCCGCGCATCGCTTTCGTCAATAAAATGGATCGCACCGGCGCTGACTTCGCCAATGTCGTAACAATGATGCGCGAACGGCTCGGAGCCAACGCGGTTGCGATACAGTTGCCGATCGGTGCTGAAGAAAATTTCGCCGGCATAATCGACGTTGTCGAGCGGGTCGCCTACTATTATGACAACGACATCCTTGGCGCCAAATACCGCGTCGAGAAGGATATCCCACAAACAATGATCGCGGCGGCCGAAGCGGCACGCGAAAAACTCATCGAAGCGGTCAGCGAATTCGACGAACATATCATGAAAGGCTACCTCGACGGTCACGATCCCGATCCGGCGACGCTTAAGGCGGCGCTCCGCAAAGGGGTCGTCAGCTCCGCAATATTTCCGGTCGTCTGCGGTTCAGCTTTTAAGAACAAGGGAATCCAGCCGCTCCTCGACGCCGTGGTCGACTATCTGCCGGCTCCTAACGATGTGCCGCCCGCCAAGGGGCTCCACCCGAAGACCGGCAACGAGATATTGCGTCACCCCGAGGACAAAGAGCTTGGCGCCCTCATATTCAAGATCATGAGCGATCCGTATGTCGGCGAACTCAACTATGTCCGCGTCTATTCCGGCGAACTGCAGAACGGGCAACTCGTCTACAACGCCACGGCCGATCAACAGGAACGGATCGGCAGACTTCTACGGATGCATGCCAACAAACGCGAGGATGTCGATGTTATACGTGCCGGGAACATCGGTGCGATCGTCGGCCTCAAGTATGGCGCTACGGGCTCGACCCTCTGTGAAAAAGCGAAACCTGTGGTGTTCGAACCCATGAAGTTTCCCGAACCGGTTATCTCGATCGCGATAGAGCCGAAAACCAAGGCCGACGAGGAAAAACTTGGCTATTCGCTCCAGAAACTGTCTAAAGAAGACCCGAGTTTTAAGGTTCGTACCGATCAGGAAACGGGCCAAACGATCATCTCGGGTATGGGCGAGTTGCATCTGGAGGTTCTTGTCGAGCGACTCCGCCGCGAATTCAAGGTCGACGCGAATGTCGGCAAACCTCAAGTGAGTTATCGCGAGACCATCACCAAGGCGGTTCGTCACGAATACAAACATGTCAAGCAGACCGGCGGTCGCGGACAGTACGCACACCTCGTGCTTTCGCTTGAGCCGGGAGAGCCGGGAAGCGGCTTGCAGTTCGAAGAAAAAACAAAAGGGGGCGTCATCCCCAACGAATACTTCAAATCGATACAGAAAGGTATCGATGCGGCTGCTACCAGTGGCAAATATGGTTTCCCGGTGGTGGACCTCAAGGTGACGCTCGTTGACGGTTCTTCCCACGAGGTCGATTCGTCCGACATCGCTTTCCGTGTGGCCGCATCCACCTGTTTCCGCGAAGCGATAGAAAAGGGTGCGCCGCGCATCCTCGAACCGATCATGGATGTTGAGATAACGACCCCCGATGATTATCTCGGCGATGTCCTCGGCGATCTGCGGAGCCGACGCGGAGAGGTGGTCGGCATGACCGAAGGTCGTGGATCCAAGGCAAAAAATGTGCGAGCGCAGGTTCCCCTTTCGGAAATGTTCGGATATTCGACCGATCTTCGTTCGCGTTCGCAGGGTCGCGGTACCTTCACTATGCAGTTCGCGTTCTACCGGGAACTTCCCGAGAATATACGGTCTCAGATGTTCGCATATTACTAAGAGTAAGGAGGCGGAGAGATGGCGAAGGAGAAATTCAACAGGACGAAGCCCCACGTAAATGTGGGAACGATCGGCCACATAGACCACGGCAAAACGACATTGACGGCGGCGATCACGAAGACGCTTGCGGCGAAAGGGAAGGCGAAATTCGTGGCGTACGACCAGATCGACAAAGCGCCGGAGGAAAAGGAGCGTGGCATCACGATAGCGACGGCGCATGTGGAATACGAGACGGACAAGCGGCACTATGCGCATGTGGACTGTCCCGGCCACGCGGACTACATCAAGAACATGATCACGGGAGCGGCGCAGATGGACGGGGCGATACTCGTCGTAGCGGCGACCGACGGCCCGATGCCGCAGACCCGGGAGCACGTTTTGTTGGCGCGACAAGTCGGCGTGCCGTACATGGTGGTGTTTCTGAACAAAGTCGATCTGGTGGATGACCCGGAACTGATAGAACTCGTTGAGATGGAACTGCGCGAGTTGCTGACGGGCTACAAATTCCCGGGCAACGAGATCCCGATAGTGCGGGGAAGCGCGCTGAAGGCGCTGAACGCGGACAACCCGGACGGAGACGACGCGAAGTGCATCCATGACCTAATGGCGGCTGTGGACAGTTACGTGCCGGATCCGGTGCGCGCGATAGACAAGCCGTTCCTGATGCCGATCGAGGACGTGTTCTCTATATCGGGCCGCGGGACGGTGGTAACGGGCCGTATCGAGCGCGGCGTGATCCACGTGGCGGACAAAGCGGAGATCGTGGGCATCCATGCCACGATGGATACGGTCGTGACGGGAGTTGAGATGTTCCGGAAACTGCTGGACGAAGGTCAGGCGGGGGACAACATCGGGGCATTGTTGCGCGGCATCAAGAAAGAAGATGTGGAGCGCGGTCAGGTCCTTGCGAAGCCGGGCTCGATCACGCCGCACAAGAAATTCACGGCGGAGATATATGTGTTGTCGAAGGAAGAAGGCGGACGTCACACGCCGTTCTTCGACGGCTACCGTCCGCAGTTCTATTTCAGAACGACGGACGTGACGGGCGTGCTGAATCTTCCCGAGGGAGTGAAGATGATCATGCCGGGCGACAACATCAAGATCACGGTAGAGTTGATCTGCCCGATCGCGATGGAGGAAGGCCTTCGTTTCGCTATCCGTGAAGGCGGCCGCACGGTGGGCGCCGGCGTCGTGACCAAGATCATAGAATAACAACGAGGTGGCAACGTGAGCGACAGGATCAGAATTAAGCTTAAGGCGTTCGACCACAAGCTGCTGGACGGCTCGGTGAACGAGATCATCGATACGGTGACCCGGACGGGTGCGCGTATCGCCGGCCCCATTCCGCTACCGACGAAGATCCACAAGTACTGTGTCCTTCGTTCTCCCCACGTTGACAAGAAGTCGCGTGAGCAGTTCGAGATGCGCGTACATCGCCGGATCCTCGATATACTTAATCCTACGCCCCAGACCATGGACGAGCTGATGAAAACCGACCTTTCGGCCGGGGTTGAGATCGAGATCAAGACCAGCTAGGGTGCCGTGAAAAGAGAGTTTAAACGGAGAGGGATACTATGACCGCAGGATTAATTGGAAAAAAGGTCGGGATGACACAGATCTTCAGTGAAGATGGCGTGTCGATACCCGTTACCGTGATCGAGGCCGGCCCCTGCTTTATCATACAAAAAAAGAGCACGGACAAGGACGGCTATTCGGCCATCCAGCTTGGCTTTGAAAAGAAAGAAAAGAATGTGCGGAAGCCGGAGGCGGGCCACTTCAAGGCGGCAAGCAAAGGTATTTTCAAGCGGCTTAAGGAATTCCGCGTGAACGACACAGATCTCGGCGCTCTTAACCTCGGTGATGAGCTTAAAGCCGACATCTTCAAGGTAGGGGAAAAAGTCAAGATCACCGGCTTCTCGAAAGGTCGCGGTTTCACTGGCGTGGTAAAACGCTGGGGATTCAACGGCGGCTGTGACGCCCACGGATCAAAGTTTCATCGCAAGGGTGGTTCGGTCGGCCAGAACGTCCACCCGGGCAAGATATGGAAGGGCAAACGAATGGCCGGCAGATACGGTAACGAGCAGGTGACGGTGAAGAATCTCGAGGTCGTCAAGATCTACCCCGAGAAGAACCTCATCCTTGTTAAGGGTGCCATCCCCGGCGCGGCCGGCGGCGTTGTGTATATCAAGAGAAGCAAGTAACGGAGGCCGAGATGCCCGTAATAGATGTATTTGATCGTGACAAGAAGAAGGTCGGCAGCCTCGAGCTGAGCGACAAGGTGTTCTCGATCGCTTGGCAGGAGAAACAGGTGGCGGTCTACGAGACGGTCCGCATGCAGACCGCCGGTTGGCGCGCAGGGACCCATGCGACCAAGACCGTTTCGACTGTTTCAGGCGGTAACTCCAAGCCGTTCCACCAGAAAGGGACCGGCCGCGCCCGCCGCGGCACGACCCGCGCCGGTATCTGTCGGGGTGGTTACGTGATATTGGGGCCTCAGCCGCGCGATTATTCCTACACCGTACCGACCAAGAAACGTCGTTTGGCGGTCAAGGCGGTCCTGTCGGAGCGTTTTGAGAGCGGAAACCTGTTTGTCGTGAAAGGATTCAACTTCGAGAAGATCCAGACCAAGGCGGCGGCTACGCTCCTTAAGAAGACCTGGAACATCCCGGAAGCGATCATCCTTACTGGCGATAGCGAGGACAACTTCGTCATGAGCGTACGCAATATACCGGAATATCTGGTGTTGCACTTCACGCAAGTGAACCTTTACGACATAGTCGCCTACAAGACCATAATTATGACCGAAGAGGCGGCGGCATACATCAACGAGGTCTACGCGTCATGAAAAAACTACAGTATTTCGGTATAATCAAGCGCCCCATCATCACCGAGAAATCGACGGCGCTCTCGCGCGGCGAGGATAAGGGGTATCTCTTCGAGGTCGCTATAGATGCCAAAAAAGAAGAGATAAAAGAGGCGATAGAAAATCTCTTCGATGTCAAGGTCAAAGAGGTCAACACCGTTATTGTCCGCGGCAAGGTCAAGCATGTGAAGCGTGTCGCCGGTAAGCGCAACAACCGAAAAAAGGCGTATGTGACCTTGCAAAAGGGCTACAGCATCAACTTTATCCAAGGTGTATAACCACAAAGGGGAATAGCAGATGGGTATCAAGGTCTACAACCCCACGTCGGCGGGCCGGCGGAACATGTCGGTGGCCGATCATTCTGAATTGTCGAGCAAACGGCCTGAAAAGGGATTGGTCCGTTCTATCAAGAAAACGGGTGGCCGTAATGCTCACGGCCGGATCACTACGCGTCATCGTGGTGGCGGCAACAAACGGCTTTATCGCGTCATTGACTTTAAGCGCGACAAGATCGATGTTCCCGGCAAGGTAGCGGCGATAGAATATGATCCGAACCGCAATGCTCGGATCGCGCTTATTCATTACCTTGACGGCGAAAAGCGCTATATCATCGCGCCCGAGAAACTCGGTGTGGGTGACAGCATCGTATCGAGCGATAAAGATGTCGATGTTCGTCCCGGCAATGCAATGAGACTTCGCTATGTGCCGATCGGCACTTTTATACACAACGTCGAACTCAAGATCGGCAAGGGTGGACAGATTGCGCGCGCTGCGGCCTCTGGCATTCAACTGCTCGGCAAGGAGGGCGACTACGCGACCGTCAGAATGCCTTCGGGCGAGATACGGCTCATCAATCTTGACTGCCGTGCTACGATAGGACAGGTTGGTAATTCTGAGTTTGCCAATACCCGTGTTGGAAAGGCGGGAAAAACCCGCTGGCTCGGTCGACGGCCAAAAGTGCGCGGCGTAGTCATGAACCCGATCGATCACCCGCATGGCGGTGGTGAGGGCAAAACCGCGGGAGGTCGCCACCCGGTCTCTCCGTGGGGCATGCCGACCAGAGGGTACAAAACACGCAACAGCAAGCGGACCGATCGTTTCCGGATCCGTAGGCGTGGTGGAAAATAAAATAGTGTAACAGGATAAACAGCAAGAACGAGGGAGGATACATGCCGCGCTCAATCAAAAAGGGGCCGTTCGTTGATGAGCACCTCTGGAAAAAGGTCGTTAAGTCCATCGACTCCGGCGACAGAAAACCAATAAAGACTTGGTCGCGTCGTTCAACGATCGTGCCCGAAATGGTCGGGCTCACTTTCGCCGTCCATAATGGGCAAAAGTTTATTCCGGTTTTCGTCACCGAGGAGATGGTCGGGTTTAAGTTGGGCGAATTCTCCCCCACACGAACGTTCCGAAGCCATGCCGGTGCGCAGAAAAAATAAGTTGCAAAACCGAGGAAAATGAATAGAGTACATCCGCTTTATTTCTTGCGAGCTGGAGAGAAGCAATGGAACAAAAGACCGTAAAGGCAACCTTGAAATATTACCGGATGAGTCCGCGTCGGGTCCGGGAAGTGGCAGATATCATTCGTGGTAAAAGGGCCGAGGAGGCACAGAACATCCTCGATTTCACCAATCGACGCGCGGCGGGGACGCTGAAAAAACTGCTTAATTCGGCTATAGCGAACGCGGAAAACAATTTCAGCATGGATCCCGACAAGCTTTTCGTTACCGAGATCGCGGTCGATGAAGGGCCAATGTGGAAACGGTTCATCACGAAATCGCATGGTCGCGCGAGCCGCATCGTTAAGCGGACGAGCCATGTGACCATCGTGCTTGGCGAAAAGATCGTAAAGGAAGCATAATAGCAGGAGGTGTCGCTTTGGGTCAGAAAGTTAATCCCATCGGTCTGCGGCTTGGCGTCACGAGAACATGGAGTTCCGTGTGGTATTCGCATCGTAATTATGCGAAGTGGCTTCATGAAGATGTGAAGCTCCGCGAAGCGATCAAAAAAGAGTTTTACGCGGCGGGGCTTTCGCATATCAACATAGAGCGGTCAGGCGATAAGGTCAAAGTCACCCTCCATGCTGCGAAACCGGGTATCATCGTCGGCAAGCAAGGAGCGGGCATTGAAAAGATAAAGCAGATCGTCTCCAAGCTTGCCAAAGGGGCGCAGGAAATATTTGTGCAACCCGAAGAGGTAAAAAAGCCCGAGATCAATGCGCAACTTGTTTCCGAGAGCATCGCCGAGCAGATCGAGAAGCGCGCTCATTTCCGCCGCGTTATGAAACGGGCGATGGGCAACGCGATAAAGAGCGGTGTTGAGGGGATCAAGGTACAGGTCGGCGGACGGCTCGGTGGCAACGAGATCGCTCGGGTTGAGCGCTATCATGAAGGGCGTACCCCGCTTCACACCCTTCGTGCCGATATCGAATTCGGACAGGCGACCGCGATGACCACCTACGGAACCATCGGCATCAAGGTGTGGATATATAAAGGCGAGGTCTCGAAACGGTTCGAGGCTAAAAGAAAAGGTACGAAAAAGAATTAACCTTCTGTGGAATAGGTGGTTGTCATGTTGATGCCGAATAAGGTAAAATACCGTAAGATGATGAAGGGTCGCATGGCCGGCATTGCCACCGCCTGCAATGCGATAGATTTCGGCGAATACGGCCTCAAAGCGCTCGAAAGTGGTTGGGTCACCAGCAGACAGATCGAGGCGGCTCGTGTTGCTATCATGCGTTTTGCTCGTAAGGGCGGTCGTATGTGGATACGCGTCTTCCCCGATAAGCCGATCACCAAGAAGCCGCAGGAAACAAGAATGGGTAAAGGCAAAGGCAATCCCGAGGAGTGGGTCTGCGTCGTTAAGCCGGGCCGCATTCTCTTTGAGCTTGGCGATCTGGACGATGTTGCTGCCAAAGAGGCCCTTCGGCTCGCCGCCTACAAGCTTCCGATAAAGACCAAGGTCGTTGCGAAAGGAGACGAGATAAAATGAAGACGGCAGAACTGAAGAAAAAGAACGCGGAAGAGCTCAAGGAAATGTTGGGCTCTCTTGAGGAAGAGCATTTTAATCTGCGGGTCCAAAAGGCGATGGGTCAACTTCAGAACACCTCCCGCATTCGCTTGGTTAGGAAGGACATCGCACGTATCAATACCTTCCTTGCCGAGAACAATGCTGTGGATAAGAGGTGAAAAACATGAAGACAGGAAGCCACAAAAGAATACTCACGGGTGTAGTAATAAGCGACAAAGCCGACAAGACCGTAACCGTGGTGGTAACGCGTCGCTATAAACATCCGCTTTACAAGAAGATGGTCACCGCGCGTAAGAAATACATGGCGCACGATGAACAGAACCTTTGCAAGAGCGGCGACCGGGTTCGCATCCGCGAATGTGCTCCGGTCAGCGCGCGGAAACGCTGGCTTGTCGTGGATAAGATCGAGAAGAGCGCGGCACAGGAAGGGGGCAAGTCATGATACAAGAACAATCGAGGCTGGCCGTCGCCGATAATTCTGGCGCGAAGGAGGTTCAGTGTATCAAGGTATACGGTGGATCCAAGCGGAGATACGCGGGGATCGGGGACGTTATAGTCGTTTCGGTTAAGGATGCCGAGCCGAAAGGCAAGGTGAAAAAAGGCGAAGTAAAGCGGGCGGTCATCGTGCGGCAGGCCAAAGAACTTAAGCGCGATGATGGTTCATATATTCGATTCGACGATAACGCCGTTGTTATCCTTGACGATTACTATGAGCCGGTCGGTACCCGCGTTTTTGGTCCGGTGGCGCGTGAGCTTCGGACGAAGGGTTTCATGAAGATCATTTCGTTGGCCCCCGAGGTCCTGTAAGGAGAATATCATGAGCACTATGGCGAACATCAAAAAGAACGACACGGTCCGCGTCATTACCGGCAAAGACAAAGGAAAGGCCGGCAAGGTCCTCCGTGTTTTGGCGAAGGACGAAAAAGTAATCGTAGAAAATGTCAATGTTTATAAAAAACATCAAAAGCAGGGACCGAATCGCGAGGCAGGAATCGTTGACAAGGCGATGCCTATCCACCTCTCGAATGTACAGGCCGTTTGTCCGAAGTGCTCCGAGGCGACCTCGTTCCGGCGAAAAGCGCTTAGCGACGGTAAGCGGGTCCGCTTCTGTCGCAAATGCGGCGAAACTATAGAATAAGTGGAGACGATCGATGGCTGAGAAGCAGCAGAAAGAGACCAAAGAAAAGGCTCCGGCAGCGGAAAAACAGCCGAAGGCCCCCAAGGAGAAGGTAGCGGCCCCGACGGCTGAAAAACAGCCGAAATATGTCAGCAGGATGCGCACCTTCTACGATAAGGAAATCCGCCCCGCTCTTGCGAAAGAGCTGGAGATCAGCAACCCCATGGCGATTCCCCGTGTGGAAAAAATCGTCCTGAATATGGGAGTCGGCGAGGCGATAACCAATAAAAAGGTACTCGAAGATGCCGTGAAGGAACTGACGGCGATCGCCGGACAGAAACCGGTCATCAACAAGGCGCGGAAATCGATCGCGACCTTTAAACTTCGCCAAGGCATGCCTATCGGAACCTCGGTCATTCTGCGAAAAGAGAGGATGTACGATTTTCTTGACCGCCTGATATCGGTTGCTCTTCCTCGCGTCAAGGACTTTCGTGGCATATCGGGAAAGGCCTTCGATGGCAGGGGCAACTATTCGCTCGGCATCAAGGACTTCATGATATTTCCCGAGATCGATTTCAATAAAGTTGAGACGACCAAGGGATTGAATGTCACAATTTGCACCACCGCTCGCAATGATAAAGAGGCGAAAGCGTTGCTTAAAATGTTCGGCATGCCTTTCAATAACTGAGAACGAAAGATAAGGAGGACGATCCGTGGCCAGACTGACAATGAGGCTTAAGGCGCAAAGGAAACCGGTATTCTCTACCCGTTTCCATAATCGTTGCCCGCTGTGCGGCCGAGCTCGGGCCTATATACGTAAATTCGACATGTGCCGGCTTTGTTTTCGCAAAATGGCGACCAACGGGATGCTTCCCGGTGTCACCAAGTCGAGCTGGTAGGGAGGGATATGATGAATGATTTGATATCCAATTATCTCACAAGACTTCGTAACGCAATTCGCGCGGAGCATGAAACGGTCGTTGGTATCCCGTCGTCTCGTATTGTCGAGGGGATCAGCCAAGTGCTCAAGGAAGAGGGCTATATCAGCGACTTTCGTCTTACCGATGTCGGCGCCAAGAAAACCATTGCGGTCGATATTCGCTATCATCGTGGCAAACCGGTCATCTCCCATATCGAACGGGTAAGCAAGCCCGGTCGTCGCGTTTACATGCCGGCGAAGGATATTCCGCATGTCCGTTCAGGACTCGGGATATGTGTTGTGTCCACATCAAAGGGCGTCCTGACCGACAAAAAAGCGCGCGAACTCAATGTCGGCGGCGAACTACTGTGTAATCTCTGGTAGATAAATAGGAGGTCAAACCGTGTCGAGAATAGGAAAAAGACCGATACCTTTCGACAACAAGGTCGAGGTATCGCTGAAGGGGGACGTACTTCGGGTAAAAGGTCCGAAAGGCGCCCTCGAACGGACGGTGCATCCGAAAATATCGGTGCGCATCGAAAGCAATACCATCATCGTCGAGCGCAAGGACGATGAAAAAGAAAGCAAATCGTTGCACGGCTTGTTTCGGGCTCTACTCAGCAACATGGTCGTCGGTGTCACCACTGGTTTTACTAAAGTGCTCGAGGTGAAAGGAACCGGCTACAAGTTCGAGTTGAAAGGGAATAAAATCGGATTTGCCCTTGGCTTTTCTCATCCCGTTGAGCTCGAGATACCTAAAGGAGTTACGGCCGAAGTAAAGGTCAACGAGATCACGCTGACCTCGGCCGACCGACAATTGCTCGGCGATTTTGCGGCGAAAATAAAAGCATTGCGACCGGTTGAACCTTATAAAGGCAAGGGTGTCAGTTATCGCGGCCAAGTCATCAGACGCAAGGCCGGTAAGGCTGCCGGTAAGTAAACAAGGGGAGGCCCGGAAATGAACAGCAAAAAGAAGATAGCCCGCCACGATAAACGAAAGGCGTCGATTCGTAAAAAAATACAGGGCACCACCGAGCGTCCCCGTCTTTCGGTTTTCCGTAGTGGGAAGAACATTTATGCGCAGGTCATCGACGATGTGTTGGGGACCACATTGGTGGCGGCATCGACCATAGGGAAGGATTACAAGGCCCCCGAGGGCGAAAAGGCCGACAAAAAAGCTGATGCGGCAAAGGTCGGGGAGCTCATCGCGATGAAGTGCAAGGCCAAGGGAATTACAACGGTGGTTTTTGACCGTAATGGTTTTTTGTATCACGGTCGCGTCAAAGCACTTGCCGAGGCGGCACGTAAAGGTGGATTGGAATTTTAACGAACGATAGAGGCATCAGTATGAAAGAAAAGCATACACCGATCAATCCGGACGGGTTGGATCTTCACGAGAAGCTCATTTATGTGAATCGCGTTGCCAAGGTCGTCAAGGGCGGTAAAAATTTCAGTTTTGCGGCGCTCATGGTCGTGGGTGATGGGCATGGTCATGTCGGGCTGGGTCTCGGCAAGGCGCGTGAGGTTCCCGAGGCGATTAAAAAAGGTATCGCGCGGGCCCGCAAAAATCTGTGCCGCATCACTTTGACCGGCGGGACTATTCCGCATGAGGTCGTTGGTGAGTTTGGTGCCGGTCGTGTTTTTCTTCGTCCCGCCGCGAATGGTACCGGTGTTATTGCCGGATCGGCGGTTCGCTCGGTGCTTGAAGTAGCCGGGGTAACCGACATCCTGACCAAAAGCATCGGTTCAAGCAACCCGCACAATATGGCCAAGGCGACAATACATGCGCTTCTATCGATGGAAAACATTGATGATGTGCAGGCCAAAAGGAATCTTACTATCACTGACTATCAGCTGAAAAAATAAGGAGTAGCTCATGCGTCTCCATGAACTGAAAAAGCCGGAAGGACTCAAATCAAAAAAGATCATCGGGCGTGGCGCCGGTTCGGGACACGGGCGGACCTCGACCAAAGGGCACAAAGGGCAGAGATCGCGCGCCGGCAAATCGGTTCGCAGAGGCTTTGAGGGCGGCCAGATGCCGCTGGTCAGACGTCTTCCCAAGAGAGGTTTCTTCAATATATTCCGTACCGACGTCGCCGAGATCAATGTTCGCTATCTTGAAAAGCTGGCGGCTGGTACTACGGTGGATATCGCGAAGCTGGCCGAGATGGGGCTGTGCAAGGGAACCGAGGCGTGCGTTAAGATCATCGGCCGTATCGAACTCAAACATCCGCTCACGGTGATCGTCCACAAGTTCACCAAAGGGGCGAAGGAGTCGATTGAGAAAAGCGGCGGCAAAGCGGAGGAACTGAAGCTTGATTAGCAGGATACTCTCGAACATCTTCAAAATACCCGATCTCCGGGAGCGTGTGGTGTTCTCGTTGTTCATCCTCGCCGTGTACCGGCTCGGCATCTATGTGACCACCCCGGGCGTCGACAAGAACATCATGGCCGATATCATGGCGACTAAAGGTTCGACCACGATCCTTGGTCTATTCAACATGTTCTCGGGCGGTGCGCTCGAACAACTTTCAATCTTTGCGCTTGGCATAATGCCCTATATCAGTTCATCCATTATCTTTTCCCTTTTGGCGGTTGTTATTCCTCAAATCGGAGAGATGCAAAAAGATGGGGAGCAGGGGCAAAAAAAGATCACCCAGTACACTCGCTACGGAACGGTGTTGCTCTGCATCTTCCAAGGCCTGATGATGGCGAAATTCCTTGAAAGCCTTACCGGCCGCGCCGGTGAGGTAGTCGTACAGGATCCGGGCTGGTTCTTCCGACTTACTACGGTCATCACGTTGACGACCGGCACCATGTTCTTGATGTGGTTGGGCGAGCAGATATCGGAACGCGGTATCGGCAACGGGATATCGCTCATCATTTTTGCCTCCATCGTCGCGCGGTTCCCCTCGATGTTCGCGCAACTGGTGAAGTATCTTAACGAAGAAATGATAAAACCCTTTCATCTAGTGATTTTCTTACTGGTGATTGTTATTTCTTTCACCATTATCGTGTTCGTTGAGAGTTCGAGGCGAAAGATCCCGATCCAATATGCCCGTCGAGTGAATGGTGGTCGCTCTCTGCAGAACAGCTATCTGCCGCTCAAGATAAACACCTCCGGCGTCATTCCGCCGATATTCGCATCGGCGCTTCTGGTCTTCCCGGCTACCATCGGTGGTTTCATGAACGCCGAGTGGATGGGGACGCTCCAGACCATGCTCAATCCGGGTGGCTGGCTTTACGAACTGCTCTACATTTTTCTTATAATCTTCTTTTGCTTTTTCTACACTTTTGTGCAGTTCAAGACCGAGGATGTCGCCGAAAATCTCAATAAGAACGGCGGTTATATCCCCGGGATCCGTCCCGGCAAGGAAACGGTTGACTACATCAACAAGGTGCTTACCAAAATTACCTTCGGCGGCGCCATCTATCTTTCGGCCGTTTGTATGATACCCGATCTGCTCCGCCTCAAGATGGGCCTTCCCTTCTATATGGGAGGCACCTCGATACTCATCGTGGTCGGTGTTGCTATGGATACCGCCTCACAGATAGAATCGTACCTCATCAGCAACAACTATGAGGGCTTTTCCATCGGCGGAAAGGGATCGCTGGTCAAGAGCAGAAGCAGATAACCCCACGATGACACAGAGCGGTATGCATCGATTCTTTTTTCTTCTCGGTAAACCGGCATCGGGAAAGGGGACGCAGATACGGCGCATCCTCGATACCTTCAAGGGAAGCTCCTTTTCGACCGGCGATGCCCTGAAGTACCATATCGCTCGTCGGACCGAGCTCGGCCAGCAGGTCAAAGCATTCATCGATGCGGGAAAACTCGTTTCGGACGATATCGTCATGGCCCTGTTCCGTGACAGCGCCGAGCATCTGGGGGATACCACCATCGGGGAGTCAACGCTGTTCCTCGTGGACGGCTTTCCGCGCACCGTTGGGCAGTATGAAATGGTCAAACGCTACCTAGTCGAAAAGAAGATACCTCATTCGTTCCTTTATTTCTCGGTTGCTGATGACCATATCCTGCGGCGTTTTACCGGACGACTTACCTGTAATACTTGTTTTACCCCTTTCTCGACGATTGGGGGAACGGTCGCCGAGAACGACGCCTGTCCGCAGTGCAAAAAAGGGAAATTGATACGCCGCTCCGATGACAACGAAACGGTCGTCCGCAACCGGCTCGCCGAATACCGCGCCGCGACCGCGCCGATGGTCGAACATATCACCGCGCATGAAAAAGGGAATTTCACCGAGATCGAGTCCTCCCGTTCGGAGGATGAAATATTCAATGATGTCAGAATGTTACTTACAAACGCCAAAATCAGTTTGAAAAAACGGTGAAGATGGGTAGATTCTCGGTGCTTTATTGAGGAAGGAATGGCCAAGGAAGAAGGAATAGTTCTCGAGGGTACGATAGTGGAAACATTGCCCAACGCCATGTTCCGGGTCGAACTGGAGAACAAGCATCAGGTGCTCGCCCATGTGTCGGGTAAAATGCGGAAATATTTTATCCGTATCCTTCCCGGCGATCGCGTGCAGGTCGAGTTGTCGCCGTACGATTTGACCCGCGGCAGGATCATTCATCGCATGAAAGCGAATATAGACTAGAGGTGAACAGATGAAAGTCAGGGCTTCGGTCAAAAAGATCTGCACGAAATGCAAGATCATCAAGCGCAACGGTACGCTTCGGGTTATTTGTGAGAACCCCAAGCACAAACAGAGACAGGGATAAGTCGTAATAAGGAGGTGTACCTTGGTTCGTATCGCGGGAGTTGATCTGCCCCGGAACAAGCGGATGGAGATAGCGCTGACCTATATCTATGGTCTTGGTCGGTCAAGCGCACGCGCGATCCTCGAGAAAGCGGGAATCGATGTCAGTCTCAAATCCGACAATGTGACGGAATCGCAGGCGGTTAAGATCAGAGAGATTATCGATCAGGAGCATACCGTTGAGGGCGATCTCCGCAAGGAGACCATCATGAACATCAAGCGACTCATGGATCTGGGTAACTACCGTGGTCTCCGTCATAGAAAGGGCCTTCCGGTTAGAGGACAGCGGACACACACCAACGCCCGTACCCGCAAGGGGCCGCGGCGTAACATGATGAAGAAGAAGTAGGCGGGGGACATAATGGCCGAACAAAAAAAGAAAAAGGTCCGGAAGAATATCCAGACGGGGCTGGCTTATATCCAGTGCTCGTTCAATAACACGATCGTCACCATCACCGATGTGTCGGGCAATGTGCTCGGATGGTCGAGCGCGGGGCTGAAGGGTTTCCGTGGCTCGAAAAAGAGCACACCGTACGCCGCGCAGATGGCGGCCGAAGATGCGGGCAAGAAGGCCAAGGAATACGGCCTGCGCACCCTTAGCGTCTACGTGAAGGGCCCCGGTAACGGTCGCGAGGCGGCCATCCGCGGTCTGGGTAACGCCGGGTATAATATCATGCTGCTCCGGGACATTACGCCGATCCCGCACAATGGGTGCCGGCCGGCGAAGCGGAGAAGAGTGTAATATAAACTCGAAGCGTAAACTTTTTTCGTAAAAGGAGGAAGCTTTGGCGAAGTACAAAGACAGCAGTTGTAAGGTTTGCCGCCGGGAAGGGGCAAAGCTTTTCCTGAAAGGCGAGCGGTGCCATTCGGAGAAATGTGCCTATGATCGTCGTCCGTTCGGTCCCGGTCAGCACGGCAAAGACAAGAAACGTACCACCGATTACCGCGTGCAGTTGCGTGAAAAACAGAAGGTGAAATTCATGTATGGCCTGCTGGAAAGCCAGTTCCGGCTGTTTTATGATCGCGCCAACAAGAAGAAAGGCGCCACCGGTGAGAATCTGCTCAACCTGCTTGAGCGTCGTTTAGACAATGTCATCTATCGTTTGGGTATGGCCTCCAGTCGTTCTCAGGCTCGCCAGCTCATCAATCACCGCCATTTTCTCATCAACGGCAAGATCACCGATATCCCTTCCTGCATCCTTAAACAGGGTGATGTGATAGAGATAAAAGAACGAAGCCGCACGAGTCCCGTATTCAAGGCGTCCCTCGAGTACGCCGGTGAACGGACCCAGATACCGACATGGCTCCAGCTCGAGAAGGAGGCATTCAAAGGCACGGTGCTCCGTGAGCCCGAGCGGACCGATGTCTCCGCCGACATCAAGGAGAACCTCATCGTCGAGCTTTATTCAAAGTAAACTAAGAGGTGCGAGGGATGTATCGTTCGAACTGGAAAACACTCATTATGCCCAAGGAAGTAAAGGTGGTGGAGCAGAACGAGGCGGGCACTTACGCCCGTTTCGTATGCGAGCCGCTCATGAAGGGCTATGGTATCACGCTCGGCAATTCGCTGCGGCGCATACTGCTCTCCTCGATTCGTGGATCGGCGATAATCGCGGTCAAGATCAAGGGGGTCGAGCATGAATTCTCCACGATCCCGGGAGTAAAAGAAGATGTGGTGAACATCTTCCTTAATCTCAAACAGATCCGTTTTTTAGGACACGAAGATAAAATGCATCATCTTGTCCTGCGTCGTAAGGGCAAGGGGAAAGTGACTGCGGGAGACATCCCGGAGACTTCTGTGCTGAAAATACTCAACAAGGAACTTTTCCTTTTTGAGATGGACGAGAATATCGATCTCGAGATGGAAATTCTCGTTATGTCGGGTCGGGGATATGTGCCCTCGGAAGATCACGAACCATCGCTTTACAGCGAAGGGTATATTCCGGTCGATTCATTCTTCTCGCCGGTCGTCCGCGTCAACTACGCCATCACCGGCGCCCGCGTGAAGAACAACTTCAATTACGACAAGCTTACCCTCGAGATTGAGACCGACGGCTCGGTGACGCCGCGCGATGCGCTCGCCTATGCCGCGATGATTCTTCGGGAACATACCCGGTTCCTCATCAACTTCGCGATCGAAGAAGAGGCTGAGGACAAAGGCGGTGATTCATCCGAAGAAACCAACTGGAATCTGTATAAGACGATCGACGATCTAGACCTGTCGGTTCGTTCTTACAACTGCTTGAAAAACGCCAATATACGTTTGGTGGGAGAGTTGGTGAAAAAGAGCGAGGCGGAGATGCTGAAGACCAAGAACTTCGGTCGTAAGTCGCTCAACGAGATCAAGCTCATCCTCCTTAACATGGGTCTGTACTTCGGCATGGAACTGCCCAATTTTCCCGATCAGAAGATACTTGAACAGATAGAAAAGAAGAAAGAGAACAAGTAGGAGATCGCCATGAGACATAAAAAAGATAACAAGCGGCTTGGCCGTCCGACCGCACACCGCGAAGCGATGCTTACCAATCTGTTGCAATCGCTGGTCAAGCACGGTCGCCTCACTACGACGCTTGTCCGCGCCAAAGAGCTCCAGCGGCTCGCCGACCGTATCGTGACCATTGCAAAGCGCCGTACCGCGGCCGCTTATGCACAGCTCACTAAGTACATCAAGTCGGAACGGGAGATCCTCATACCGAAATTGATGGAAGAGATCGCCCCGAAGTTCGCTGATCGCAAGGGTGGCTATACCCGCGTGGTGAAACTGGGCTTCCGCCGCGGTGACGCGGCCCCCACCGCCATCATAGAATACCTCTCCGAAGTGATCGTTGGCAAGCCGGTCGTGGAAGAGACCCCGGCCGAAGAGAAACCGGCCAAGGAAAAGAAGCCGGCGGCCAAGAAGGCGCCCGCGAAGAAAGAGGCGGCCCCCAAGAAAGAGGCCAAGGCGAAGAAAGAAGAGAAAGAGCCCGCCAAGAAGAAGAGCGCCAAGAAAAAAGAAGAATGATCCGCGATAGCGCGACAGCCTTTCCGACGGGGGATCGCAAGTCCCCCGTCTTTTTTTTGAGGTAGGTGATGGTCGATCTTGTTTGTACCCTGATCTTCCTCGGAGCGATGCTTGCCGGTTATCTGGCGGGAGGCTTCCGCGAGATACTTCGGGTCGTCGCCATGATAGGGCTTATGATCCTCTTCATGCTTCCATCGGTCAAGGCGGTCTTCCTGCAGTTCGGTCCCGCCGCCAACGGTATTTTCATAGTGGCGTTCCTTGCGGTCTACTTCACGCTCAATTTTCTGGTCGCGTGGTTGCTCAAAGGTATCATTGAAACGAAGGACGGGGTGCTCGGGAGCATGAACAAAGGGATCGGCGTCATGGCTGGGTTCCTCAAAGCGATGCTACTCATGGTTTTCGCCGCCTATATCACCCGGTTCCTCTGGTCCAAGCAGATGCTCTCAGAGGCCAAACGGCACCTCGACGACTCCTTCATCTTCTCGCTGGCCAACGCCATCCTCGACTTCCTCGTCTAAGCCGACATCTCCTTGACATTTCCTGACATTATAATTATCGTGAAAACAGTTCTTGTGGGAGAGACTGATGGATAGATTGCGCAAAGCAACAATCACGGTGAAGGGTACCGACATAGCCGTAATGGCGCATGAGAAACAGGACTATATCTCCCTGACCGATATCGCCAAACATAAGGAACCCGACCGCTCGGATCATGTTATCCAGAATTGGTTGAGGAACCGCAATACCATAGAATATCTTGGTATATGGGAAAGTCTGAACAATCCCGTTTTCAAACCCCTCGAATTCGAGGGGTTTAGAAACAGGTCGGGACTGAACAGCTTTGTATTGACTCCCCGGCAATGGATTGAGACGACCCAAGCGATAGGGTTGGTTTCTAAAGCAGGCAGATACGGCGGCACTTTTGCCCACAAGGATATCGCTTTCGAGTTTGCTTCATGGGTGTCGGTTGAATTCAAACTATTCCTGATAAAAGAATTCCAGCGCCTCAAGGAGGACGAGAACAGCCGGCTTTCGCTCGCATGGGATCTGAACCGAACGCTGTCGAAGCTCAATTATCACATCCATACCGATGCTATACAGGCACACTTGATCCCACCCGAAGTTACTTCTGCGCAGGCCGCTATTACCTATGCCAATGAAGCGGATGTCCTCAATATCGCCTTATTCGGAAACACCGCCAGAGGATGGAGGGAAGCTAATCCGGGACAAAAGGGTAACATGCGCGATTATGCCACCGTCGAGCAATTGTTGGTGTTGGCCAATCTCGAAGGAATGAACGCCGAGTTTATTCACATGGGACTTTTGCAGGGTGAACGGCTCAAGCGTCTTAACGAGATCGCCATACGCCAGATGCGGGTACTGACAACCTCGCCGAACATCAAAATGCTCAAGTAGCGACCACCGCTCTCCTTGACATTCTCCAGCATAACAACTATCGTGAAAATGGTTTTTCTGCGCGGGAGGGAAAAGCGGCACATGAAAAAAAGGACTTTTGCTATAGCGTATTTGGCACTTGTCTTTTTCATGTCATGCGCAATTTCTTCTTCTTTTCATCAGTTGCGCCAAGCAATAAAAGAAAATGATGTCGCTCTGATTACAAAATATCTTGAGGCAGGCGGCGACCCCAATATTTCAGAGGAGGTACTACACTCTTCCATCTTGGATTGCGCTATTTGGGAGGGCAATCTTGAAATTGCAGAGTTGCTTTTAAAGAAAGGGGCAGATCCCTTTGCAAGATCAGACAAAACTCTTTTCTCATCAGGCAACGATGCCGTATGCGCCATCGCGCCTTCGAAATCGAGAGAGGAGAACTTTATTCGGAAAATTCTAGATCCCATTTCTGATGTAGACAAGATTGACTGCGATGGAGACACACTTTTAATGAGGGCGGCAAACTTTGGAAATCTTCCCTTGGTTCAGTATCTTGTTGGGCGACATGCTAAAATAAATATCATGGGAAACGGGCTTGGCTGTTCTCCCTTGTCGCTTGCAATAAGCAAAGGGAGCCTCGATACAGTCAAGTTTCTCGTCGAAAATGGCGCTGATGTCAACCTTCGGGGAGAACGGTGCAAGATGCCTTTGTGGATAGCGAGAAATTGGCACTTACCCGAGATAGTCACCTATCTGGAAAGTAAGGGTGCAAAAGAGGAATAAACGGGTCGGCCCAAGCAACCCATTCGCAACATCGTATCCTTGACAAAGCATTTTGGCCCCTATATCGTTCCGGTGAGGGACTGTTCATAACTCTTTCAGGAGGCATTCATGAGCGAGAGACAAAAGGTCGATCTCAACTGGTCGAAATTGAGCTTCACCTACATCAAGACCGATAAACGCTTCCTTGCGCACTGGAAGAACGGCTACTGGGAGAAGGGGACGCTCACCGAGGACAATAAACTGCACATCGACGAAGGCGCCTGCGCCCTCCACTACGGCCAGCAGTGTTTCGAAGGGCTCAAGGCCTTCACCACCAAAGACGGTCGCGTGGTGCTGTTCCGCCCGCTCGAGAACGCCAAGCGGATGCAGCGTTCCGCCAACGCGCTCCTCATGGTCGCGGTCCCCGACGATATGTTCATCGAGGCGTGCGAACAGGTGGTCCGCGCCAACCTCAAGTGGATACCGCCCTACGGCCACGGCGCGTCGTTCTACCTGCGCCCGTTCCTCATCGGCGTCGGCGAGAATCTCGGCGTTCGCCCCGCCCCCGAATATCTCTTTTCGGTCTTCGGCTCTCCGGTCGGCCCCTACTTCAAGGGCGGGCTCCAGCCGGTGAAATTCAGCGTCTCCGAATTCGACCGCGCGGCCCCCAACGGCACCGGCTCGGTGAAGGTGGGCGGCAACTACGCCGCGAGCCTCCATGCCCACGATATCGCCGTCAAGGCGGGCTATGCCGACTGCATCTACCTCGATCCGTCGACCCACAAGAATATCGAAGAGGTCGGCGCAGCCAATTTCTTCGGCATCACCAAGGACAATGTCTTCGTCACCCCGAAATCGAACTCGATACTGCCCTCCATCACCAAGTATTCGCTCATGCACATCGCCGAGCATTACCTCAAGATGAAGGTAGAGGAGCGCGATGTCCCGGTCGACAAGATCGATGAGTTCGTCGAAGCGGGCGCCTGCGGCACCGCGGCGGTCATCACCCCCATCGGCGGCATCTTCCACAACGGCAAACTCCACACCTTCTACGGCGACGGGAAGGAGGTCGGGCCGGTGTCGCGCAAACTCTATGACACCCTCACGGGGATGCAGACCGGCCTAGTCGAAGCGCCGAAGGGCTGGATCCACGAGGTCAAATGATGAGGGCAATGCTGATATGGCTATCACTCGGGATACTGGCCCTATGGTCGATCTCGTGCGACGAGGGGGCGCAGAGCTGTTCTTTGGGCGACAAAAAATGTGAAGATGATCGGACCGTCGTGGTCTGTTCGATCGAGCATGAATGGTTCACCTACCAGAATTGCGGCGAAGGGACCGTGTGCGGGAAGAACGCCGCCAAAGAGGTGACCTGTATCTCCGGCACGACGAAAATGCCTGCAGAACCTGACAAAAAGATATGTACATCATTAGAGACCCGCTGTCTGAACCGGGCCACGATCATCCAGTGCGAAAAGGATGAGACGAAGTGGAAGAGCAAAGATTCCTGTTATTATGATTTACAGGAATGCGACGAAACGCCGGGCGAATTGTACTACAGCGCGACCTGTGCGGCAGTACCCTGTACACGCAACGAATTGCGTTGTCTGCCGCCTAACGCGATCAAGAAATGCGATCGTAATGGCGAGTGGATAGATGAAGAAACCTGCGAGACGACCGCCTGTAACGAGACCTTCACCGACGATTCTTTCGACGCTTTCTGTACTCCCGGCTAGACGGAGTCTCCCTCAGAGTCACTTTTCGCTGAAGAGTTCGACCTGAAAAACCGATAATTCCGTAGACTTATCTTTGTAGCAGTTCTCCGGCAGGCCCGCCTTCTGGCTGCAGAGTTCACCGAGGAAGGTGTCGATGTCCCAGCCCGTTTCGGTGGCCACCTGCGGCAGGAAGACGCCGCCGCGCCCGCCGCTGCGCACGATGACGCCGTCGCGTTTGAGCACTATCTTTTTGTAACTGTCTATCTTCTGCGGCGGGGTGAGTATCGATATCTCGATGTCGATGTTCTTCATCTCCTCCTTTTTGACCGGCGAGAAGCGCGGGTCGTGGAAGGCGGCCGAATTGGCCATCTCGGCGACCGCTTTGTAGAGCGGGCCGCGCGCCTCCAACTGGCCGATGCAGCCGCGCAGTTCGCCGCGCACTTTGAGCGTCACGAAGACGGCGCGGTCGGCGGTCAGTATCCCGGCGTCGGGCTTGTCGGGCTTCAATTCCTCACCGTACTTGAGGTAATGGTCGATGCTCGTGCGGGCCAGTTTCAGCAGGTATTTCCGTTCGGCCGCATCGGTCGCGCCGCCGGTCGGCTCCTCTTTTGCCGCGCCGCCTTTCTTTTTCTCGAAGATGATCGCGCCGTAGCCAACCACCCCGCCGGGACGCGATTCCTGCACGATGTCGCCGGAGTTCTCGCTCTTGACGAGCGTCCCGCCGGTGACGCCGTAATGTTCAAGCACCCGCGCCGCGATGTGGAACGCGAAGAAGCCGCACGCCTCGCAGGCGCCGTTGAATATCTTCGAACGCAACGCATCCCACTTGCCGGTGCTCATGAGGTTGAGCGTCTCGCCGTCCATCTTTCGGGCGGTGTCGTAGTCGTGGAAGTGCGACAGGTCGGTGCTGACGATGATGAGTATCTTCTTCTTTGACGCATCGAGCCCTTTGACCAGTTCCTTCGCGAAGAGGTCGAGCAATGCCATGTCATTGGTCGCGGTAAGCACCGGAACTATCGAGAACGACTGTAATTTCTCTTGCAGGAACGGCAGTTGCGCCTCGATGCTGTGTTCCGGTTTGTGTATCTCGGCCGACGGGACGAATCGTTTGTCTGCCTTACTGAGGCGGTTGACGATATCGCGGTCGACCGGCACCGCGCCGAGCGGCGTTTCGAAATAGTCGGCGGGAGACAGCGCCACCACGCCGTTCTGGAACGAGTGGCTGGTGCCGATGATGATGACGGTATCGAATTGCCGCGGGGTGAGCCCGGCGTAGGCGTGGGCCGCGACACGGCCCGAATAGGCGAACCCGGCGTGCGGCGAGACGATGACAAAGGGACTAAGCGACCGCGACGCGACATCACCCGGGACCGCGGCGAAATGGCCCTTCACCTCGGCCGCGAGCGCTTTCGGATCGGCCTGATACCACTGTCCGGCGCGGGCCGGAGCGCGGGTCTCGGCCATGAGGAGCAGTGTTGCGAAGATAAGTGTGAAGGCAAGAGCGAACCGCATGGGAACCCTCCCGCAGTGAAGTTACGCGACGACCTTAGTTGGTCTTGACGAACTCGGCGCGCCGGTTCTGGAACCACGCATCCTCGGTGCTGCCGGTCGCGAGGGGCCGTTCCTCGCCGTAGGAGATGATGCGGAGGCGCTTGAGGTCGATGCCGAGTTTCCCCAGCTCGTCGCGCACCTCCTGCGCCCGCCGCTCGCCCAGCGACATGTTGAAATCGATACTGCCCCGTTCATCGGCGTGTCCTTCGATGCGGATGGCCGCTTCGGGGAAATTCACGAGCCACTCGGCCATGATCTTGAGGAGGGGGAGATCATCGGCGCGAACGGCATATTCGTTGTACTCGAAGTGGATGACCGGGAACTTCATGTTCGGGTCCTTGGCCGAAAGCGTCTCCTCCTCGAAACCGTCGTTCGGGGCGGCGGCCGTCTTCTGCGCCCCGGCCTCCTTTTTGGCCTTCGGGTCGCACAGGTCGGGATGGCTCCTCACGAAAGCGCCGATCTCGTCGGCCTTCTTCTTGGCCGCCATGAAGAGCTCTTCGGCCTTGTCGTAGTTCTTCTTGTTGACCTCTTCGCGGGCCTTATTGAGCAGTTCCTCGGCGGCGAGGAAATTCTCGCGGTCGCAGTCCTTGCCCGACATCGCGTCCTTGAATGCCTTCTCGGCGATCTGACGCGCCTCTTCGGGCGACTTCATCCGGCAGGAGGAGAAGGCGAGCGTCACGGCGAGGAGGGCGATGATGATGGCGGTAAAGCGTTTCATGACCACCTCCCTTACTGTGTGACCGGGACTTCGGGCGACCACGACGGCGTGATAGCCTCTCCCGGACCGGTGTAGATCTGAACCTGCTTATCGCCTTTGACATTCGACAGCCAGATGCCGTTTTTTCCCGTCCGGTCGGACGAGAAGACGATCAGCCGTCCCTCGGGCGAGAACGAGGGATTCTCGTTCTTTCCCTGTTTCTGCGTGAGCCGCGAGATGACCCGCGACGCGACATCGAACAGGAAGATATCGAACATGTAGAATTCGTCGCGCCCGGTGAAGGCGATGTACTTCCCGTCGGGGCTGTAGTCGGGGTCCTGATTGTATTTCCCCTGATCGGTCAGCCGTTCGACGCGGGCCGGATCGTTGAGGAACAGACGGTAGATATGCGGGTTGCCCGAACGGTTGGAGACGAAGGCGATCTCCTTGCCGTCGGCGCTGAAACTGGGGGCGGTGTCGATGGCGAGGTTGCTGGTGAGCCGCGTGAGCGCCTTGGATTCAAGGTTCATGAGGTAGAGTTCGGCGTTGCCGTCCTTCGACAGGCGCAGGGCGATGCTCTTGCCGTCGGGGGCGGGAGAGGCCGAGGTGTTGAGCCCCGGATGGTCCGATATGAGCGCCGACTTCTGCGTCTTGAGGTCGAACGCATAGAGGTACGGTTCGCCGCTGGTGTAGGCGGTGTAGTAGATCTTCGCGCCGTCGGAAGACCAGCTCGGGAGCGTCAGTATCTTGTCGCTGGTGAGCACCGCCGCCGCGTCGGCGCCGTCGAAATCGGCGACCATCAGTTTGTAGGTGCGGCCGCTCTTCTCAACGAAAGCGATGCGGCTGGAGAGGAACTTCAGCCGTTCCCCGGCGAGTATCTGCACCAGATCCCGCGCGAAACTGTGGACCGCCTTGCGGATCGCCTTGGGGTTCGCCTTGTACTTCTTGTGAAGCAGTTTCTTGCCGCCCGCCACATCGAAGGCCTGCACCTCGAGTTCGACCGGATCGACCCCGGTCAGCGTCGCCTTGACGAGCCCCTTGGCGCCCACCGTGAGCCAGTTCTTGAAGTTCACCTTGTCTGCGGCCACTTCGGGCCCTTCGACGAACGACCGCTCGTCGAGCACCGCAAAATAACCGGTGAGCGTAAGGTCGCGGCGCAGCGTCTCGGTAAGGTTCTTGGCCAGTTCACCTTTCGGGTCGCCGCCCTGCGTGAAGGCGGGCACCGCGATGGCGTACTCGACCAGCGCGCCGTCGCGGACCTCGCCCTTGAGTTGGGCGTGGACCGCGCCGCCCCAGAGGGCTACCGCGCATAGGATCATCAGAGAGCGCCGGATGTGAATCCCCATTGGAGTCCCTCCGTCAGTACATATTTCTTCAGTTTTTTATCCTCCGGCAGCGGCAGGCGGGCGGTCACTTTCACCGCCTCGAGCACCGAACTGTCGTAATTCCTGTTGTCGGACGGGGTGACGACCTGTATGTCGTAGATCTCCCCGGCGGGGGTGATGCGGAAATAGATCTCGGCCTTGAGCACCGCGAGCATGTCGTTGGTGATGATGGAGGGTATCTTCCAGTTCTTCCTGATGAGCGCCGATATCTGCCGGATGTAGAGATCGCCTTTCATCGCAAGCGCCGGATCGGTCACATCGCCGTCCTTGTCGCCATCCTGCGTCCCCTCTTTGGTCTCTTCGGCGCGGGCGTCCTTTTTGATGTCCTCGAGCGCCGAGCCGAGCAGAGAATCGAGATCGGTCGCTTTTTTCGGTTCCTCCTTTTTCTTCTCCGGCTCCTTTTTCTTGTCGGCCTCTTTGACCACCGCGTTCCCCGCGCCGGTCTTCGCGGCGACCGCCTCCTTCTTGACGATGCGCGGCAGGAGTTTCTTTTCGCGCGGCTTCTCGCCGAATTTCACCAGCCGCGCCTCGACCGCTTCGAACTGTATCTTGGGGGCGAGATTGAAGAAGGAGCCGACCCCGACGACCGACACGGCGATGAAGACATGCAGCGCGACAGAGGCGGTGATGAACCGCTTGAGCGCCCGTTTCTCCGACTCGAAGACATGCGCCGCAAAGATGTACGACGAGCGCATCATCCCTCCTCGAGCGGGTCGGTGACGAGGTATATCTTCGAGATACCCGCCTTCTTGACGATGGCCATCACGCGGACAACGAAACCGTAGGGAAGGCGCTGGGAAGCGTAGAGGAACAGTTCGCGGTCCTCTTGCAGTTTCGCGTTGGTCCGGAGCTTCTCCTCCAGCTGTTTTATCGGTATCTCGGCCTTCTCGATGAAGATCTTCTCATTCTTGAAGACGCGCAGGATGAATTTGTCCTTCGGGTTCTCTATCGGGATCGTCTCGGTCTGCGGCAGGTCGAGATCGACCCCTTGTTCGATCATCGGCGCCGCCACCATGAAGATGATGAGGAGCACCAACATGATGTCGACCATCGGGGTGATGTTAATCTCGGCGATGGCTCTGCGCCGTTTGCCGCCGATCGAGCCCATACTCATCAGACCAGACTCCGTTTTATCGAGTTGAGAAAATCGCTGGTGATGTTGGTCGCCTCCCCCTCGATCTTCTGGATGTTGCTGATGAAGTAGTTGTAGAAGATCGCCGCCGGTATCGCCGCGGCGAGTCCGAAGGCGGTGGCGATCAGCGCCTCCGATATGGCCGGGGCGATGGTGCCGAGCGTCGCATTGCCGGTGATGCCGATGACATGGAACGCGTCCATGATGCCCCACACCGTGCCGAAGAGTCCTATGAACGGGGCCGACGAGGCGGTGGTGGCCAGCAGGGTCAGCGAGTTCTCCAGCAGTTGGTTGCGGGTCATCGATTCGCGCTTCATCGCCCGCTCAATGTTGGCGACCAGTTCGTCGACCTTGGAGCCGATGACATGTATCCCTTTGGATTCCCACGATTTCTTGGTCTCGAAGAATTCGGTGTAGCCAGAGCGGAAGACCGTCGCGATGGGCGAATCCTGCAGTTTTTCGCTCTTGCGGTAGACCTCCTGAAAGTCCATGTTCTTCCAGAACAGTTCGATGAACTGCTCGGTCGCGATGACCGCCTTGCGATGCTGAATGAACTTGAAGATGATGACGCCCCAGCAGAGGACCGACAGAAGGACGAGTCCGCCCAGAACGATGTTCACCACCAGCGAAGAATTCTTCACCACCGCGATGATCGAGATGGCGGTCGCGGCCTGACCGACCGCGTCGATAAGGAAAGGAACCGAGTTCATGCGTACGCTCCCATGAAACCACTTACTGCGCAACAGTAATATAAAAGGGAGAATGAGTCAACCTTATTCCCGATGCATGCCTAAAAATCGTTATTCCGGGAACGATCCTTATTGAGGGCGAACATGCCGATGAGCGCGAGCCCTCCCGCCACCGCGAGGGAGAGACGCAGATCAAAGAGCGGCAACATCGCCGCCCCGAAGAAAAGCCCACACAGCGCCGCGCCCGCAAGATCGGCAACATAGAACGCCGCGCCGGGAGACCGTTCTGTATCCGAACTCCGAGCAAGGTTTCCCATCGTTATGCCGAGCAATATCCCGGCGATCGCGTTCAGCGAAATATAGCCGGCCGCGCCGAGGTCGGCGGCGGCGGAAAGGAGTATCCCGGCCGAAAGAAGGGCAAGCGCGCCCAGCGATAGAAGCGAAGAGATAGTTTTTACCCGCGAAAGTAACGAACCTCCGGTGATCCCCGCCATGAAACTGATGGTAAAAAAAGCCAGAAAATGATATATCTGCCCGCTATAGACCTGCAAGAGCGACATCAACGCAATCTGGAAAAGGAAGGCACTGCCGCTCGCGGAGAATATCGCGATGCTTTGTGCCGGAGAAAGCTGTCGCCTAGTCGGGAAAGCGATGCTGATCGCACAGAAAAGAACCAGCACGCCGCTTATCAGTATGAAAAGGATCGGATGATCAGGCAGAGTGACGAATAGGGAAGGTAACGGCTCGTCAAGGCGGCGCGCCGTATGGCGGAGCGTCTCGAGATAGGCGACAGGCCGCAGCAGGCGGTTCGTCTCCGCCGACGCCTTCTCGACCGCCGCCATGGTCAACTGACGGTGCATCGGCTCAAAAATATCGCGCACCGACGCCTCGGTGAACCATCCGCCGTTCAACTGGTTCCGCTCCATCCGTTCAGCGATGACCGCGACATCGGTGGTCGGCAGATTATTGTCGGCGGCGACCCAGAGATGGCGGGCGGCCGGTATGAGCGCGACCGTACGGAAGACCTGCTCCAGCGCCTGTTGTACGGAACGGTTGAGCGCCGCCAGTTCAGGCGGTAACATGCCCCGTCCGCCCGATAATCCGACCACAAGAACGGCAGAGGGTCCAGTATGTTCACGGATAAATTGAAAGAACTCTCGCGAAAAGAATCGTGAAAGTGTTATCGAAGTTGGGTCCGGCAGGTCGAGGATAATCAGGTCCTGCGGCGGTAATGCGGCGATGATGGCCGTCGGTTCGCCGATCCGCAGGGTTGCGTTCGATCTAAAATCCTTCGCCGGTTCGCTTTCCATCAACAGCGGTTCCTGCTCGATGATGGTGACTGTCGTTCGCGGCATCCGACGCGCCATCTCTGCCGCCGTACCCGAGAGAAGTCCGCCGATGACGACGACCCTGCGCGGGGCGGGATGTTGCGTCAATGCAAGGCCCGAGAACTCCTCCACCGGCCGGCTGTTCCCCGCGACCCCGGCCGCCTGTCCGTTCCAGAAATAGGTTTTTTGGTCGCCGCGGCGAGTGATGTCAAGCCGTCCGTAGTGGCCGTCGCGGGAAAGAACCAATTCTTCCGAAGGATATCGGGTCGCATAGCGATCAAAAAAAAGAGCGTAGCGTACCGGAGAGAAGAATTCTAGAAAGAGATAGAAAAGCAAAGCTCCCGCCGCCATGCCGCTCGATTCGATGAGATATATCAATCCGGCGGGGTTTTTCTCTTTTCGGGCCGCCGCGACGCAGGCGGGAAAGGCCAGTCCGCCGAGGAGACACCCGGGGAGCAGAATGAGCGCCGCGACGGCGATCATCGCCGGTATCGACAGCGCCGCCCCGGCCACGGCGGCGAACCGCCCGGCAAGTGGGTGGACAAAAAACAACTGGGCGATACCGACCGCCGCCAGCAGGAGTATAAGCGCCATCGTCGCGATCGGTCGGCGCAAGAAGGGAAGATGCCCGAACAGGAGCCCGCCGGTTCCGGTGAAAAGCATCCAGAGCGAAAGGGCGACCGCTACGACCAATTCGAATGCTCCGGTCGCGATCATGATTTCACGGATGAGGACGGTCTGCGTCAGCGCGGTGACCAGTCCAAGAAAAAAGGCCGGAAAATATGCGCGACGCAGAAGGACGATCACGTTACCATTTGCCGGGGATCTTCTCCCCGCAGAAAGGACACTTGCCATTCTTTAACAGGTTCTCATCGACCGAAAAACCGTTCCGCTCGATGAGCCGTTTTTTGCACTTCGGGCAGAAGGTGTTTTCGCCGTCGTCGGTGGCGATGTTGCCGATATAAACGAAGAGGAGCCCCTCCTTCTGTGCCACGGCGCGCGCCTCGGCAAGCGTCGTGGCTGGGGTGGACGAACGGGCCGTGAGTTTGTATGTAGGAAAGAATCGGGAGAAATGGAGCGGCGTATGGGCGCCGAGATTCTCCTTTATCCAGCGCGCCAGTTTCTTGATGTCGTCCATCTTATCGTTCGCGCCGGGAATGATGAGATTGGTCACTTCGACGAGCACGCCTGTATTTTTGAGCGCCCGCAAGGTGTCGAGGACCGGCTGGAGCCGGGCATTGGTGTAGTCGCGGTAGAACTCCTCGGTGAAACCCTTGAGGTCGATGTTGGCGGCGTCGAGATACCCGCTCAGTTCGAGAAGCGGTTTTTCGTTGATGTAGCCGCAGGAGACCAGTATCGTCTTAAGGCCCTTTTCGTGGGCCAGTTTGGCAATGTCACGCATATATTCGAAAAAGACCGCCGGTTCGGTGTAGGTGAACGATATACTGTCGGCCCCGTGTTTCTTTGCCAGCGCCACCACCTGTGCCGGGGTCATGTCGTACGGGGTCACGCTGTCGGGGGTCGCCTGCGATATCTCCCAGTTCTGGCAGAAGTTGCAGTTCATATTACAGCCGACCGTGGCGATCGAAAGGGTCTTGGTGCCGGGGTGAAAGTGGAAGAGCGGTTTCTTCTCGACCGGGTCGTTGTTGAGCGCCACCGGTTGACCGTAGATGAGCGAGTAGAGTTTTCCCTTGATATTGCGCCGCACCTTGCAGATGCCGGTCTGCCCGTCGGAGAGCGTACAGAAATGGGGGCAGAGTTCACAGCGTACCTTGTTGCCGGGAAGTTGGACCGCATACTCGGCTTTGCGCAGGAGCGACACCTCATCGGGCGAACGGCCCGCAAGATAGAAGAAGGCCGGGGTCATGAGTACGATGATCGCGATGGCGATCATGTTCGCTGTTCGGCTCATGGGGCGCATAGGTCCCCCCGATCATTCTAGTGGGTCGGCGGTTTGTTCTGCTGTCGGATGTAGAACTCGATGGTCTCGCGGTCGTCGGCGCTGAGGTCGAGGAACAGAAGCCCCATTCCCGGATCTATCCCTGCCGGAAGGGAAGGGGAGGGCTGTCTGAGCCAGCGGACCTCGGCGTGCCCCGATATCTGGCGATTATCAATGATGAACGAGAGCCGAAGCCGGGTGCCGATGGGAAGCATCTGTTTGGTGGCCAGAAAGATGCCGCCGGTGCTGATGTCCTGCATGATGCCGGGGAAGAAGTTATGCGGCACATCGCTCGACACCGCGAACGATACCGACAGCTCCAACTCGATGCGCGGGCTTTTCCGCTTGTCGATCATCGGGTTCTTTTTTTGCTCTTTGGCCATGATTCCCCTCTTCAGAGTTGACGGACAAAAAACTATATGTTGATTTCAGAAAGAAAGCAAGTGGCCCGAAAAGTGCCGAAAAAATATTTTGGGAAATCAATCCAGCATTTCGGTTCTGATGCGATCGAACTCTTTTTCCCGCGCCAAGAACGCATCGATCACCGCCGGATCGAACTGCGTCCCGCCACCTTCGGTCAATATCCGACGGCTCTTTTCGTGATCGAACGGTTCTTTGTAACAGCGACGCGCCCGGAGCGCCTCGTACACATCGGCGACCGCCATGATGCGCGCCTCGAGCGGGATAGCATCCCCCTTCAACTTGTCGGGATACCCGTTGCCGTCCCATCGTTCATGATGATGCCGCGCTACGACACGACCCATCGCGAGAAATGAATTTCTGGGATATTTCTCGCATACGGCCTGCAAGGTTTTCCAGCCGATCATGCTGTGCGTTTTCATGATCTCGAACTCTTCGGGGGTCAGTTTGCCCGGCTTGAGAAGGATCAGATCGCTGATACCGACCTTTCCGACATCGTGAAGCGGCGCGGCATAAAAGATATTTTCGATGAAGGCCCGATCGATCCGATCCCGGAACATCCCGATCTCGGACATCCTTTCGGCAATCAACCGGCAGAATATCTGGACTCGCTCGATATGTTTACCGGTGTCGTCGTCGCGCGATTCGGCGAGTTTCGCCAGCGCGATGATGGTCGCCACCTGTGAATCGGATATCTCCCGCACCTGTTCGGCGACGCGGACCTCCAGTTCGCGGTTATGATGCGCCAGTTCCCGTTGAAGTTGCTCGATCTTCAGATGGGTCCGCACCCGCGCCAGCACCTCGTCAAACTGGAAGGGCTTGGTGATATAATCCTGTCCGCCGACGTTGAAGGCCGAGACCTTATCCTGTGTATCGTTGAGGGCGCTGATAAAAATAACCGGAATATCGCGCAACCGTTCATTGTTTTTCAGTTTCTTGCATACCTCGAACCCATCCATCGCCGGCATGTTGATGTCGAGCAGTATCAGGTCGGGCGGCTCGGCCTCGGCGGCCCGCAACGCCAGCGCACCGCTCGGTAACGGACGCACGCGGTAACCGCTCTGTTTCAGCAGATCGCCGAGCAGTCGGAGATTCTGGGGCGTATCGTCCACGATCATGATGTTGGACGGCCGTATCGGCTCACTCATGGCGTTCCTCCGTTAATTTCAGCAGGGTTTCGTAATCGAACGCCTCGACCAGAGAACGAAGCGGAACGACCACATCGCGATCGGTCTCCGGAAAGCGGTCCAGCATGCGCAAAATAGCCTCGTTGTCTCCTCGGATGACCGCATCGCGCATCTCGGCGCGGAACGGGGCGGGCACCGCCCAAACCTTTTCTCCGGACGACGAAAGGCTCTCTTTCCGTTCTTCCGCGACCGATGGTGTTCCCGTCTCACTGCCGCACTCGATATTCAGATACTTCAGCAGGTGGGAACATAATTCCTCTTCACGGAACGGTTTGCGCATGAAGCCGCTGGCCCCGACCGCCATAACTTCCTCCTGCGTCTCTTCCAGCGCGCTTGCCGTTATCACGATGATGGGTACCTTCTCTCCTTCGGGCAATTCACGGATGCGCCGGATAGCCTCCATTCCGTCCATTTCGGGCATCCGCAGATCCATGAAGATCAGAGCAGGACGCCATTTTTGGAAGAACGTCACCGCATCGCGACCATTGACCGCCTGCGCGGTGAGAAAACCTTTCTCTTCGAGCAACAACCGCAAGACATCCCGATTCGACGCATTGTCATCGACGATGAGAACACGGTATTCCACGCCGGGCGGTAGAGGTTTCATAACGAAACGCGCCTGTTCGCTCGCCCCTTTCTGTTGGGCCGGCAACGCGCGGAAACGGAACGTGAAGGTGCTTCCCTCTCCCGGCGTGCTCGTTACCGACAAAGTTCCCTCCATCAGCGTCGCGAACTGTTTGCTGAGGGCGAGCCCGAGCCCCGTACCGCCGCCGCTTTTCACCCCCGAACTGGTCTGTTCGAAATGATCGAAGACCCGCGCGGTCTCTTCCGCCGTCATCCCGGGACCGGTATCGACGATATCGACCGCCAGAAGATGATCGTCGCCGTAGTGGGTGGGCCCCTCGTCACGAACCGCGATCATGATCCCCCCCTCCTTGGTGAACTTCATTGCGTTGCCCACCACATTGATGAGCACCTGCCGTATCTTGCCGCCGTCGGCATGGATATGGCGCGGCACCGTTCCCTCATGGCGCACATCCAGCGAAAGTCCCTTTTCGGTCGCCTGCACCCGGAACATCGACCGCACATCGGCCAGCAGTTGATGCAGATCGAAATCGGCCGGATTGAGCGTGATGCGCCCCGCCTCTATTTTGGAGAGTTCCAGCACTTGATTGATGAGTTCCAACAGATGTTCTCCGCTCCGCAGGATCGTGGAAAGATATTCCCGCTGGGTATCGGTGAGCGGCTCGGACCGGCGCAGGAACTGCGTATAGCCGAGCACCGCGTTGAGCGGGGTCCGTATCTCGTGGCTCATGCTGGCCAGAAAAACGCTTTTCGCCTTGTTCGCGCGATCGGCTTCGGCCCGTGCTTCGCGTAATTGACGATTCGTTTCGGCCAATTGACGGGTCCGCTCGGCCACCCGTTCTTCGAGAGTCTCGTTCATGGTGAGCAGGACCTCTTCGGCCTGTTTCTGACGGCTGATATCGCGCACGATCATGAAGACCGCCTCTTCGCCGCTCTTGATGAGCCGCATTTCATGATGACGCGTCTGCCCACCCTCTTCCTCCTGATATTCGAGCGTTTGTATCTCGTCGGTGAGCAGAGTCACTGCGATCGCCGCCTCCAACTGTTCGGCGAACGGCCGCGAAAAGACCTTGGAAACATGGCGACGAAGGAATTTTGCGGGCGGCAGGAACAGCATGAGCGGATCGTTGGCGTGATAATCGAGAAAAGTCCCGTCCTTGCCTATCAGGAAGATCAGGTCGGGTACCGACCGCAGGAGCGCGGCGTTCCGCTCCATACTTTCGTGCAGTTTTTCCTCGGCTCGTTTTCGTTCGGTGATGTCGGTCGCGAGGGTGCCGAACTGCTGCTGCCCGGTCCGGAAAGCCGATATACTGAAGTACTTGCCCATAGGTTCATAATAGGTATCGAACTGGACCGGCTTACCGCTCTGTACGACCTGCGCATAGATGTCGAGATAGGGTGGTTGAGGGGTACCGTAGAGTTCCGAAGCAAGCGCGCCGGCGGCCCGTTCACCCGGGATGCCGGTTACCCGAGAAAAAGCGGGATTGCAGTCGATTATGCGGTAATCGACCGGTCGTTCCTGTTCGTCGTAAACCAGTTGGTGGATTACCGCCATTTCGTTCATCGCCGTAAAAAGCGTCTCGAATTTCTGTTCCGCCTCCTTGAGCCGTTTGGCGGCTCGTTTCCGTTCGCTGATATCGCGTACGACCGAAAGAACCGCCGGGGTCCCTTCATACGAGAGAAGCCGAGCGCTTATCTCGACCGGGATACGGCGACCGTCCTTGGCGACATGATGGGTTTTGAACAGAGAATATCCTTCCATGAACAGTTCACGCAGAATGAGGGGAAGCCGCTGTTCCTGTTCCGGCTCATCGATGTCGGTAACATCCATATCGCGAAATTTTTCCTGCGTATAGCCGAGCATCCGGCAGGCCGTTTCGTTGACGGCGATGAATTTCCCCGGTTTCTCGCGAGAGACCCGGTACAGATAGACCGCTTCGCTGATGTTATCGAACAACAGGCGGTATCGCTCCTCGCTTTCATGAAGCGATCGTTCCGCCTCTGTCAACCGCCGTTCGGTTTCCAGCTGTTCGAGGGTCCGCTCTACCGCGAGCCCCAGTGCATTGAGGAACTGAGAGTCCTTGACGATATAGTCGCGGGCGCCGCGCTTCATCATATCGACCGCTATCCGTTCGTCGCCCCGGCCGGTCGCCACGATAAACGGAGGCAACACTATCCGCTGACGAGACGCCGCCTCGATGAAACCGGCCGCCGACATGTCGGGCAGTGAATAATCGAGCAACAACAGCGCCGGATGATGTTCTGCCACCTCCCTGAGCGCCGCTGCGCCGGTAAAAGCGATGGTGGTCTTCCATCCGCGTTCCTCCAAAGCGATGCCGATGAGTTCCGACAGCCCCGGGTCGTCCTCCACGATCAATATCGTGATCGGCGCCTTCACGCCGTTCTTTCCGGTCAACGCATTCGAAGATCGATCTTTCATCCGACAGCCCCCTGTTCTCTACACAGGGGATACTAGCCATTTTGCAGTCTCTTTTCTGTAGGACGACGCCTTTTTTACTGTAGGATTGGGCCTACGGGAAAGTCGAAGGAGGAACGGCTACAGTTTCGGGACCTCGATGACCATGATGAACAGCCCTAAGCGGTGAAGTTTATCGACGAAATCGGCGAACGCGATCGGCTTGGTGACATAGCTGTTGCATCCCAGCGCGTGGCACCGCTCTATCTCGCGCGGCTCGTCGGTGGTGGTCAGCATGATGACCGGCATCTTCTTGTAGCGGGGATCGCCCTTCAGCCGCTCCAGCACCTGTACGCCATCGACCTTAGGCATCCGGATGTCGAGTAGGAGCAGGTAGGAGGCTCCTTCTTTGATTCCCGGCTTCTTTCCGTTGCCGTAAAAGAACTCCAGCGCCTCTTCACCGTCGCGGAAACGCATCACCTCGTTGAGTATCCCGACATCGTGGAGCGTCGAGGTGATCAGTTCGACATGACCGTCATCATCCTCGGCCAGCAGGATGATCACTTCGTTCTTTTCCTTCATGTTCTTCCTCCCTTGCGTATAGTTCGATCCTGTGGCAGGACAATATAGAAAACGGTTCCTTTTCCTTGCTCGCTTTCCAGCCATGCCTTTCCGCGATTGCGCTGTACGATGCGTTTGACCAACGCGAGCCCCAAGCCTTCCCCCGGAACGGGCCCGCCCGGATCGAGCCGCGAGAACAGCCCCCATATCTGATCCTGATGTCCCTTTTTGATGCCGATGCCGGTGTCGGCGACCGTATAGGTTACCCGATCGCCCATTACCGTACCGGAAACGGTGATAGTCAGGGGTCTTTTCGGATCGCGATATTTAATGGCGTTGTCCACCAGATTGGAGAATGCCTGCCCGATCTCGCGCCGGTCGCCCCAACAGGAGGGGAGATCGCCAACCGTGACGACCGCCCGCGCCTCCTGCGTCTGGAATTTGAGCGCATCGAGCGTTTCGCGCATCAGTTCGTTCATGTCGATCGGTTCCGGGGTGTGGGTCGCCCGGCCGAGCCGCGAGAGTTTGAGCAGGCCGCTCACCAGCGCATCCATCTTATCGGTGCCCGCCGTAACATAGCCGAGCGCCTTGGGGATATTGTTCCGTATGATCGGCGCGGCCGTTTCGCACATTTCAGAGGCGGAGATCTGCGCGTTGAGTATCCGGTCGAGTTCGGCGAGATATCTCCGTATCCGGTCGCTGAACCCCTGAATGTTGACCAGCGGACTGCGCAGATCGTGTGAGGCGGCGTACAGGATACTTTCCATCTCCTCGTTCTTGTGTTGCAGACTCGTCATCAACTCCTCACGGGCCAATTCCAGATCCTTACGGGAGGAGATATCCTCCACCACCGGCAGGAAGTAGCTGGGCGCCCCGGAGGCATCGCGTACCACCGTGACGGTAACATTGCTCCACACGATGGAGCCGTCCTTGCGGATATAGCGTTTTTCTCGGGACGAGACCGCCTTGCCCCCCTCCAGAATTTTTTGTATGTATATTTTGTCGGCGGCGCGGTCGTCGGGATGGGTTATCTCGGGAAAACTCTTTTGCAGAAGCTCTTCGGAAGAGTAGCCGACGATCTCACAGAAACGTGGGTTGACCTTCATGAAGCGGCCGCCGAATGCCACCTGCGAAACGCCTACCCCCGACTGTTCGAAAGTAGCGCGGAAATATTCCTCTCCCTCGCGCTCTTTTTTTTCCAATTCGAGAAGTTCTTTATATTGTTTTCCCCGCTGAATATGCCAGAAGAAGCCCATGAGGGAGAAAATGATATATACGACAAGACAGAGACCGCCTATAATCACGCCCGCCCGGAAACGCCATGCGGAAAAGGCCTCGGCGCTGTCTATCTTGGCGACCATATACCACGACGACGCAGGAATCTGTTTGAGCGCCGAAAGAACCGGTACGCCGCGATAATCCAGACCTTCAATGATCCCCTCCTCTCCGCGCACCGCGCGCACTGCGGGGATATCAAACCGGGAAATCGGTATCCGCAGGTTCAACGCGGTCCCTTTTTTAAGGCGCAGTTCGTTGAGGAACACCACCTCGTCGCCGTCGCGGCGCACCAGAAGCGTTTCGGCGCTGATGCTCTGTTCCGGCCACGACTGAATGAGCGGATAGAGGAACTCGTTCGGATCGACCCGTAGTATAAGCGCGGCGACCGCTCTTCTCCCTTCGGTCGTATCGGAGAAAAGCGGGGCAATGACATCGAGATGAACGGCATTATGAACGGAACAACGATATAATTCGGACAGAAACGGCCGTCCTTGCCGCAGAGAGATTCGCAGGAACGCATCCGTTTCGAGGCTGATATGCTCTTCAGCCATCCCGGCGCTGAGGCGGATATGTCCTTCGGCATCGACTATGAACGCTGAGGCATACCGATAGCCACGACGATACGATTCGAGCCGTTCGGTGATCTGCGCCGCCAACGTCGGATCTGGCGTCGCCAGCCACTGTTTTACCGCGGCGGAGAAAAAGGGTCCCGACAACGCGACCGTGGCATCGCCGATCCGTTCGGAACGCCAGCGGGCGATCTCTTCGGCCTTGAGTTCAGCTATCGACAGAAGTTTTTGAGATTCGTCTTCGCGAATGCGACGTTCCTGCGAGTAGTAAAAGAATGCGCCGCCCACCAGAAAGGAAAGGAAAATCGCGCCGAACAACAGCCACATCGCAAGCGGCATGCGATAGGAACCAGCACCCGGCCGATCCATGGATACTCCTCAGATCATACTATCCCGCCCGTGGCCGGAAGAATCATATATAAGACGGTCCGAATAATCAAGAAGAAACAGCGGATCGTTTTGCCGGTGCCGCTATGGTAACGCGGCCACGCCCGTCAGCAGGAACCGCCATGCGGGAAGTACCGCTATGGTCCCTTTTTCGACCGCTATTGTCTCTTCTTCGTTGCGCGTGACGATCATGCCCTCCCCGATCCCGAGTTCCGTCATCGCCTCCTCAAGCGCCGCGAGTTCCCGTTTTCTGGTCTTCGGCTCCCGCACGGTTTCGCATACCTGCACGAGTCGCGGGGCGCCGCCTTCCCCGGCGACGGCAAAATCGACCTCGCGGCCGCTCCGGGTCTTGTAATAGAACACCTCCGTCCGTTCGCGGCGAAGCGCGGCGAACACCAGATTCTCCAGCAAATGTCCCCCGTTCACGAGTATGCCCGACGCGACCGAGGTCACCAGCGCATGATCGACGGCGTATATTTTCTTCGGATTGGTGTTCGACCGCGCCAGAGAGGCGTCGTACACCCGCGTGGTGAAAAGGAAAAAGGACTCTTCGAACCACGCAAGATAATCGGAAACGGCGCTTTTGGGTATCCGGTGTCCCAGCGCCTTCAAATAGCCGGTCAGCGCATTCACGGTGTACAGCGACGCGGCGTTGTCGATGAGGCGGCGCGCCAGATCGACCACCGCTTTGGGGTGCGCGATGTCATGGCGTTCTATCAGATCGCGGAACAGGATCGAGTTGACATATTCCTGATGGGTCTTTATCCGCAGTTCCTTCGAAAGCGACGCCACCTCGGGGAACCCGCCGATCTCCCAATATTCATCGAAGGCTTTCATGACATGGAGCCGTTCGGCCGAGGAAAGGACGCTCTTCACCGGGCGTCCGGTGTGGAGCAGATATTCCCGGAACGAGAACGGGAACAGTTCCCAAGAAAGGGCCCGGCCGCGCATCTGGGTCGCTATCTCGGCCGAGAGCAGTTGGGACGAGGAGCCGGAGATATAGACCGCGCAGTTCTCGGTGCGCAGTATTCGCTCCACGAACGATTCCCAGCCGGGGAAGAGCTGTATCTCATCAAAGAAACAGTACACCTTTTCCTGTTTTTTCTCGGGATAGAGGGCGAAATAGACATCGGTCACTTCGCCGAGTCCCGTCGTTGAAAGGGCATGCAACCGGTCGTCGAAAAAATTCATGTACAGCATGTTCCGGCGATCAACCCCTTTCTTTTGTAACTGCTCCATGATCTGAAACAGAAAGGTCGTTTTGCCGCACCGCCGCACGCCGATACAGATCGTCGCCTTGCCCGGCACCGACTCCAGTTTCATTTCCCGCGGCGTCGTGCGCGGCAGTTCCTGTGCATGAAAATCGAGGATTATTTCTTTCAGTTTCTCTCTCATCGGACACCTCCCGTTTCTCCGGAACAACAATCCGGTTCGATATTTTTACCAGATTCCGGGCAAACTGGCAAGAAAAAAGCTTCGGCTGCGCATCAAAAAGCAAGGGATTAAAACGGTTATCATGGTTATCAAGAAGGACGCTCCGCCACGATCACCCGGTCGCGACCCTCTTTTTTGGCGCGATAGAGCGCCAGATCGGTGCGCGAGGCGCTCATCAGGTAGAACGCGCCGTTGGAGGCGGGAAAGAGTTTCAGCATGATCTTCTCGACGATGGGCCCCGTCTCGGCGACGGTCGCGGTCGCCTGCAGGAACTGGCGTAGTTCGGTCAGGATATCGCCCCGTATCTTCTGCGATTCCAATTTTTCCACCGCGATCGAAAGCTTGTCATGAGCCAACCGGACCTCTTCGTCGGCCCTCTTCCGGTCGGAGATGTCGATGAAACTTTCGAGCAGATAGTCGTCGCCTTCTATCACGATGGGGGTGACCGTCTTGAGTATCGGGATACGCTTCCCGCCGGAGTCGAGCAGTACCCGTTCCGAATTGTCCACCGTCTGTTTCAGATCGCAGACCGGACAGCGGCCCTGTTCGGCGGGGCAGACGAACTGGTGACAGATATTCCCGACGACCTTGTCGCGCGGCAGGCCGACCAACCGGAGCGCCGAATCGTTTATGTCGAAGATATTCCGCGACGCCCGATGGACGATGATCTTCCCGAACAGGTCGTTCTGGAAAAAGGTCGTGAGCCGTTTTTCGTTCTCGCGCAGGGTTTTCATCGTCCGCGTCCGGGATAGCATCGAGGTAAGCAGGAAGATCAGCATCAGCGTCAAGACCAGCGGCAGGGCGGCGCGGCCCGCCACCTGCCAGCGCCAGTCGTGGGCATCGATATCCATGCCCAGCGCCGCGATCAGATTCCCCGACGCGGGATCGATGATCGGCACGAGCGCCGTGACCCAAACGCCCCAGTCGTCGGCGACCGGTCCCTCGACCGTCATGTCCTTGGAGTCAAAGACCCGGGCAATACCCTCAGATGCCTCTTCATATAGTTGTCCGGGCGGCGAATAGTCCTCCGAATCGGCCGGTTCGTTGTCGACATAAAAGAAGATGTCGCCGCTTTTCGCGCGGCCCAGCAGATAAATAAAGCGGATATGTTCATCCGCGCTCCGGACCGCCGCGAGCTGTTCCTTGAGACGCCGGTAATCGGGCGAAACAAGGTCCGTCGAGGTGCCGGAAAGCGATCTGACCCGCTCTACATTGACCGCCTGCGACACAAGCCGTGTCCGTTGGAGCAACTCTTCCCTTAAATCCCGATCGGCGTGTGCGGCCAGCCAGAACGCGGAAACCGCGCCTAAGTAGTATCAGCGCAAGGATCCGTTGCCGCCGCGGCCAATGAAAGATCATCTTCGGCATCGCGATCACCCTCGTTACGGTCGTCTCAATGACTTTTCTTGCTCTTCCCGTGGTCGCGCGGCAGGGAAACGAGGAATCGCGCTCCATGACCCGGTTCCCCTTCGACCGATATCTTGCCGTGGTTGCGTTGCACGATGCGCTGTACGAGCGCCAGCCCGAGCCCTTCTCCCGCCACCGGGCCGTTGGGATCGAGCCGCGAGAACAGGCCCCATATCTGGTCGCGATGTTCCGGCTTGATGCCGATGCCGTTATCTTCGATGCAGTAGGTGACAGAACGGTCGTCGGCCGTCGCGGAGATACGGATGAGGGGCGGCCGCGCCGGATCGCGGTATTTCAGCGCGTTGTCGATGAGGTTGGTGAACGCCTGCTCCAGTTCGCGCGAATCGCCCCAACAGGAAGGCAGTTCTTCCAGCGCGATCGTGCCGCCCGCCGCCTGAAGCGGGAATTTGAACGGTTCGACGATACAGGCCATGAGCGCTTTCATGTTGACCGTTTCCGGCAGATGTTCCGCGCGGCCGAGGCGCGAAAGTTTGAGAATGCCGTCGACGAGCCGCTGCATCTTCTCGGCGCTTTTGCCGATATACTCAACAGCCATGGGGATCTTTTCGGCGATATGCGGTTTTGCCGCGGCGCACATATCGCCCATCGGCAGATCGCTGCCCATGAGTTCCTTCAGCTCATCGAGCGACTGCCGCACCACGCCGTTGAAGCCGACAATGCTCACCAGCGGCGTCCGCAGATCGTGCGAACTGGCGTAGAGCATCCCTTCCATTTCGTCGTTCTTGTGTTTCAGGGCGGCGATGAGATCCTCGCGCTCCAGTTCCAACAACTTTCGTTTGGTGTAGTTTTCATGGGCGATAACGACCCGGCGAGGATCGACACCCGGGAAAACGGTAACGCGACCGACGAACCAGCGCGCCTTTTCGGGGCTGTTGCAGGGGTATTCCATCGAGAAGAAGTCGCTCTTTCCCCCGAGGACATCGCGGATACCTTGCGCGAACGGAGCCGCTTCCTGCGCATGTTCGCCGGTCGCGCCGTCGCATATCTTCAGATAGTTGCTTCCTTCGGAGACCATGTCGGCCCGCATATCGTTCTCTTCGGCGAATTCACGCCACGCCTTGTTGGTGAGTAGTATCGTTCCCTCCTCGTCGAGCACGGCGATATGCGATGAAAGGCCGTCAATGGTCGCGCGGAGCGACCGTTCCGATTCGCGCAGGGACTGTTCGAGTCTTTTCTTCTCGGTAACATCGCGCTCGACCGATACGGCGAACAGTTTCGAGTTGATCCACATCTCCTTTATCGAACATTCGAACTCCCGGATCGAGCCGTCCTTGCATCGATGACTCACCATCAATACGGGGTCATTTCCGGACCGTAATATTCTTTGCCGTTCTTGGATCAGAACAGCATCGCCCGCCTTATCCTCTATGAAGGAAATCGGGCGATTTATCAATTCCTCCCGCTCGTATCCGAGTATTTGCGAAACTCTCTTATTGACATCCCGAATGACGGGGACATTTCCGGGCACGATCTCCAGCAGAAAAATGATATCGGCCGCCTGTTCAAAAAGGCTTCGAAACCGCTCTTCGCTTTCCCGAAGTTTTTCTTCGACACGATAACGATCGGTGATATCTTTATTGACGACAATGGCGCTCAAGAGAGAGCCGTCATCGTCGAGCACAGGAGCGGTGTAGTTGAGAACGACCCTTTTTTGACCGTCGAATGCGTCGAACTCCAACAACTCATCCTGAATGGTCGCTTTATCCCGAATGGTGTGGGCCAATGCCCAATCGTCGGGGGCAATTTCTTGTCCCGACGGAAGACGGCGGGCCTTGAACACACCATACTGTTCCGGGCTCACTTTCGGTTCGGTGCCCCATATTCTGATACCTTCGGGATTCCCTTTTAGAAGTTTTCCCTCTTTATCGGTGAACCAAAGCCCTACCGGCAAGATATCGAATATTTTTTGAAGCAGACCCTCTCTTTCTTTTAACGACTGTTCAGTATTCTTGAGGTCGGTTATGTCTATGGTAAATCCTGCTAGATATGAAGGAACGCCGGCATCGTTCATGATCGGAAATTTTATGGTAATGTAACTGCGGCCGTTGAATTCTTCCGTGATCTCGATCCGCTTTCCCTCCTTCAAAACCCGCAGATCATCGGCAACCATTTTTTTCGCGAAATCGGACGGGAACAGTTCCTCCATGTTCTTTCCCAGCAGATCCTTTATCGGTCTGCCTAGCATGGATTCATAGTTCTTGCTTAGCCGCAAGGAACGAACATGGTCGTCCTTGAAAAACACATAGATCGGGCTATGCTCCATGAATTGCTGGAAGATATTTTCACTCGTCCGAAGATCGGCAAGGAGTTTGTTTCGCGACACCATATCGGAAAGTATCTTGCCGATGAACACGGTCGCCAGCGGATAAAACAACAGGATGGGGATGCCTATTTTTTTTACAACATCGAAGCCTTTACCGCCGGGAAGAAAAAACATCAGAGAAAGCATGGCCGCAGAAACCAGAATACCAAGCAGAAGGAGAGTGGCGAAGGAAGCCTTTTTTTCTTTTCGGTAATGTCGGTAATAGAAATAAATGCCTATGGCCGCCGCGGAAAGAACGCCGAGCGATCCTGCGAAAGCGCCGACGCCTCCCAGCAAAAATCGACCTGCGATCACCATCCCGGCGGTCACCGTGACCGCGAGAGGGCCGAAGAAAAAAGCGCACAGACTGATGATGATCGACCGGCCATCAAAGAACAGTCCTTCACCGTAAAGCAGAGGATTCAACATACCGACGACCGCCACCACGCCGAAGAGAAATCCCTGTAGCAATGCAAGATGTCCCCGCCGCCAGAATTCCATGATAAAACTCGAAACGACGCTGAGCGCTACCAGAAGCGCCAGATTGTAGACCAGTTCGATGCCGATCATGATGCTGTCCTCGGATCAGTTAATTCCTGCTGAACGCTCTTCCCCGCGATGAGGCGCGATGCGTTGAGTATGGTGATGATCGCCGCGATGGTGTCGGCGAACACCACCTCCCAGAGTGACGCAATGCCGACGGCGGCAAGAAAGAGCAAAGTTCCTTTCACCGCAAGCACGAGAAAGAGATTCTGTCCGACTACGGCGCGGCCCCGGCGGGCGAGGCGAAGGGCCTCGTACAGGAGCGCCGGACGTTCGCTGGTCAGCACGATGTCGGCCGCTTCGGTGGTGATGGGGTCATGCATCTTTCCCAACGAGACGCCGACATCGGCCCGGGCGAGGAGCAGGGCATCGTCTATGTCGTTTCCCATGAAAACGACCGTTCCGCGGGCGGTAGCGAGCACCTGTTCTATCTTTTCCAGTTTTCCCCGCGGGGTGAGGGCGCCCCACGATTCCGCTATTCCCGCCGCGCGGGCCGTCTGTCGGACCATGAATTCGCTGTCGCCCGACAACACCGCCATTTGTCGGATACCGTTCTTTTTCAATGCGGCGATCATCGCGGGAACTTCGTCGCGCAGTTCGTCGGCGACCACCACGCACCCTATGTAGTAACGACTGAGCGCAACATGAATGGTGGTGCCGAATGTGGCATCGGGAAGAGGAACAACTCCTAGTTCGCGGAGAAACAGGGCGGTGCCGGCGGCCACCTCCTGTTCATCGACCCATGCGATCACCCCTTTTCCCGGCGTTTCGGTCAGTTCGTTCGCCGCATCATAGGGGATCGGTTTGCCGTAAGCGGCTCGGATGGCGGCGGCGACGGGATGGGCCGCCTGCGATTCGGCGAGCGCCGCGTAATGGAGGAACCGTTCTTTGGGCATTCCTCCCTCCACCGGTAACACCTCGATGACGGCGTAGCGTCCTTTGGTGAGGGTGCCGGTTTTGCCGAACAGTATGGTGTCGGCGCGGCTCAGGGTATCGAGATGGTCGGCTCCCTTGACAAGTATTCCCTGCTGTGAGGCGGTTTCGACGGCGGCATACCAGCCGATCGGTATCGCTATGAGCAGGGCGCTGGGGCAGGCGATCACCAGAAAGGAAAGGGCCCGGTAGACGCTTTCGGTGTAGGGGATATCGGCCGACAGGAGCGGCGGCAGAAAGGTCATGAGGAACGCGGCCGCGATCAAAATCGGTGTATACCAACGGGCGAAATGGGTGATGAATCGTTCTGAAGGCGCTTTTCGAGCCGCGGCCTGATCCACCAACGCTCGGCTCTGGGCCCGATCGACCGGCGATTGAACGCGCGTTGCCGCCGTGGGGTCATCGTCGTCGGTATTCGCTCCACGGGATTGATTGCCCAGTGACCGTATGGCTTCCTGTGTGCGGGCAACAATCCGCGTTAACAGATAGTCGCCGAGCCGATAGAGCAGAACGACGAGGACCGCCTCTTGGTACCGGCCGATAGCCACCGCGCCGCCGCCGGCGAGGGTTATCAGGAAATATTCATCGAGAAAATGGCCATGGCGGAGGTGGTGGAAAAAATGGAAAAAAAGAGGCAGGCCGATAAGTATCCACGCGCAAAGAAGAAAAGAGGGGGAATAATGCTCCGTCGCCCCGGCGATGCCGACAACGAACAGCAACATGCCGACGATATCAGGTAGGTAACGCACTAATGCGGGAAATGACGGCATCTACGTCCCTCCCCAGAGAACGCTCCGACAATACGTAAAAGTTAGGTTATATCTACCGCTATGCCGCTATGGAGCGCCAATATCGGTTCCAATAATCGCAAAAAGTTCCGGGCACGCAAAAGGTCGCTGCGATCAAAGAAGAGAGAGACCATTTTGTCGGTGAGATTGAGAACGCCGTGAATCTCGCCGTTCAGGAATATCGGGACGATGAGAAAATAATCCTTACTGTAGCCGTCGCTTTTCTTCTTGAAGCGTTGATCTTTGGAGATATCTTCTACAAACAGCGGCTTTTTCGTCTCCATGACGCTCCATGCGGGGGAGCTGGGATCGGGTTTCACCTCCAGCCCGATGAGGTGTTGCTTGGTCGATGCCTCAATGACGAGATTTCCCTTGTCGTTGAGCAACATGATGGAGCCTTTGTCGGCGAACAGAAAATCGAGCAGGTGGGTAAGAGCGCAACCCAATGCGTTGCGGAACGAAAGCGTGTTGTCGAAGAAGGGTTCCAGCACCGGTTTGTGATGCTGAAGAACGAATTCGTTGAACTTGGTGCGGCGCAGTTCATCCATGTGAGCAACGATACGGGTGAACAGGAGCGGTAGCAATTTGTGTTCGACGGCAAAGTATTTGTATGGATAACGAACGGTGTTCACCCACTCTTTGTCGGGCGATTTGGGATCAAATACAAAAATGACCGGCAGTAAGTTGAATTTGCAGGAATTATGAAATTCTATCAAATTGAGGATCCCGTGATAACTCTCTTCGACGATGAAAAGCGAATCGTAGACACGCACTTCGTTGATAATGTCATCGAGGTGGACCGGATGAACCTCATGATCGTTGGCGTGAATGAGCGCCACGACTTGATTCTCGAACTGTGTATCCCTCAAGGCGGTGTATATCTTGAGTTGATTCATGATGCGCCTCCCGCCCCCCTTCTCTATGGCCGGTTGATTATAACAAAAGAAAAACTACTTGCAATCTTATGTGCGCTCATGGTCTACAATTTCTCGCCTGCTCCGGCAATCAGAGCAACCCCTTTTCCTCTGCTCTGCGGATCATTTCGATATCGTTACGAACGCCCAGTTTTCGCCAGATCCGGGTATGGAACGTGCTCGCCGTTTTGGGGCTGATGCCCAGATCCAGTGCTATGTCCCGGACCGATTTGCCCGCGACCAGCATCCGCAGAACGGTCGATTCGCGGTCGGAAAGTTCTTCGCGGGGCGTTTTTCCCGCGCGGCTCATTTCTTCGGCCAGCCGTTCCATCGTCGCGGCGCTGAAGTAACGCCCTCCCGCAACGATCTTCGTGAGCGCTTTCACCAACTCTTCGGCGGCGCATTGTTTGTTGAGATATCCGTTCGCGCCCGCTTTCAGCACCCGCATGGCCATCTGTTCTTCAGGAGCACTGCTGAGCACCAGTACCGGAAGCGCAGGTTGTTGCCGCCGCACCTCGTCGAGCACCGCCAGACCTTCGGAGTCCGGCATATAGAGATCGAGCACCAAGGCATCCCAACGCTGAAAGGCTATCTCGTCGAGCGCTTCTTTTCCGTTCGCCGCTTCGCCGATGATGATGCCGGGAAATTCGTCGGCGAGAAGTTGCGACAATCCCTTTCTTAAAACCGCATGATCGTCCGCGAGCAGTATCTTCACGAAAACTCCATCTTGTGGTGTTAGGTGTTCGTTACAAACAACGGCCGACGCAGAGTCCGGATGCCGACCCGTGATAGAAGAACGCGGCTCCTTCGTCGTACTGGCCGTTATCGTACAAACTCGCTCCCACCAACACGTCGCCGTAGCCGTCGCCGTTCACATCGCCTGCCGACGCGACCGACCGGCCGAAAAAGGCATCCGCCTGATTCGATTCGAACTTTTGGTTTGCCGATATACTCAGGCCGTCCGCTGAGCCGCGATAGAAAAAGGCGGCCCCTTCGTCGGTCTTGTTGCCGTCGTACGAACGGGCGCCGACGATCACATCGTCGTAGCCGTCGCCGTTCACATCGCCCGCGGAGGCGACCGCGGCGCCGAAATTCGCCCCCGCCTGATCCGGTTCGATCATCCGGTCGTATACCGCGCCGCAACCGTTAACCGAGCCGTGATAGATAAAAACGGCCCCCTCATCGGTCTGGCCGTGATCGTACAGGTAGGCACCGACGACCACATCGTCGAAGCCGTCGCCGTTCACATCGCCCGCCGACGCGACCGAATAGCCGAAATAGGCGCCCGCCTGATCCGGTTCGATCGTGCGGTCCGCAGTCATGCCGATGCCGTTCGCCGATCCGTGATAGATGAACGCGGCCCCCTCGTCGGTCTGTCCGTTGTCGTACAGGAACGCGCCGACGACCACATCGCCGTAGCCGTCGCCGTTCACATCGCCCGCCGACGCGACCGAATAGCCGAACCACGCGCCCGCCTGATCCATTTCCAATCTCCGGGCATACTGCGCACCGACGCCGGTGGCCGATCCGTGATAGATGAATGCGGCCCCCTCGTCGGTCTGACCGTTGTCGTACAAGAATGCGCCGACGATCACATCGCCGTACCCGTCGCCGTTCACATCGCCCGCCGCCGCGACCGAGATGCCGAACGAGGCGTTCGCCTGATCCACTTCGAGACGCCGAGCGTAGGCAGGAGCGATACCGGTCGCCGAACCGTGATAGATATAAACCACCCCTTCATCGGTCTGGCCGTTGTCGTACCGGTATGCGCTGACGATCACATCGCCGTAGCCGTCGCCGTTCACATCGCCCGCAGAGGCGACCGACCAACCGAGGCGCGCGTCCTTTTGATTCGATTCGAGCCGTATAGCATAGGCGGTCTTGATACCGGTCGCCGAACCGTGATAGATATAAACCACCCCTTCGTCGGTCTGACCGTTGTCGTAGAAATTGGCGCCGACCGCGACATCGCCGTAGCCGTCGCCGTTCACATCGCCCACCGAGGTGACCGCAATACCGAAGTTCGCCGCCTTCTGGTTCACTTCGAGGATATTGCTTATCGTTACGGGAGTCTTCGCGGTCTTTCCGGCAAGGGACACGGCGACCTCTTCCTCCGGCGCTTGGTTCTCGCAGGAGAGGGCGATCAGCGCTATCGCCAAACACGAGACACACAGAAGATTTCTTTTCATGACGACCTCCATTTTTCGTTCCCGAACCACTCGATCATCGATGACAGGATATCTTTTTTAAGGTCGTTTTTCTGTAGGACGCGGCTTTTTTTCGTGTAGGATTGTGCCTACGGGGAACTTGGAAGGATCAGAAGATATCGTGTTCCAACGCGTAGCGGACCATGTCGGCATCGTTGGTGACGCGCAATTTATGCCAAATGCGCGTGTGGAAGGTGCTCACCGTTTTCGGACTGACATTCAGTTCGGCCGCGATATCCTTGATCGATCGCCCCGCCACCAACATCCGCAGAACGGTGTATTCCCGGTCGGAGAGCTCCTCCTGCGGCGTCTTTTCGGTGCGTCCGACATCTCCGGCGAGTCGTTCCGCCGTCGCGGCGCTGATGTACCGACCGTGCGCCATCACCTTTCTGATGGCCGACACCAGTTCCTCGGGGGCGCATTGTTTGTTGAGATAACCGCGGGCCCCCGCCTTGAGCACGCGAACCGCCATCTGTTCTTCCGGCGCACTGCTGAGCACCAGCACCGGCAATTCGGGGTAAAGGCGGCGCACTTCGTCCAGAACGGTCAATCCTCCCGACCCGGGCATGAAAATATCGAGTATCAACAGTTCCCACTTCTGCAGAGCCAGTTCCGTCAAAGCTTCGGCGGCGGATCCGGCCTCTCCGATGACGGCGGCGGAAATTTCATCGGCGATGAGACGGGCGAGACCTTTTCGAATGACGGCATGGTCATCGACGAGCAGTATCCTCATGACGGCGCCTCCCCGGTCGGAGCCTTTATTTTCTGAGGCAGACGGACCTCTACCGTGGTTCCACGGCCTTTCTCGCTTCTGATGTCGGCGACCCCGCCCAGTAGCGCCGCCCGCTCTCTCATGCCGATCAGCCCGATCGACAGCGGATCTTTGAGCGTCGCCGAAGAAAATCCTTTGCCGTTATCCGTTACGGTCAGCGACAAACCGTCGCCATCCGAGCGCAGGCAAACTTCGACCAGCGTGGCGGCGGCATGACGTCGGATGTTGTTCAAACTTTCCTGCAGGATGCGGAATAGCGCGGTCGCCCGGTCCCGGTCGACGGTCGGGTCTTTTTGTGGGATCTTCGCGCGACAAACGATGCCGTATCGCTCTTGAAATTCGCGGCACTGCCACTCCACCGCGGCGCATAATCCGAGACTGTCGAGCACCGCCGGACGCAGTTCGGTGGCGATCTTCTGCACACAATTTATCGCGCCGTCGGTCAGGGCGATCATTTCGGCGACTCGTTCTTTGAGAACAACGGCGGGGGGAGCGCTCTTGGCGAGCTGACCATTCAACCAGACAAGGTCCAATTTCAATCGAATCAGATCTTGCGCGACTTGATCATGTATCTCGCGGGCGATCCGGGTCCGTTCCTGTTCCGGCACCACAAGCAGACGATCGGCCAACGCCCGCAATTCTTCCCGGGAAGCGAGAAGCGCTTCGTCATGTTCCCGCAGAAGTTGCCGGGTCTCTTCCAGTTTCCGTTCGACATCGAGTTGTTCCAGCACCCGTTCGACCGCTATGGTCAGCACATTGAGGAATTGTGTATCCTTGACGATGTAATCGCGCGCGCCGCGCTTCATCATATCGACCGCTATTCGCTCGTCGCCCCGGCCGGTGGCCACGATGAACGGCGGCAACGCAATGTTCGTCCGTTCGGCGGCGGCGATGAAATCGGCGCCCGACATGTCGGGGAGCGAGTAATCAAGAAGGATCAGCCGCGGCCGCCGTTCCCGGGACATCGCCAACGCCTCTTCGCCCGAAAAGGCTTCCGCCGTATCCCATCCGTGTCCGCGAAGCGTAATGGCGATAAGTTCCGACAAGCCCGGGTCGTCTTCCACTATAAGTATGGTCGTTTTTTCATTTCCGGCGTTTTTCTTCATCGGGGATTTATACCCTTTCCTATTTGGAAAAGCAAGAAGAGCGGTTGTTGTCGGTGTTCGGCGGTCAGCAGGGCTGTCCTTCGCTTTGCCCGGGGTTATGGCAGATGGGCTCGCACTTTTTTCGGTTCTGGAAGATGCATGCAAAAAAAAGCTCCTTTTCCAGCAAGCGCTCTTCAATTATGGCCGGTTTCTCGTAGCCGCGACAATTCATCATGGTCTCAACAAATATCTTTTCACAACAAACAAAACAACGCCAGTATATACTCGCAGGGGAACTTTGTCAATAGAAAGAAATTCATAACACACTGAAAATGCTTTGGATATAAACATACTCAAAGGTCCTTAATAGGAAAAAGGCTGTGATTATGAGGAGTAATGAGGTTGCTTAAAAAAGACAAAACTTGTAAGCCGACGCCTATCAATAATAAGTGGGTCGGGGCCTACTAACGGTTCTTTCGGTGTGTTTAGCGGTATTCGCTTTCGAGGAGCGTCGTTATCCGTTCGGGCGGATCGGTCAGGTTGTGGAAGAAGGGCCGTACCGGATAGTTATCGCAGAGATCGTTCACCATGCGATGATATGCGCCAAAGTATTCGCGACGGGTGTAGGGTGTGCTCACCTGACCTTCTACGAGATACCGCCAGAGCGCATCTTCGGTGATCACTGCGCCGATGTGAGAATGAGCGGCGCTTTCTTTCTGGAGCAGGCATATCCTTTTGAGCGGTGCGGTGATATTGCTGATGACCGCCTGTTTGAGTTTCGGGATCGTGTAAAAGGGGGTCGAGGCGACAAACAGCACGCCGTTACGCCGGTAGAGGATGTTGGTCTCGTCGTTGCCGCCGGTCATGAGGCCGCGCATCTTGCGGGCGAGCGTGCTCTTGCCGGTCCCGGAGGTGGCGAGGAACAGGTGTCCGCCACCGTCGCGATCCACGAGAAAACACGAATGAAGCAGAAGAAACAATTCCTCGCGCTCGAACCCCTCGTAGGCGAGCACTTTGGGTAGATAGAGATACGGCCGGTGTCGCGATATCTGCCATGCGCCATCAACGCGCTGAAGATTGTTGAGGTCGGCGCGCTCCTGAGCTTCTATCCGAACGGGCATATCGCCTGTCGTCGTCGTTTCAAACAAGCGGAACGGCGCGGGAAGCACCATTCGGGAGCCATATGAGATATTGAGTAAAAAACCCCCTATTGAAAACTGACGATTCTTCAGATTTGGCAAGGATCCTCCGCGGCGGTACCGGTTTTTTGAGCCCCGAGGGTACTCATCTTCCGTTTAAGTTCCGCGATCCGTTTGCGTACCGCTGAACAGCCGCAGAGAGAATCACCATCCAACAGGGCTTCGGCGGGGCAAGGGTTACAGTAAGCGAACAGGTCGCAGTCGTTGCATTTCCGATTACGGATGATGAGTGGCCGTTCCGCCGCCGCCTTTCGCACCAGTGCGGCAAAGTCGTCGGTCAGGATGTTGCCGAGCGGCACGGTGCATTTGCCGCAGGCGTAGATGTCGCCTGCACAGTTTATGCGGAAGGTCGAAGGATCGCCGTAGTGGCAGAGGAACGAAGCCTCCTTCGGCGCGTAAAAGTTCATCTCGTCGCCTTCAACACTGAACTGGAACCGGATCGCCGCTTCGAGTTCCTCGTCGGTCAGTTTCACCGTTTCGACCTCTGGCCGATGATCGAACGAACTGAACAGGCCGTAGTCGATGACCAGTTGCAGGTCGCGCTCCTTGGCAAAGGCGGTCAGCCGCGCGAGATCGGGGAGGGGGCGCAGAAGCGGCGCGGCGAGTACGATCTTGATGCCCGCCTCACGCAGATGGTCAATTCCCGCCATGATGCGGTCGTAGGCGCCGGAGACACCGGCGCAGCGGTCATGTTCGTTACGATCGGCCGAATAGAGAGAAAGATGGACCGTGCCGACATGGAGCGCCTTCAGCCGCGCGACGTTTTCGGCGGTGAGATGGAGTCCGTTGGTCTTGAGATTGACGAAGAACCGGCGCTTGCGGGCCGCTTCGATGATCTTGAACAGGTCGGGATTGGTGAACGGCTCATAGCCGCTGAAGGTGACATCGAGATATTCGTTATCGGCAAGGATGTCGAGCGTCCGCTCCATCTCGGCGAGAGTCATGAGCCGGTGGCCGCATTCCCGCGGCTGGTAGCAGTGCAGGCACCGCGCATCGCACCGGTCCGCGATCTCGAAAAGGATGCCGGGGCGTTTGATGGTCATAGGTGTTCCATGCCCCGTTTGCGGCCGGACAGTTTTTTCTTCAACTCCGAGAACAACAGACGCAACGGACGCGGCGTGTGGTGACGAATACGGTTCCGCAAAAGGTAGTACCAGAATGCCCCGCGTGACCGTTTCCCCTCGACCACCCCAACGATGTCAAAGAGCGATATCGGCGGATCGCAGTAGGGATTGTTGTCGCCTTTGGTCCGCGCCACGAACCCCTTTTTCCACACCAGCCGGTGTGCGACGAACACCTCGCCCGAACGAAACACCACCACATCGCCGGGACGCAGATGTTCACGGTCTGCCGGTGCGATGTGAATGAGTTCTCCGGGTTTGATAGAAGGAAGCATGGAGTTCTGTGAACCGAACAGCACCACCCCGGGACCACCGCCGGTGGAGAAGGTCGTTATGAGTTGGTCGAAGGGGATGTCAGACATAATGGGCAGGGGCACTGATTGCGCTCAAAGGCCTTCGCTTGCAGTATTGAGAGTGCCTCCCTCGAGCTCACACCCCTCATCACTCATATAACAGGCGAAAAGGAGTTTTTTCTCAATGATTCTTTCTTCGACGATCATGGGCTTGATATACATGAGGACCTCCACAATACTCAATAATAATGGATGACACAATTACCGGTGTCGGTATTCCGGTAACAGAGAACGATGCCATACGACAGGATCGTCGTCTGTACATTACCGGAGGCTATCGGAAGAGGCAGATACATGGAGGGATGTTTGGTAAAGAAATTGCCAAGCCCACTGTAGAGATATTGCGACTGCACTCCGCTGACAAAGAAATCGGCAAGACCGTCACCATCAAAATCTTCAGTAGCGCCAGAGCTACCCACACCCCAAGCTCCGGTTTCGGCGCCGACCGTTTCGTCCATAATGCCGCTCCGGGTGATCTGGTTGGTCCCTTCGACCCAACTGGTGGAGAAATCGATCCCGCTTCCATCATCTTCGCCGAAGAAGAACTTTATCTTGCCGCTCTCGATGACGGCAAAATCGCTATAAGCATCGCCGTTGAAGCTGCCATAGAATCCGCTACGAAGTTGAGTAAGACCGGCGAGGGTGGCATCATAGGAAGAAATAGTCGTATCGGCGGGACTGGCAGAACCATAAATCGCCTTTATCTTGGTTTGGTTCGTTGCGGTATTATAGTTGCCGCCTACGAACGACCCGAGCGGTATGCCACCATTGTTCTGGTTCTTGATGTTGCCTGCCTTGCGCACGGTGTAACCAAAACGGTCGCCGACGGCATTGCCGATGTACGATACGCCGGTCTGCGCGGTGTAGTCGCCGCCGCAGGTCTTACCCGCCGCTCCCTTGTCGTCACCGTACAGGACAAAAACGCGTCCGGCGTTCGAGTTGTAATTCGACTGCGCTACGGCAAGATCATCGCACCCATCGCCATTGAAATCATCGATGCCATCGATATCGTTGATGTTGTCCACAAAAGTCAACATATCGCCGCGAACCGTATCGACAGAATCGACAACACCATAATAAATATGGATGTTCTTACCGCCCAGATCGCTCACTATCACATCCATATGCTTGTCGCCGTTCAGGTCGGCTGCGGCAAGGCGGAAGCCGAAAGAGGTCCCGGCATCGACCGGTTTTGTCAGTTCCACCTTTGAGGGAGGGGTCACCTTTTTAGTTTCACTATCGACATTGCTGATGAATACATATGCTTTCTGCTGACCCGAATCGGAAACGGCGAAATCGGTTTCGCCATCTTTGTTGATGTCGCCCATGTTCTTGATATTCATGGTGTGCGACCCTAGCGAGGCCACTATCAGTTCGTATGCCGTCAACTGTACCGCTCCTTTGTCCACGACATGAGTAGACAGAACGGGGGCGGTGTTTGTCGCAAGTATCGTCCCATCCTGCGCGTAGATGCCGTCGCTGGCGCGGACCGCGAAGCAGTACTGGTCGCCGTTCCGGTGGATGTCGGCGGTGATCGTCGTGGCTACGTTAGAGCGTTTCTTCATGTAGAACAGGTAGTTCTGCGCCTCGCCCGCCGCTTTCGGGGTGACGAAGTCGTCGCCGTTGAGCGACGGATCGGCCACCGAGAAGTTGGCCAGCGGTGTTATCGCCACGCCGGTGTCGAACACGCTCTCGCCGTCGTCGAGCGAGCAGGAGGCGCCATAGGCCTCATATTTCACCTGATATTCGTACACGCGGTCTTGGAACGCGCCGCCGTAGGTCGAGTTGTTGCCGATGACGGCGCTCCACTCGACGAATGCCTCGCCGCGGGCCGGGTCGGTCGTTACGGCCGGGGTGATTCCTTCGGGCCGTTCGAGGTTCACATGGACCCAGATCGTCTTGGTGAAGGTGTTGCCCGAGGGCTGTTCGGTTATCGTCATGAGCATCTCGATGTCGGTCTGGCCGCCCACGACGCTGTCCTCGAAGGTCAGATCGTCGAACTCGGCGACCATGTCGGCGCCGACTTTTTCGATGTTGACCGTGGTGTTCCCGCCGATCGCGTCGACCGGGTCGACCGCCGTCAGGACGACCGTACCGTGGTTCGGGTAGCCGACGATATCCTCGATACCGTCGATGGTGAAGATGAGGCGACGGGCCGAAGCGCCGTCGAGTTCGAGGATCGTCGTGGTGTCATGGTCGATATCATCGTTCCAGCCGTAGCCGATCTCCCAGATGCCGGCGTGGACATAGGGCTCCGGATTGACATCGGTCACCGGGTCGAGCGTCGGATCGGTGTTGTCGGCACGGACATAGTAGGTGTCGGTGGCGATGGTGGCGCCGTTGTTGACCGTCAGTTCGATGGTGTTTTCGAGGCCGCCGGCGTTCAACGAAACGAACGCGAAGTCTGCGCGACCATCCAAAACATTGGAGCAGATATCGGCGCCGCCGTTGACGCTGATGCAGGCGTTGTTGGTGCCGTTCGGCGAATCGGTCTCGACATAGAGATTGTAGGTCGGCCCACCGTCGTTGCTGTTGAGCCAGGTCGGTACGGTCTGCGTTCCGTTGATCACCTTGTCGTTGGCCGTCAGGTGAAGCGTCGAACAGGCTACATCGGTCACCACCTCGACATCGATTTGCTGGTCGACCGGCAGAAGGGCGGTATCGTAGACATTCAAATGGTCGTCGGTCACCTTGACCGTTAGACGCCAGAAGCCGTCGCCAAGCCGCAGGAGCGGGGCGACCGTCGGGAATATCTGGTCCGCGCCGTCGAGGGTGGCGGTGAAACCGTTCCACGACTTGCGGTTCCGCGCGGTGTCCTCGACGCCACCGAGGGCGTCTATCGGTATCGCGAGGATATCGATGGTCGAGGCGGTCCCGGTCGGCGTCTGGAGTTTGGTGAGGTCGAGATGCATCGTGAACTGGATGCCCGATTCGCCGGGATCCTCGTCATAGTCGGGATCGATGGAGATATCGAGCACCGTGCCGTCGGTCGGATAGGCGATAACGGCGTTGGGGGTCTTCGCGTCGACCTCGTAGGTCAGCGCGGCTACACGGACGTTGCCGCGGGCATCCGAAACGGTGATCTCGAACTCATGCTGATTGTAGGCGAGCGCCGGCAGGTCGATGGTGACGGTGGTGCCGACGATGGTCATCTCTCCCAGGCCGTAGGTGTGGGTCGACTGTTCGACATCGGCATAGTCGTAGATCGTATGTTTGACCACCGGGGTCGCGTTGTTCCAATCGCCGGTGATCTTGAATTTCAGTTGCTGGCCGGTCAGTTCGTCGGCGACCACCGTGCCGTCGCGCGCCGTGAGCCAGAGCTGATGGCCCGAGGTGGCGCCGGTCGGCCCTTGGAACAGCACGCTCGGCGGCGTGGTGTCGACGGTGATGTTCTTCGACGACTCGTCGGAGGTGTTGCCGCCGCAGTCGACGACCGTCGCCCCGAAGGAGTTGGGGGTGAGCAGCTCCGGTATCGTGATGCTGGTGAAGGTGGCGGTCCGGTCGCCCGCGACCGTCGCGGTGTAGATGTTGCCGGTGGTCTTGTTACGGAGCGTCACGGTCCGACCGATGTCGATATCGTCCTGTATCGTGATGACGATGGTCGCCTGCATCCCGTTCGCCGGGGTGGCGTCAAGGTCTTCGGCGGCGACAAGGAAATTATCGCTGTTCGCATCGTTCACGACGACAAAGGAGGATATGACCGGCTTGTCGCGGTCGAAGGTGAAAGAACGCAGGCCTTCCGCAAGGATTGTCGGCGCTGCGATCCGGTTGTCGGTGTAGCGATCAACGGAGTCGACACCGTCGTTGACCTTGGCGTAGAGTTTGTAGGTGCCGCATTTGTCGGGCAGGTCGAGCGGTATCGAGAGATCTTCCTGAGCGTTGCACAGCGATCCGGCGGTCGTTCCGCTGGCCACGGCAAGCCCGGTGTCAGCGTCAATGATCTCAACCGTTTCGCCCGCTTCGAGGTTCTTGGTGCGGTAGACGAAACTCGGCACCGCCGAACCGGCCTTGTAACTGGTACCGTTTGGCGGCAGGGACCACTGGAAGGTCGGCGTGGTGGTGTTGAGCGAGAAGGAGGTGTTCTGGGTATCGCTGTTGTTTGCGTCGTCGGTCGCGGTGACGGTGAGGGTGTAGGTGCCTTCACCATTGGCAAGGGTATAGCCGTAGGAGCCGCCGCAGGCGCTCGGTGTACCGTTACCGGCGGGGGTGTCGAACCGGCAGGTGGTGGTGGTTGCGCCGGTCACGGTGAAGGTGATGGTGCCGGTCGTCCGGCGGGTGCAGGCATTGACCGGATCTATGAGCACGGTGGGCGGCGTATTATCGACATCGAATGTATCCGACGGCCCGGCCGCGAGAGCTGTGTTACCGGCGTTGTCGCTGGCGGTGCCAGCCGCGATGCTGATGCCGAGCGTACCGTTGCCGGTAAGATTGGATATCGTTACGGTGCGGGTCGTTGTGCCGGAACCGGTCACCGTGACGGTGCCTGAAGCGCCGTCGGTCGTGTTGAGCGTTATGTGGCCCGTCGCCAGCGTCACGCTGTCGGCGCCGGTATAAGTGACGGTGTAGAGGACCGAATCGCCGGTTTTCGCCTCGGTCGCCGAGGGGGCGCCGATCACAAGGGTCGGCTCGGTAGTGTCTATCGTGATGGCGAAACTGCCGCTGTCGGACCAGTTGCCGAGAGCGTCGGCTGCCTGCACATAAAGCGTGTAGGTACCGGCGGTGAGCGTGGTGGCGGTGAATGAATTTGCGACGGTCGTCGTCCAGTCCGATTCATCGTAGCTGTAGCGGAAGTTGACCGTATCGGCCGGTGTATCCCACGACCAGAGGGGTGTGGTATCATTGGTCGGTGTGGTTCCGTTCACCATCGGTGCGGCCGGCGCCTCGGTATCTATCACTATCTCGAAAGAGCCGCTGTCGGACCAGTTGCCGAGCGCGTCGCGCCCCTGGACATAGAGCGTATAGGAACCATCGATGAGGGGGCTGGGGGTGAATGAATTTGCGACGATCGTCGTCCACGAAGATTCATCGTAACTATAACGGAATTCAACCGTGTCGGTCGGGGTGTTCCATGACCATGTCGGCGTGGGGTTGTTCGTGGGAGAGATTCCGTCCACCGTCGGTGCGTCGGGGCCGGTGATGTCTATCTCGACGGTGAAGTAACCGCTACCCGACCACGTGCCGACGCCGTTGCGGGCCTGCACGAAGAGTGTATGGGACCCTTCGGTGAGCGCCGACCCCGGGGTGAAGGAAAGGTCGGTCGTCGTCGCCCAACCGTTGCCGTCGGTGAAACTGTAGCGGTATTCGACCGCGTCGGTCACCGCATTCCATGACCATTCGGGGGTCGTATCGTTGGTCGGCGACGTACCGGTCACGACCGGTGCATCGGGCACCGACAGGTCTATCACGACCTCTTTCGAGCCTGAGAGCGACCAGTTGCCGGCGGCATCCTGCGCCTGCACATAGAGGGTGTAGGTTCCGGCGGTAAGCGTTGCGGCGGTGAAGGAGGTATTCGTCGTTTCGGTCCAGTTCAAACCGTCGGTGTAGCTGTAACGATAATTGACCGCGTCGGTGACCGGTATCCAGGTCCAGTTCGGCGTGGGATCGTTGGTCGGCGTGGTGGCGAGCACCGTCGGGGCGTCGGGCGCCGACGTGTCTATCGTGATGGTGAACCAGCCGCTATCGGACCAGTTCCCTGCCGCGTCACGGGCCTGCACGAAAAGGGTATGCTCCCCTTCGATAAGTGCATCATCGGGGGAGAAGGTCACTGCCGAAGTGGTGGTCCAGTCGATATCGTCGCCGGTATAATTGAAGCGATACTCGACCGCACCGGCCGGTGTGTTCCATGACCAGGCGGGGGTCGTATCGTTGGTCGGCGTGGTGCCGGTGACCGTCGGGGCGGCGGGGGCGGTGGTGTCGATCACGATGGCGAAAGAGCCGCTGGTTGACCAGTTGCCCGCCGCATCACGACCCTGCACATAGAGGGTGTGGGTGCCTACCGCGAGCGCTGTGGCGGTGAAGTCGGTATCGGTCGTTACGGTCCAAGGGGAGCCGTTAGTGAAGCTGTGACGGAATTCAACGGTGCCGGCCGGTGTGTTCCATGACCACGTGGGGGTCGTATCGTTGGTCGGTGTTATGCCGTCGACCGTCGGGGCAGCGGGCGCCGTGGTGTCGATCACGATGGCGAAAGAGCCGCTCGTTGACCAGTTGCCCGCTGCATCGCGGCCTTGGACATAGAGCGTGTGGGTGCCTACTGCGAGCGCTGTGGCAGTGAAGTCGGTATCGGTCGTCACGGTCCACCCGGAGCCGTCGGTGAAGCTGTAACGGAATTCAACGGTGTCGGCCGGGGTGTTCCATGACCACGTGGGGGTCGTGTCGTTGGTCGGCGTGGTACCGGAAACCGTCGGGGCGGCGGGAGGCAGTGAGTCGACCTGCACCGTCAGGGCGGCGGTGCGCAGAACGCCTAGATGCATGACCGACGCCGTGATCGAATCTTCGCCGTCGGGGAGGGTAGTGGTATCGAATATCGTCAGACCGCCGGTTCCGATCGTTTCCACTATCGGTGTTTCATCGTTGATCGTAAGCGATACTTCGGTCGTCGCCGATTCGATGTCGGTCGTCCGGACGATGACGGTGCACTGGACGCCGGCGGCGAGTTGGTCGCCGTCATCGGCCGTGTTCAGCTGCATGTTCATGGCCGGGGTTCGGGCGCAGATGGTTTGGAAGGCTATCGCCGGATCGTTCACATAGACCTTAAGGGGGACCTCGACGACCGTTTCGTTGCCGATAGCGTCGCGGGCGGTGACGGCAAGGGTCAGCGCCTCGTTGGTCTCGGTGAAGGATATCTCCGCCACGGTGAAGGGACCATCGCCGGTCGTATCGCCGAGCAGCGTCGTGCCGTTGCGCACCTCGACCGCGACCGAGTCGGAGAGTTCGTCGATCGCCTTGCCGGTAACGGCGATCTGTATTCCCTCGGTCGTCGTATTGATGTCGTCGACCGGCGTGAGGGTGGCATTCTCGACCGGAGCGGTGATAGAGAGCTCCGGCGGGGTGATATCGATGAACAGGCCGGTGACGGTCATCGAACCGGTCGCCGAACTGTCATCATCCTTCATGACCACCGTGAGGGTATGTGTGTCGGCCTGACTGATGCTTTCGGGCAGTGTGATCGACTGTTCAACGGAGGCGGCGCCGAGCGTCAGCGTCTCGTCGGGCTCATCGGTCCCCGGCGTGCCGTCGATGTATATCTCGATCGCCGAACCAACCGAACAAAGGTCGGAGACATCGCTGATGATAAGCGTTTTTTGAAGGTTGTTGAGGCCGGTGTTCTCATCGTCGGCGATGCCGAACCGGTCGTCGTTCTGGATGTTAAGGGCAAAGCCGCAGGATTGTTCCGATGCGGCGCTGAAAGAGAGGGTGTCCTCATAGGTGCCCGTTTTCACTTTCATTACGATGTTGGCCGCTATCGGCACCGTTATCTCGGGGAATGTCGCGACGCCGTTCTGTATGTTCGCGGAGCCTACCGGCGTATTGCTGAGAGCCTCGATGAAGAGGTCGACCTTCTGTCCGTCGGGATAACCGGTGGTCACCGCTTCCATCTTCACTTGGAAAAGATCGGTGTCCTTTTTTAGGTCGTCGTTGTCGTCGAGATCCGCACCTTCCAGTATCGTGGGAACGGTCCCGGCCTTGTAGTAGCGCATGACGAGCGTTTCGATCTCGTCATAGCTCACCGTAAGGGTCGCCGTCACCTTGATGGCGGGGCTCAGGGTGATATAGGCGGTCACGGTATGGGTTCCCGCCTCAAACGGGATGCTGAGGAACCGGGCGGTACCATTCACGAGGGTCCCGGCGTAATTTTTAACGGTGGGTTGCGCAGAGCCGCTAACTGCGTCGGTATCGGTCTGTTCGGCGGCGCTCTTCACTTCGAGGGTGAGCGAAGTGCCGTCTTTTATCGCGCCGGCGGTCGTTTGCGCGGCGACGGTGATGTTGATTTGGATGAGATCGTCGCTTTTATCGACATCGTCCGCGGTCGTTACGATCTGGCCATCGGTGATATCTTGGAAGAGAAGCTTCACCTCGATCTGGTGACACTTCTGATCATCTCCGCAGGCGTATCCCGCCTTGCAGTCGCTGTCGGCGCTACACTGTTCTTTGGAGGAACAGGCGCCCGCTACAAGGGACAGGAACACAACCCAAATAAGAAGAGCGACGATACGTCTCATACGATACTCCCACAGAAGGTTCTTCTAACAAGACCGGGTGCCGATGATAGCACTACCTGTTGGTATTGTCAACAATTTGTTCGACCAGTTGACGGTCGATAAGGTCCCGCAACATCTCATGAGTATCGCGTTCTAGGGTCGCACGGTCGACGCCGTCGGAACCCCCGAATTTTTCATACAGTCCGTCGACGACCGCGGCGACGTTTCGTTTCCCGTCGAGCAGTTCCCAGATGATCCCCGCCGTCGCGTTGATCGATATGATCTTTTCGACGAGCGGCGAAACGATGGTCACCGTTCCGTCCTTCATCTTGCGCCACGCGATCTCATCGCGGATCCGGTAGACATGGTCGTTCATTCGTCTCTCTCCTTCGAGAACAGGGCCCATTGTATGCGCCGCGTCCCGTTTTTCAAATAAAATCTGGCCTCATTTGACTCGTCATACCGTTTCTGCTAGCATCGCGCGACATCAACGGTTCACGGAGCGCCCCATGATCCCCGAACGCGATATCAGTTGGATCTATTATTTCCTGTACCCGGTGCTGGCCGCCGCCGCCGGCTACCTGATATTCATCATTTATCAGTATGGCCGGGGACTGAAAGATTCACCGCGCGAGATATGGTTCGTCTCCATTTCGCAGGTGACCGAGTTCATCGCGTGGTCGCTGATGCTTTCGACGCTCACCCTCTTCCTCTCGAGCGATGTCGGCCTTTCCGACATCTCGGCGAGCAACATCGTCGGCGGGTGGAATGTCTCCTACACGGTGCTCATGTTCGGCGTCGGGGCGCTGGTCGACGCGGTGGGGGTCAAGCGGGTGCTCGTCATCGGAACGGTGCTCGCCATCGCCTCGCGGCTCGTCTTCGCCGTATCGACTAACATCTATACCCTCATCCTTTTCGGGTTCGCGGTGCAGGCGGTGTCGGTCGCGTTCCTGTCGCCGGTCATCACCGTCGCGATCAAGCGCTACACCAAGTCCGACACCTCGGCGATGGGCTTCGCGATGTTCTACACCCTGATGAATGTCGGATTCGCCGTCGGCGGCTGGATGTTCGACTACATCCGCAATACGCTCGGCGAATACGGCACGACGGTGGTCCCCCTGCTGGGCACCATGTCGACCTACCGGTTCATCATGCTCGTTGCCTTCTTTATGTCGATACCGGCGATGATCTTCATCGCCCTTTTGCGCGACGGCATCAACCTCCACGACAACGGCCGCATCGAGATAACGCCGCCCAAAAAGAGCGAAGGGGCCTTCTTCCCGGCGCTCGGCAAGACGGTGCGCGACGCCTTCACCGACGCCTATCGCATCTTCATCGATGTCATGAAACAGCCCGCCTTCTGGAAATTCATGCTACTTCTCACGATACTGCTCGGGGTCAACTATGTCTTCTTCCACTTCCACTACACCTTCCCCAAATACGGCATCCGCGTGCTGGGCGAAGGGGCGAAGGTAGGCAGTGTCTACGGGATGCTCAACCCGGTCATCGTGATATTCTTCGTGCCGCTCATCGCGTGGGCGACCCGCACGTGGAGCCCCTACCTGATGATCACCTTCGGCTCGTTCGTATCGGCCTTCGCCGTGTTCCTCGTGACGCTCCCCGAACGGTTCTTCATACCACTCGTGGACACGGTGTTCGGCCGTCTCATCTGGCAGGTGTGGCTGGGGCTCGACCCCGCCATCGGCGAGGGGAAACTGGCCATCTACATCGCGCTGACGATCTTCGTCGGCCTGTTCACCGTCGGCGAGGCGATCTGGTCGCCGCGGCTGATGGAATACACCGCCCGCATCGCCCCCGAAGGACAGGAGGCGAGTTACATGACGCTCTCCATGCTGCCGAAGTTCATCAGCCAGCCGCTGGTCGCTCTCATGTCGGGACAACTGCTCGCGAATTATGTGCCGGTGCAGGATAAGCTCGGCCCCGACGGCAAGCCGCTTCTCAACGAAGCGGGACAGGTGGTGCAGGTGGTGGGCGATGTCTCGGATCACCGGATGGTCTGGGTCTGGATCGCGGCGCTCGCCGTCACATCCCCCATCGGCATGCTCATCCTCCGGAAATGGGTGAATCCCAAAGAACCGGTCAAGGACTAAAAGAAACGATATCGGTTAGTTGTGGCGGTGCCGTTCCAGTAGCCGCGCGAGGTCGCCGAGAGAAAAGGGTTTGGCGATGCTGTCGGTGAACCCGTATTTGCGCGGATCGGCCATGACCGGGTCGTCGGCGTAGCCCGAAAGGACGAAGATCGGGACCGTTTCGTCCCGTTTGCGCAGTTCGACCACCGCCTCCTTGCCTCCCATGCCGCCCGGCACCGTGAGATCGAGCAGGACCGCCGCGAACGGACGCCCCTCCCGACGCGCCTCGTCGAAGGTCCAGAGCGCCGCGCCGCCGTCCTTCACGCAGACCGTCGTATAGCCCAGCCGTTCGAGCATCGGGGAGAGGATGCCGAGTATCACCTCTTCGTCGTCCATCGCCAGTATCCGTCCGGCGCCGTGATGGAACGCCCCCGCCGCCGCGGACTGTCCCGCCGCGGTCCGGTCGGAGGCGGGCAGGTAGAGGATAAAGGTCGAGCCTTTCCCCGGTTCCGATTCGACCTCGAGGGCGCCGCCGTGACGCGCCACGATGGAGTAGGATATGGCCAGCCCGAGTCCGCTCCCCTTCTGCTTGGTAGTGAAAAAGGGATCGAAGATGCGCGGCCGGATATCGGCCGGGATGCCCACCCCGTGATCGCGGATCGTTATCCGCAGATACCGACCCGGCGCGAGCGTCGGATGCGCGCCCCCATCGATCGACACCGCCGTCGCCGCCGCCTCGATGACGCCGCCCGCCGGCATCGCCTGCTGGGCGTTGAGAATGATATTGTTGAAGACCTGTCCTATCTGATCGGGATCGTGGTCGCACAATGGCAGATCGTCGGGCAACTCGGCGCGGAACGAAACGTTCGACCCCGAAAGTGTGAAGCGCGCCGTTTCGTGGATAAGCGGCTGTATCGGCCCGGTGCGCCGCATCGGAGCGCCCCCCTTGGCGAAGGTGAGCAGTTGCCGGGTCAGTCCCCGCGCCCGCCCCATTGCCTGTAGCGCCTCCTCAAGATAGTGACCGGTCTGCGGCTCCTTGGTGACCATCCGGGCAAGATCGATAAAACCGAAGATGCCGCCGAGCAGGTTGTTGAAATCATGGGCGATACCGCCCGCAAGTACCCCGAGCGACTCGATCTTCTGCCCCTTCTGAGCCTCCTCCCACAACTGTTTCTTCTCAGTGATGTCGACCGAAACACCCAGCAGCGCCGGCATCCCGGAGAAGTTGAACGGTATCTTTACCGTCGAAAGGAGGTGTATCTTGCCGGTCGCGTCGGTGATCGGCTCTTCGGGTATCAGTTTGGCCTTTCCCGAGTCGATGACCGCCTGATCGTCGGCGCGGAAATGTTCCACCTCCGCCGGCGTGGCGCCGAAATCGACATCGCTTTTCCCGGTAAGCGCCTCGACGGTGGTGCCGTAGTTGTCGGCGACCGCCTTGTTGACAAGGATGAAGCGGCTGTCGCGGTTCTTGGCGAAGATGAAATGGGGCACGAGGTCGATAATCTGCCGCAGGAGTCGCTCGCTATCACGGAGCGCCAGTTCGGCCTCGCGCCGCTCGGTGATGTTGCGTCCCTCGGCCACCATCTGGACCACCCGACCCGAATCGTCGCGGATCGGATAGAGATTGAATTCGATGATGATCGGACCGCGCTTGGTGAGGACCTTGGTCTCGCGCCGGATTACTTCGCCCACCGCAGCGCGACCGATGTCGTTTTTCAACAGTTCATGATCGCCGCCGCGCCACCAGAAGGAATCCCAGAACTTGATCCCGAGCAATTCCTCTTCGATCAATCCCGCCGACTCGACCGGCGCGCGGTTGAGATAGCGGATCGTCCCATCCAGATCGAGCAGTCCGATGAACTGATACAAACCGTCCAGTATCTGCGCCATCTGATGGGCGTTCGACCGGACGAGCGCCTCGGTCCTTTTCTGTTTGTTCGGCATAGTTCCCCCTCCCGCATCCGGCAGAGAAAAGGTTATAAACAATTTGTTGCAATGTCAACGAGAATTTTTACGGACAACACCGCGAACAGGATTCATTCGATCCCTCGATCTCGATGGTGCAGTGTCTGATGCCGAGATCGTTCATCGCGGCGTTCGCCTCCCGCTTGACGCGGCAGGAGATCTCCGGCGTCACCGGGTCGTCGAGCACCAGATGGACCGTCAGTATCGTGTGTTCGCCGTCAAGGCTCCAGAGATGAAGGTCGTGGAACGAGGCGACCCCGGCGACCGTCGCAAGCCGCTCCTCTATCGCGGCAAGGTCCACCCCATCCGGTATCCCCTGTAGCAGTATTTTCGCCGAAGAGCGCAGGGCGCCGAGCGCCGTGACGAAGATGAACGCGGCGATGCCGAGCGACAGGAGCGGATCTATCCAGTACCAGCCGGTGAAGTGCATGATGAGCGCCCCGACGAGGACCGCCCCCCAGCCGAGTACATCCTCAAGCAGGTGGAGCGCCACCACCTTCGCGTTCTGCGAACTCCCTTTTTTGAGCCGCAGGACCGCCGCGCCGTTGACCACGATGCCGAGCACCGCGAGCGCCAGCATACCGAGGGTGACGGTCGGCTGGGGCGTGATGAGACGCGGGATGGCGGCGAAGACGATGACCACCGATCCGACCACCAGTATCGCGCTCCCGACGACCGCCCCGAGCAGCGAAAAACGGCGGTAACCGTAGGTGTAGCGCCGGTCGCGGCCGCGGTCCGACACCTTTTGCAGGTACCACGCCAAGGCGAGAGCGAGGCTATCGCCGAGGTCGTGGAGCGCGTCGGACAGTATCGCGATGCTGTTGGTCAGCAGTCCGCCCGCTACCTCGATGAGCGCGAAAGAGAAATTGAGCAGGAACGCGACGCCGATGTGGCCGGTGTCGCCGTGATCGTGATGGTCGTGGCCGTGATCGTGGCTCATGCGCTTCGGTCAGACGTTGAAGCGGAAGTTGATGATGTCGCCGTCCTTGACGGTGTACTCCTTCCCCTCGAGGCGGTAGTGGCCCGCCTTCTTGCATTCGGCCTCGGAACCGTATTTATTGAAATCGTCGAAGTGTATCGTCTCGGCGCGGATGAAACCGCGCTGGATGTCGCTGTGGATCTTTCCCGCCGCCTCGACCGCCGGGAGTCCCTTGCGGATGGGCCATGCCCGCACCTCGTCCTCCCCCGCCGTGAGGAACGATATGAGCCCGAGCGTCTCATAGGCGGTCCGGATGAACCGGATGCGCGCCGCTTCGGCAAGGCCATACCCTTTGAGAAATTCAAGCTGTTCTTCCTCAGCCATCTGCGACAGGTCCTTCTCGAGCGTCGCGCAGACCGGGAACGAGAGAACACCGTCGGCCGCGATGGCGGCGGTGAAATCGGCAGAAAGCGGCGCGCCCCCCTCCGGATCGTTCACGAGCGCTATCCGTTTCTTGAGCGTCAGGAAACTGTAGTTCGATATGAGGGCCAGTTCGTCGGTGGTGAAAGTGCCGGGAGCCGGGAATTCGTTCTTTTCAAGTATCGTATGGAGCTTTTTTATCGCCGGCATCTCGGGCGGATTCTTCTTCTCCTTCGCCTCGCGCTCTATCCGCTTCTCGGCGATGATGAGATCGGTCAGGAGCAGTTCGTCCTTGAGTTTCCGGTATTCGGTCAGCGGGTCTTTCGGTTCGGCGGTCATGATGGAGTCGAAATTGCGCAGAACGAAGATGAGCAGGTCGGCCTTCTGGATGAGATTTTTCACTTGAGAAGGAAGAAGCGCATCTTTCGTGGCGGCGATATTGTAATCGGTCAGGACGAACTCGGCGTAGGTCTTCTTTTTCGGTTTATAGATCTCGGCGAGCCGGTCGATGCGGGCATCGGGAACCTTGATGGTGCCGATGTTCTCCTCTTTCTTCGCCTCCGGGATACCGGTAAGCGCCTCGAAAACGGTCGTTTTTCCCGAAACAGGAAGTCCGATAAGGGCCGCGCGCATGGTGCCTCCACCTGAAAAAGACAGGAATGTACTATACCTGTGCCGGGAAAAGAGTCAAATTCAGAGCTTGCCCAAGCCGCGATGTCTGGTAAAAAATTTACAAGCATCCCGTTCGGCGTACGATGTTCTCGCTGTTCTAACTGAAGGAGCGCCCATGTCCCGCACCATCTCCATCAAAGGGGTCCGCCACCACAACCTGAAAGGGTTCGACCTCGACATCCCCCACGAAAAGATCGTCGTCATCACCGGCGTCTCGGGCTCCGGCAAGACCTCGCTCGCCTTCGACACCATCTACGCCGAAGGACAGCGCCGCTATGTCGAATCGCTCTCGAGTTACGCCCGCCAGTTCCTCGAACTGTCGGCCAAGCCCGATGTCGAGCACATCGAAGGCCTGTCGCCCAGCATCGCGATAGAACAGCGCGGCCTCAATAAGAGCCCCCGCTCGATCGTCGGTACCACCACCGAGATATACGACTACCTGCGGCTGCTGTTCGCCCGCGCCGGGACGGTCCACTGCCACGAATGCGGCCGGGCCATCGTCAAGACCCCCGCCGCCCGTATTGTCGAGGAGATACTGAAACTCGCCGGCGAGAAGCTCTACCTCATCGCCCCCGTCGTTTCGGGACGCAAAGGGACCTACGAGAAACTGTTCGACGAACTCCGCGGAGAGGGGTTCCTGCGCATCGTCATCGACGGGACCGAATACCGGCTCGACGAGGCGCTGCCGAAACTCGACAAGCAGAAGAAGCACGATATCGGGATCGTGGTGGACCGTATCGCGGTGCGCGACGGCGCTGACCAGAACCGCATCCGCGCATCGGTCGAAACGGCGCTGCGGAAAGGCGAAGGGAAACTGCTCCTGCGGCAGAGCGACGGCACGACGAAACTCTTCAGCGAGCAGTTCGGCTGTCCCTACTGCGGCATTTACTACGACGAGATAGAGCCGCGCTCGTTCTCGTTCAACAGCCCGGCGGGCGCCTGCCCCACCTGCAACGGACTCGGTTTCACGATGCGGATGGACGAAAAACTCATCGTCACCGACCCGGGCAAACCGCCGACGCGCGGCGCGATACCGTCGCTGTGGAATTTCACCACGCAGATGATCGAACAACTGCTCGACCACTATAAGATAGACAAGAAGACGCCGCTCAATAAGTTGCCGGAAAAGGTGCGCAAGGCGATACTCTACGGGAGCGACGAGCAGATAAAATTCTCTGTGAAGACCGAGAACATGAAGCACGATTTCGACCGCCCGTTCGAGGGGGTCATCACGGCGCTTGAGCGGCGCTACAAGGAGACGACGAGCGAGATGATCCGCGAGGAACTCGCGAAATACCTCGTGCAGGGGGTGTGCGAGACCTGCGGCGGGAAACGGCTCCAACCCAAAGCGCTCGCGGTGAAGGTCGCCGGGATGAATATCCACGAGATGGGGGAGATGCCGGTCGAGGAACTCGCAAAAGTCTTCGGCGACGATAAACGGATGAAATTCAGCGACTTCCAGAAGGAGGTGGCCCACAAACCGGCGACCGAGATCCATGCGCGGCTCGGCTTTCTCGACCGCGTGGGACTCGGCTACCTCACGCTCAACCGCAAAACGGCGACGCTGTCGGGTGGCGAGGCGCAGCGGATACACCTCGCGACGCAGATCGGCAGTGCGCTGACCGGCGTCACCTACGTCCTCGACGAGCCGTCGATAGGGCTCCACGCCGCCGACACCGAGAAGCTGGTATCGATACTCAAAAATCTGCGCGATCAAGGGAACAATGTCATCGTCGTTGAACACGACCGCGATATCATGGAGTCGGCCGATGTTCTTGTCGATCTCGGACCCGGCGCGGGACGGAAGGGGGGAGAACTGCTCTACGCCGGACCGACCGAAGGGATAGGGGCGGTGAAGCGGTCGCTCACCGGGAAATACCTCACCGGAGAACTCTCGATACCGGTGCCGAAAACACGCCGCAAAGCGAACGGCCGTATGCGGATAAAGGGAGCAACGACGAATAATCTCAAGAATATAGATGTCGATATCCCGCTCGGGGTCCTCTGCGTGGTGACCGGTGTGTCGGGGTCGGGGAAGTCGTCGCTCATCATGGAAACGCTTCTCCCGGCGCTCGAAGGAAAGCCGGCGCCGCTCAAGAGTTTCAAGGTCGACGGCGAACTCGACGAATTCCTCGAGATCGATCAGTCGCCCATCGGCCAGACACCCCGTTCCAACCCGGCGACCTACACGCAGGCCTTCGGCCCGATACGCGATCTGTTCGCCCAACTGCCCGAAGCGCGGGCCCGCGGTTATCAGCCGGGCCGTTTTTCCTTTAATGTAAAGGGTGGCCGGTGCGAGACCTGCGAGGGGGGCGGTGTCATCCGCATCGAGATGAATTTCATGCCCGACACCTATGTCACCTGTCCCGACTGCGGCGGGAAGCGGTTCAACCCCGACACGCTCGAGATCCGCTACAAAGGGAAGAGCATTTACGATGTTCTTGAGATGGAGGTCGACGAGGCGGTCGATTTTTTCCACCCCTTCCCGGCGATACGGCGCAAGATAGAACTACTCCACCAGATCGGGCTGGGCTACATCACGCTCGGCCAGCCGGCCCACACGTTGTCGGGCGGCGAGGCCCAGCGCATCAAGTTATCGAAAGAACTGGCGAAAAAGAAAGCCGACCGGACGCTTTACATCCTCGACGAACCGACGACGGGGCTCCATTTCGACGACATCAAGAAACTTATCGCGATACTCGACCGGCTCGTCGGCCACGGCGCATCGGTGCTGGTCATCGAACACAACCCCGACATCGTCAAGTGCGCCGACCATATCATCGACATCGGCCCGCTCGGCGGCAACAAAGGGGGCGAGATCGTCGCCTCTGGCACCCCCGAAGAGGTGGCGAAAAGCAAGCGGTCGCTCACCGGCCGGATGCTCAAAGATATCCTGTAGTGATAGGAGGTTCCTTATGAAACGGCACGACGCTCTGTTCATCGCCGGCGTGGCGGTGTTCTTCTCTCCGTTCTTCTTTTCCGACGCGGTGCTCGAGGGCTACAAGGCCTTCAATCTCGAACACGGCATCATCATGGGCGCGATAAAGTTCGGCATCCTCGCGACGCTCGGCGAGGTGATCGGCCTGCGCATCCGAACCGGCAACTACAACGCCCCCGGCTTCGGCATCCTGCCGCGCGCCGTGGTATGGGCGGGACTCGGCATGGCCATCGCCTACGCATTCATCGTCTTCCCGGCGGGGACCATTAAATTCCTCAGTTACATGGGTCTTGCGGTGACCCCCGACACGCTGAAAGGGGCCATCACCGGGCTCCAGTTCGTGACCGCCTTCGCCATCAGCGTCGGGATGAACCTCATCTTCGCGACGTGGATGATGACTTTGCACAAGATCACCGACGAACACATCGCCCGGACCGGCGGCACCCTCGCCGGCTTCTTCCGCCCCATCGCGTTCGGCGATATCCTCGCCAAGATAAACTGGCAGGTGATGTGGGGCTTCGTCTTCAAAAAGACCATACCGCTATTCTGGATACCGGCCCACACCATCACCTTCCTGTTGCCGGAACAGCACCGTATCCTCTTCGCGGCGGTGTTGGGCGTAGTACTCGGCGTGTTCCTTGCTATCGCCAGTCTGATGGGGAAAAAGTAGGATCGTCCGCCGTTAGAACGACGGCTTATTCATGTACAGCAGTTCGATGGTGTCGACAAGGGCCGTTCCTTTGATGTCCTCTATGCCGCCGGTGATATACATCATCTTGTCGGCGGTCACCACGGTGCGGTGGAGCGCCCGCTTCACCTTGATGTATTCATAGGCCGTGTCGTTGAAATCCATCGTGTCGATGCTCACATGTTCGAGGAAATTGTTCGCTTCGATATTTGCCGCCGTCGTGTCGAATCCGCCGACGCCGCCGACCACGCTGAAATAGCCGTCGGTCCCATTGAATACCATATCGTGGAGCCACGTGCCCCAGAAAAGAGGTCCTTCGGAGCCGGTGCTGTCGGAAAGATTGAAGCGATAGCTGTTGCCGTTCATCGAGAAGGCGGTCGCATCCTTGGGCAGTTCAAGGCCGCTTGCCGCAACGACGATATTGTTCACGGTGTCGGCCGCTATTGACCCGAAGAATAGGTTGGGAGCGTTCCCGGACCATTCTTCCAAAGTTCCGGCGGAAATAAGATGCGCAAATTTCGAAGAGGTCTTCGGATGTCCTCCCAGAACGAACACGCGATCGGTGCCGGCCGCCGCGACGAGCGGCGCGACAAAGGTCTCGGTGTTGGTGGAGTTATACTGATTCACGGTGGCGGTGACCTTTTGATCTTCGCCGACCGATATCTCGACGCCGTAGATGTTCGGAAGACCCGCGCCGTCTTTCACGCCGCCCACCATGAAGATCGTGCCGGCGCCGGTCTCTTCGTCGGAACGGACATAGGCATAACTCTGAAAGGGGAAGAACTTGTCATCGCTCAGATCGATGTATTCAACCGTACTCGCATCCACCACGCCGTCGGGGCGTTGATTCTTCTTGGCCAAATTGACGGTGTAGAGCTCGACGCCGACCGGAGAGGTCTTAAAGGTCAACGGTAGATCGGGATAGCCGCTTTCGTCGGTCATATCCAGAGCCTTCATGTCGAGTTCCTTCACACCGCCGGTGATGACCACACGGCCGTCGGGCAATGCGACGGCGACATGGAATGCGCGGTACTCTTTCATAGCGGTGAGTTGATCCACCGTGCCGCTTTCGGGATCGAGCAGTTCAACCTTATCGGTCGCCTGCCAAACACCATTGCTGGTCTCGGTGAATCCGCCGGAAACAAGGAGGCGACCGTCGGGCAGTTCAGTCACGGCATGACCGAACCGGGGAGAGAGAAGAGTCTGCGGGAAACAACCCATGCCGTAGACCGGATACAGAACGACCGAGACCACGGTTTCTTTACCTTTTTTGAAGTCGACCCCGCGGACCACGCCGCGCCATTTCGGCGAACTGACATTATTTTTCTCAAAACCGGAGAACACGACACGGGCATTGTTGATGTCGGGTATGCCGGTGACCTTGACCTCATCGGAGAGGTTGTCGTCCGAAAGCGAAACGGCGTTCTTACCGTTCACTTTTACCAACGTACCCGCCTCCGTATAAAACTGTACGGCGAGAGATCCCAACTGCTCTTTAATATTGCTTCCGCCGATGTAATCGGGACATTCGGCCGCAAGCAGGGTAAGGGCGATCTGCGAGTCATCGCCGCCGACCTGATCGGAGGCGTCATCGCCGCCGCAGGAAAGAACAAGCATCGAAATGATCGTTACGAAAAGAAGAAAGAACCTGTTCGTCATTATCGTTCTCCTCGCCAAAAAATGTCGTAATCCATAGTTGGTCCGTTCATGGTCGGGCCCATATTACCCGTGGGAATAAAAAATGCAACAATTCTTTGGGGTCGCGCGAGAGGGCAGGCTATGGGGCGCTCTGATCGACGAAGCGGGATCGCCGGTCCTCGCCGGTGACGAAGATGCCGAGCGGCAGCCGGGAAAAGGCCGTTTCGACCATCTCTTCAGCCAGCGTCAGATACTGTGAAAGCAGGGCGTTGGAGGCGGCGTTGACAACGGACTGCAACAAGCTGTCGGAGCGCGCCCCGGAACCTTTCGATCGGGTGACGCTCGTTTCCCAGAGAAGCGTTCCGCTCTGTACGTCGACCAGCCGGAAGGTCGCGGCTACCGTTACGGTCGAGGCGACCACCACATATTTCGTACTCCAGTCAGTGAGCGTTACCATGAGCAGGGCATCGGCATGAAGCATCTCGCCCAACTCTTTGATGGAGTAGGCATTCATTTGGCCGCCTTCACGCACGTTCTTCTCTTCGGCGAGCATCTCGAGAGAAAGAACCGGCGGGACGATGTAGTAATCCTTGTCCTCAAGTGCGCGAACGATCATCGGGTAGACCAGTTTGGGAGCCTCGATATCGATCGTTTCGTTGTAGAGCGGCAACACCGCGATACGTTTCGGATGGTGTGCGCGGAAGTCGGTACTGCGACACGAAACGGAAAGTAACAGGAAAGCGAGGATCACAAATAACAGCTTTTTCATGGAGCACCTTCCGTTGCCGGAGCAATTTCCGGGGAGGTGGTCGGTTCTGTGGGTGTGGCCGGCGGTGTTGGTACGGTTGGTTCTGCGGGCGTTACAGGGGGTATCGGCGCGGCGTTCAGGGTGAACCGTTCGTGAATAAAGGCGATGTAGTCCTTTACGAGCGGATCATGGTACAGCTCATATTCCTTATCGAGCAATGCTATCCCTTCTTCTATGCAGCCCTGTTTGATGTTCGTGACACCGAGAGAGGCATAGGTTCCCGGCAGGAGATAGCCGGTGTCCGCGGCGCTCTGGAAAAACGCCTGCGCCTCGTCGTGCGCATCGAAGTAATAGTACTTCACCCCTTTCGCGTAAAGCCGCGAAGCCTCTTTCTGCGGGGCGCCGCACGCCGAAAGAAAAAGTATCGCCGCACAACAGAAAAAGGTCATTCGGGCCATGAGAGGATACTCCGTTTGGTCGTTGCATCGAAGATATCTATCTGTGCCACCGCGCCGTCGCGAAGGGTGACAAGCGCGTAGGTCAACCGCCCTGAAGAAATGCCGGCGCGGCCCAAAGAGCCGGGGTTGAGGTATATCACACCGCTTTTTTCTTTGACGAGGAATTCATGCGTGTGGCCGAAAACGACCACGCGAGGATGATTCGCGGCAAGTTCCGCAGTGTTCGATGAAGAGATGCGGTGCGGCGCGGTAAGATTGTGGACCAAAAAAAAGCGGACGCCGTCGACAGAGAAGGTCAGTCGTTCGGGAAGGGTCGGCAGGGTAGCGTCCATATTGCCCCGGACGGCATGCACCGTGTTGAAGCAATGGAGCTGGGTCAGCGTACGGTCATCGCAGATGTCCCCGGCGTGCAGAACGGCGTCGGCGGGTATATCGCAGAGCCATTCGGGTATTGTGCCGTGTGTGTCCGATATGACCAGAATGCGCCGTTCCATCAAATGCCTCGCGTGACGACCGACTATAGCACGGGGCGTAGGTGAAGTCAAACCGAACGAAAAAAGCGGAAGGGAAAAAAGGATCTGATCAACTTTCGGCCGATTGTTCGGGTTCTTTTTCCATCATGTCGAGGAAGGCCTTGCCGGTCTCCGGGCAGAACTGTTTACCGAGATTCTCACGGATGATCTGAAGTGCGTCCTCGCGGGAAAGAGCCTTGCGGTAGGGGCGATCGGAGGTGATGGCGTCGAAGGTGTCGGCGATGGCGATGATGCGGGCGCCCAGCGGGATCTTGTCGCCTTTTATCATTGAGGGATACCCGCGGCCGTCCCATCGTTCATGATGGAAGAGAATGAGCGGTACGATACTTTCAAGAAGTCGGAGCGGTCGCAGTATCTCGGCGCCGATGATGGCGTGCTCCTGTATCTTGGCGTACTCGTCGTCGGAGAGGCGTCCCGGCTTGAGCAGAATGTCGTCGCGTACGCCGATCTTGCCGACATCATGCAGATTCGCGCCGATCTCGAGATCGTTGAGGGCATACGACGAAAGACCGAGGAACCGACCGAGTCGGGCCGAATAAGAACTCACCCGTTGCGTGTGACCTTTGGTGTACTGGTCGCGCGCCTCGAGCGCCGTGATGAGCGACTTTATCGTCGAGAGCATATATTCATATTCTTTCTTGTAGATGTTGTATTTCTCAAGAAGCAACTGTTCAACGACGATGACGAGCTTTTCGACATCGAAGGGTTTAATGAAATAGCGCGATATGCCGAGTTTCTCTCCGCGTTTGATGTCGCTGCGCTTGTCGCGCGTGCTCATCATGATCAGCGAGGTCTCCTTGAGCTCCGGATGTTCGCGCACTTGTTTGGCCAGATCGTAGCCGTTGAGATTCGGCATCTCGATATCGGTGATGATGATGTCGGGGCGCTCGCGGACCGCCAGTGCGTATGCCTCGCTGCCGTCGGAAGCGTGAATAACATTCAGACTGTTTTTGAGAAGCGCATGGCTGATGATCTCGCTCGACACCTTGCTGTCGTCGACCAACAGAACCTTGTTGCGTCGCTTGCGATCGAGCACCGAGAAGTATTCGTCTATCTTATGGTTCAATTCTTCGGCGGTCGTTGGTTTCACCAGATAATCATCGGCGCCGATATCGAAAGCGGTGTCGATGTCGATAGGCTTCTTTTTATTGGAAAGTATGATGATCGGGATAAAGCGGCCGCGGTTGTTTTCCTTTATTTTCTTGCAGAGCTGTAGCCCATCCATTCCGGGCATCTCGATGTCGGTAATGACAAGATTGGGCAAATGTTCCTGATAGAGTTCCCATGCCTCGAGACCATCGGCGGCGATATGGACCGTCACCCCCTCGCGGTCGGCGAGGGTGCGGCGGAAGAAATGACGCATCACGGCGCTGTCGTCGGCGAACAGGATGGAGCGGCTGCTATCAGTAACATCGTTCCCTTGGGTATCGGGGGAGCGGGAGGAAAGAAGTTTCTCAAACTTGCGGGTGAAGTCATGTTTATCATAAAAGAAGAGATCTTCTCCCTTTTTGCCCATGCGCGAAAGCCGCTCTGCGGTCTCGCGATCTTCTTTGAGAAAGAAAACGATTATCGGGGCCGCCGTGAGGGATCTGATCTGAGAGACCATCTCTTCGACCGGTATATTATAGTACTGATGCTGAAGAAGAACCATGTCGGGCTGGAATTGGGGAAGATGCTTCTCTATGGTCTCCTTGTGTGGTATGATGAAAAGATACTCAAGTCCATGGGCCAGATAAAATTTGTTCAAGAATATTTTAAGCAGATTGAGGTCGATGATGTTTAAAATCTTCATGTCAAGACCCTCGATTAACGACGAGGAGGATTATAGCGAAAAAACACTTCCATGCAAGAAGAAAAAAGAGTTTTTGATAAGATTTTTACCCGGCTAATACATCGTTTCTCTTAAAAGTAATCGTTCCATGTTTTTTGTTGAGATAAAAGGAAAATCTCGAAACATAAAAAAACCCCTCCCGTTGCCGGGAGGGGGCGAAAACGGCTTCGAGGAACTGACGATTACAGTTCTTTCTTGAAGCTCGGGGTGGGACGGAAGCCGACGGTCTTGGAGGCCTTGATCTTGATCTCCTTGCCGGTCTGCGGGTTGCGGCCCATGCGCGCCTTGCGGTTCGACACCTTGAAGGTACCGATGCCGTTAAGGTTGAGCTTGTTCTCGGCGGCGATGGTGTCCTTCATGATCTGAACGAACACATCGTACACCTTCTTGGTCTGCTCATTGGTCAGGTTCACGTGCTTGGCAAGGCCGTCTTTCATAACCTTAAGGAAATCGGTCTTGGTCTTCGCAACCATCGTCACTTTCTTCGCCATGATTTTCACTCCCCTGTGAAAAGTTACTAAACAACACAGCCATTATTAAGAAAGGAAAAAGCAAAGTCAATAAAAAAATGAAAAAAAAGTGAAAAAAGTTCTTTAATGTGGGGTGGTTCCCCGATTTGTATAATTTTTCGTAAGAAAAAAACGACCAATTTCTGTCGCTATTTTTTATTCGAAATCTTTTACACGTTTGAAATCAAATAGTTACCGATTGTAGTGTCTTGGAAAGGCCCAGCGACCGGCCTTTTCAAGAGTGAAACATCGACCGCAAGGCTGATTTACGGCCTATTCAGGGTGCCGGAGTGCGAAAAAGCCAAGAAAGACCGCTTTTGGTCAGTACGCGGTAGTGTCTTCCCTGATTCTCGATGTGGGCGACACCCTCATGGGAACAGCCTGCGGGGCACGCGCCGCTGGCGATGCTTTTAAGGGTGCAGACCCGCGAGATGAAGAGCGGCGGGTTAAAGGCAGGACCAGTTCCGAACAAAGGTAGCGGATAGGGGCTATCGTCGAACGCTCGTCCCTCCTCTATCCAGCGGTACCCGAAAAGGATCCGGTCACCCAGAAAGTCCCGACAGAACGGGATGGTGTAGCGGTTGGCGACATAGCAGAAGATGTCGAGGAAAAAGAAAACATCAGTCCGGACCGCTATTTCACGGCAGAGCGGAAGGTGGCCGATGTTGTTGATCCCCAGTACTATCGGGCCGTCGATGGTATCGAGAAAAGAGGTCAGCGCGGCAAAGTATCTCTCTTCATCAGCTACGAACGGCATGAGCGGGATGACGGTCACGCCGTTGCTGAAAAAGTTTGCGCGGTCGTGCAGTGCGGAAATGTCCGCAAACGGGATTTCTTTCGTGGAGTTACCATTTATTGTATGCTTTGGCGAAAAGAGGGTGCGGTCGGCGGCGAGGGAAAGCAGATTATCGAACTTTTTCAAAGAAATATTACGCGGTATAGAAGCGGTCACGACCGTCTGGGTCGTTTCCCGAGTCCGCTCTTCGAATGCGGCGTCGAGCGTCTGGAAGAAGGCGTTCTTCAGCCGTTTGAGACGTGAGGGAGGAATGAATATCCGTTCCGGCAGTGTGGGGTCATCGGCACGTTCAAAAGCGACTATAGAGGGAACAAAAAGCGAATCTCCCGATTCGAAAAGAAGCGGCTCGAAAATAGCGGCAAGATCATCGCCGCGGGCGGGAGAAATATCAACAGGTTCAGAATGTTGTATGCAGATTGAGCCGAGATCGGTCGAAAGGGCCAGCTCTTTCGCTCCGGCGCGAACCGTCACGGCGACCGGTCGTTTCCACGGACGATAACTGCCGGGAGTGATCGCCTTGAGGTCGAGCGAACGCGAGCTGACGAGGAATAACTGCGTGCCGACGGCGGGCGTTGTATCGGCGGCGATAGTGATCTTTTCACCGGCGCGGGCGGTACGCCGCGGCTTTCCGGCGGCGTCGAACAGTTCACGCAGAGAGAAAATGATCGGTTCGCGACCATCGTGTTTGAAGAACTGCAAACCATCGCGCAGGCCGACGGGATGGCCGATGGTAAGGGTGAATCGGCCGTTGTCGACATCCGTCACGGTGCCCAGAAGAAGGCCGCGATGGCCCGGGAACGCGGTATCGGTGAGCGGTGCTTCCGTATGAAGAAGATGTCCTTTGCTCAGCGTGCGCGAGAAGATGATGCGGGCGGCGGCACGCGCTTCAACCGTCGATGTTCCGTCGAGGATTGCGCGGTAGAGCCGCGCGGTGTGATAGACATACTCGGGCGATTTCATCCGTCCTTCGATCTTGAGTCCGTCGATGCCGAGGTCGCGCAGGCGACGGACATCGTCATCGAGTGCGAGGTCGCGGCAGGAGAACCAGTGACCGGCGCGGCGGTCGTGCGAGAAATAGCTGCGGCAGATCTGGGCGCAGGCGCCGCGGTTGCCGGAGCGGCCGAGCGTCAGCCCTGAGGCGAGGCATTGTCCCGAAACGCTGTAGCAAAGGGCGCCGTGGATGAAGACCTCCAGTTCGATATCGCGATGGGCGGCGCGGATGCGGGCTATCGTGTCGAGGTCGAGTTCGCGGGCAAGGATGACGCGGCGGAACCCCGCCTCCTTGAGCGCCGCGACACCGGCGGCGGTGTGGGCCGCGAGCTGGGTGGAGGCGTGGAGCGGCAGTGCCGGGAAGTGTTCGCGAGCGATGCGGGCGACGCCGAGATCCTGCACGATGAGGCCGTCTATCTGTAGAAGGTCGAGAAGCGCGAGCGTCGTGATGAGTTCGGGCAGTTCATCATCGGTGATGAGCGTATTGACGGCGGCGTAAAGTTTTTTCCCCTGCTGGGCGGCCATCGTCTTGAGGCGGCGCAATTCGTCGGTGTCGAAGTTGGCGGCCGATTGTCGCGCCGAAAAGCGTGAAAGTCCGAAGTAGACGGCGTCGGCGCCTCCCGCAAAGGCATAATGGGCGGCGGCGAACGATCCGGCGGGTGAAAGGAGCTCCGGCCGGAAGGGGGTATCGTTCATAGGTCGGGCGAGCAGCCCTCAAGGAAGGCCGCAATGCGCTCATGGTAGGTGATACGGTTCTTCTTTTTGCGGAAGCCGTGCCCTTCGTCGTCGAAGATGAGCATGTCGGGCTTGTTACCGGCGGCGGTGAGTTTCTCGGCGAGGATGTAGGCGTCGCTCACCGGGACGCGCGGATCGTTGGCGCCGTGGGCGATGAGAAGTTTCCCTTTGATGCGGTCGGCCATGGTGGTGGGGCTGATCGAACGGAGGAATGCTTCATCCTCCGACGGCCCGTATTCCACCTCGCGCAATGCCTTGCGGTACGATTTGGTGTTCTTGAGGAAGTTGATGAAGTCGACCACTCCCACGGTATCGACGCCGCAGCGGAACCGGTCGGGGAACTGCGCCATCGAGGCGACCGTCATGAAGCCGCCGTAACTGCCGCCCATCGCGATGAAGCGGTCGGGGCGCGACAGTCCGGCCTTCACCAGATCGTCGAGCACCGCGCCGGCATCCTTCACCGAATCCATCCGCAGTTTGTAGTTGTCCAGTTCGGTGAAACGGCGGCCGTAGCCGGTCGAACCGCGGACATTGGGGGCGGCGACGGCGAACCCTTTTCTCAGGTAGTATTGGAAGATGGCGTTGAAACCGGGAAGGAACTGTCCTTCGGGGCCGCCGTGATAGAAGACGATGGTGCGGTAGGGAGGTTTTCCGTTCTTCGGGGTGAAGAGAAAGTAGGGGATATTCAGGCCGTCGAACGAAATGGCGCGGCGCAATTCCGGTGCGGCGAACGCGGCCACATCGATGCCGCGTGGATCGGTGAGCCCGAACTCTTCGGTGCGGTTGTCGGTCAGCCGCAGCAGAGCGGGCCGCGGTATGGCGTCGGGGCGCGACAGGGTGTAGACGATCGTGTCGCCCGACAGATCGCCCAGCGTCACTACTCCGGCGCCGGTGGGCAGTGTGGTCACGGCGCCGTTCTGCCAGCGGCGGCAGACCGACCAGCCATCCTCGTTGGTGCAGAACACGATGCGGGTCCGGTCGCGCGGATCGATGAGCGCCTGTTCGACCGGCCACGGTCCGGCATGGAGCGTTTCGCGGCGTCCCTGTTTGTCGCGCAGTTCGAGGTAGGGGGTGTCGCTCCCTTCGTCGGTGATGAGGGCGATGCGGCCATCGTTCAGGAACCCGACGGGCTGGTAGTAACGCTCATCCTGCGCTCCTTTGAGCTTGCGCGCGGTACCGTTCTCATAGAGATAAGGAATGGTGCTGGTACTGCTCAATATAGTATGGAAGAGGAACTGATCGGCGCTTTTGGCGTCGTCGATGGAGTGGGTCCCTTTCTTATCGGAAAGAAGCCGTTTCTTGCGGGCGGCGATATCGTAGAGGTAAAGGTAAAAATCGCGGGGGCTCACCTCGTTGGCCGCGTAGAGGAACCGGTCATCGTCGAGCCAGACGACATTCCCGAATTTCACCGCAGGGTCGGCGAGCAGCGGTTCTATCTTTCCGTCGGCAAGCGTCAGCAGATGGATACCATACTGTTCGTTGCCGCCCGGCGCCGAAAGGAAGAGCAGGCGTGTGCCGCCGGGATTCACTTCGTAACTATCGACCGAATCGACGCCGTTGGTAAGTTGCCTTTGCTCGGCGCCATTCTCGATGTAGAGTTGTTTGACCTCGCCCGGCCCGCGCGACAGGAACAGTTTCCGTCCGTCGGGAAGCAGGCGGCCCGCCCCCGAATCGACGATCTCGAGATAGTCGCGTACCCGATCGCCCGGTTTCGCAGCGTTGTCGGCATCGACCGATACCGGCGCGGCGCGCGAACAGGAGAGAAGGAAAAGAAGGAGAAAAAGACCGCCCGCAACGAGGCGTATATGACTAGAATTCTTCGAACTGGTCATCGTCGAAAAAGCCGTTCTCGCGCGATTTTTGCGCCCCTTCGGGAGCGGTGGCCGGGAGCGGTTTGCGCTTCGGCGGTGTCACGGGCGCCGGTGTGACCGGCGGTACGACCGGTTCGCGGGGCGGAGCGGCCGGGACCGTGATCGCCGGCGGTTCAAAACGCATATAGGTGGCGTTCTGCTGTTCCGAGACGCGGAACTTCTCGAGTTCTCCGGCCAGCTGGCGCGAGATGTTGGCCATATCCTCGGCCGAACTAGCGAGCTCTTCGACCAGCGACGCATTGCGCTGGGTCACCTCGTCCATCTGCATGATGGCCGAATTTATCTGATGGATGCCCGACGCCTGTTCCTTCGACCGTTTCTCGATATCCTGAATGGAGAGGCTCGCCTCCTGTATGCGGCTCACCAGCTGAAGAAGGACCTTGGTGGTCTTGGTCGACAGTTCGGTGGCGTTGCGGATGTTCTCTTCGTTCTTCTCGACGAGCTCCTTTATCTCGGTGGCGGCGTCGGCACTGCGGGTGGCGAGGCTTCGCACTTCGCTCGCGACCAC